>PPYF01157778.1_pt1 | contig 34036 bp, 29 predicted proteins | sample 1559871 | NCBI WGS metagenome assembly PPYF01 (sample SAMN08240021, study PRJNA423297) | Human gut metagenome, whole genome shotgun sequencing project.
AGCAGAATTTTGCCCCTTTAGAATTGACCCGCCGATGGAACCTGAACAGGAACACCTTTCCAAGCTTTATTCCGGTTCGGGTATCCATAGCCTTCCTGAATTAAATCCCAAATTAATTCCGATACTGTGTATTTTTATTACTGCAGCTGGCTCAGACGGCTGCGGAGTACAGGTCCGACGATGATCGCAATGATAATCTTCACTGCGTCACCGGCAAGATAAGGAATTACTCCGACAGAAAGTGCTGCAACGAATGACATTTTCAACTGGATCGCAAGCCACTCTGTACCGAAGATATAAGTGACTGCCATACCGATGATCATACCGACAACTGCCAGGATTCTGTTCTTTGGAAATTTATCAACGAACAGTCCGGAAATCAGTGCAAGGAAGATGAAACCAATCAGGTATCCGCCGGTAGGACCTGCAAGCTTTCCTAATCCACCGGTAAAACCGGAAAATACAGGGAGACCGACAAGACCAAGTAACAGATATACGATGTAACTGATGGTTGCATCTTTAAAACCAAGTACATAGATACTGATCATGATCACCAGGTTGGTAAGACTGATCGGTACCGGGCTGACCGGAATCGGAATCGCCATAGGAGCGAAGATACAGGTGATTGCAGTCATCAAAGCAATCAGAACCAGTTTGCGGGTGGAAAGCTTTTTCGTTGTTGTGCTATTTACTGTGTTGTTCATAGTGGTAATTGTCTGCCGTATGACATGGCAGAACTCCTTTCCTTTAGTTTTATATCAAAAATATAACAGAAGTATAAAATAAACAGGATAAAATGTCAACTGTAAAAGATAGCTGGTTAACAATTGGACATGCGCAAGCGTATGATGTTAACAAAAGCATACGATTTGAAAATGTATAGTATTGTGTAAACATTAAAATAAATAAAGAAAAATCAGATAATTTAACTTTTGAAATAGAATAATGAAAAATAAATAAAATTAATTGCAAAAAGTATTGACAAAATAAAAGTCGAATGATATTATATAATCAATCCAAAGGAAATCCAAAATAAACAAAAAAGAATTCCTGACGAGAAAGGGAATCTTGAAAATTGAATATCACATATTTTATAAGATGTATTTTTATTATAAATTCTCAATTCGTTTAAGAATCGAAAAATACAGGATATAGATATGAAATATCTGGTAAGGCATCGGATATCAAATATCGTAAAGTATATTGTAGAGAAAGAGAATGGATGAATAACGATTATAGAATGGTATCAAGGGGATATGGATCATAATCGTAGAAGAGATGAGATAATAAATTCCAGCTTATATCTTAAGTGATAAAAGAAAAGTTTATCAAGGATGAAGAATATTTCATATGTCGGTGAGATATCGTTGATTGGAAATTTATGAAAAGGAGGCTTAATCCAATGGACACAGTAGAATCATCGAATCAATATGTTAGTGGTATGGCAGGTAGAAGTTCCCAGAGAATAAGCCTTTATTATAATAGATAAAAGGCCGGTAGAGGAGATTCGGAAGAATAGAACAGACGGAGAAAATATACACCGGACGATAAAAAGAACTGCAGACATATTGAACAGAATACCACATATTTAAAGATATTATTAATATGTGTAAAGAAACATGAATAGTAGATTTGAATGAATGTGCAAAGAAGATGAGTAAAAGATCATCGGAAAGCATACAAAGGCGACAGGGAATAAAAATTAAAAATCATTCTCCGATATAAAAATTAAATATGATAAAATTGAATATGTAACAGCCATCATAGGAAAGAATATGATGGCTGTTTTTTACGTTGATATCAGAGAGCAGCCGGCAGATATTTTACAGGGATAAAAAAATTGTAATTTTTGTAATATTTTTTTAACATATTTGGCGGGATATTTTGACAATAAACAGGTCATATGATAAACTTATATAAGTAAAATTGTAGGGAAATACGCTTTTTTAAAATAAACATTTGAGGTGAGAAATATTGGATAAATATGAATATAGGGTGAAGACCGAGCAAATGCTTGATCATCTGGAAAAGAAGGAGTACCAGCAGGCAAAGGAAATTGCTGATGGTATAGACTGGCGAAGAGTAAAGAATGCGTCAATGCTCAATACAGTCAGTGAGATTTATGAATATAACGGTGAGTTTAAGAAGGGGAGAGATATACTGTTCCTGGCATTTGACAGAGCACCGGGAAGCAGAAAAATTGTATATCGTTTAGGCACACTGGCATTGAAGATCAAAGATATCAGAGAAGCAACGGATTGTTATGAAGAATTCGTAAAGCTGGCACCAAAAGATCCGAATCAGTATATTTTAAAATATAAGATTCTGAGAACACAGGGGGCATCGCTGACAGATCAGATTACAGCACTGGAAGAATTTAAAAAAGCGGAATATATTGAAAAGTGGGCATATGAACTTGCCAAATTGTATGATGAAGCCGGAATGACAGCAGAATGTCTGGAAGAATGTGATGATCTGATCTTGTGGTTCAGTGAAGGCAAATATGTATACCTTGCAATGGAACTGAAGATGAAGTATAAGCCACTGACACCACTTCAGCAGGAGAAATATGACAGCCGTCCGGGAGCGGTTAAGAAGAAACCGGAACCGGAGAAACAACCGGAATCAACACTGGAAGAAGTGGATGACGAGAATGAATATAATGAAGGTATAGAAGAGACTGTTGACGTACAAGAAGAGCCGGTCAGAGAGCCAGTGACAGAAAGAGTTGATGAATCTGAAGTTCAGGAAATTCCTCCGCAGGAAGTACCGATGCAGGAAACTGTTGTACAGGAAGAGATTCCGCAGGAAGAAATTGTAGAAGAAGCTGCAGAAGAAGTCGTGGAAGAAGAACCGGTATATACTGAACCGGAAGAGGCTGCGGAAGAACATGGATCAACGATCAAACAGGTTGTGACGGGAGCTACTTTGGAGGAAGCTTTAGCGCAGGGCATGGCGGTTGCCAATGGCATTACAATTGAAGAAGAAGCAATGAAAGAGCGTGAAGATGAGATTCTGGCGAATGGTCAGATGATGATCGATGATATTCTTCAGAAATGGGAAGAAAAACAGAAAGACCACGAAGCAGCAATCGAGAAGCAGAAAGCAAAAGATGAAGAGCGTCTTCAGAAAGAAAGAGAACAGGCTCGTATCCGCCAGGAAGAAGAACGCAGAGAAGTTGAGAGAAAAGCGGCGGAAGCTGAGGCAAGAAGAAAAGCCGAGGAAGAAGAGGCAGCAAGAAAGGCGGCCGAGGAAGAGGCAGAACCGATAAGCAAGACACAGAGAATTCCGGATGATATTGTACGTCTGATGGAAGAAATGGAAAATGAAGAGTCGGAAGAAGAACTCTATGAAGAGGATTTTGAAGATGGTTCGGAAACAGAAGAAGACTTCATTGAAGGAATCGAAGAAGAACTTAGCGGAATCGATATGAGTGGAAGCAGTTTTGAAGAAGCCGATTTCGATGATGAAGATTTTGAAGAAGCTGATTTCGAAGAGGAAGACTTTGATGATGAAGACTTTGAAGAGGCTGATTTCGAAGAAGAAGACTTTGAGGATGAAGACTTTGAAGAAGCTGATTTTGAAGAGGAAGACTTTGATGATGAAGACTTTGAAGAAGCTGATTTCGAGGATGAAGACTTCGAAGAAGAGGACGAAGAAGAAGCTGATTTCGAGGATGAAGACTTCGAAGAAGCTGATTTTGAAGAGGAAGACTTTGAGGATGAAGACTTTGAAGAAGCCGATTTTGAAGAAGAAGACTTCGAAGCTGATTTTGCGGATGTAGAGGACGAAGAAGAAGACTTCGACGATGATTTTGCAGATGTAGACGATGAAGAGACAGATTTTGATGACGAAGACTTAGAGATTGAAGACGACGAAGAAGCAGATGAAGAGTTAGAAATCGAAGAGCCATCAGAGGAAGAGATTCAGGCAAGAATCAAGAAATCTAAAGGCGGTGTTCCGTTCGATACAGGATTTGTTGTAACCGGAAGATATGATCTGAGTGCTACGAGTGAGATCGGTCTGAAAGCCGGACTTACAGAAGAACAGAAGAAGCTGTTCTCATATTTTGTACCGGTGAGAGGAATGAGCGAACAGATCGTTGAAGTGCTTGATAACGATAGAAGGGCACAGAGAGAAGGAACATCCAAGACAGGAAACCTTCTTGTGATTGGTAGAAAAGGATCTGGTAAGACAGTCCTTGCGGTTGATATTGTAAAAGCAATTCAGAAACAGAGAAGTCTGAAACAGGGTAAAGTAGCAATCGTTACAGGTGAATCTCTTAATAAGAAAGAGCTTACGAATATTATTCAGAAGCTGCGCGGCGGAGCGATTATCATCGAGCATGCAGGAAAATTGAATGCGAGAACTGTAAAAGAGTTAAATTATCTGATGGAGAAGAAGACAGGAGAATTGCTCTTTGTACTGGAAGATCAGAGAAAACCTCTGGAGCGTCTGATGACAGCAAACCCGGAATTCAAGAAGAAGTTCAGTTCTAAGCTGGAGCTTCCGGTATTCATCAATGATGAGCTGGTAACATTTGGTCAGACATATGCGAAAGAGAATGGATACAAATTGGATGAGATGGGAATCCTTGCACTGTACAGCCGTATCGATGTAATGCAGAGAGAAGATCATGCAGTATCAGTTGCTGAAGTAAAAGAGATCATGGATGAAGCAATCTCACATTCACAGAAAGCAAATGTAAAACATCTTGCACGAAGAGTATTCGGCAAGGGAACCGACGATTCTGACAGAATTATTCTGAAAGAAGAAGATTTTAGAATTTAACAAAAACGAATACCTGTAAGAGGCTGTCGAGAACAGGATTTACAGGTCGGATTTTGAAAGAGTTTTGACAAACTAAACGGTCAAAGCTCTTTCTTTTTGCCTGTTTGTAAAGTATAATGTTCTTATAAATATGCAGCAGAATGCGAGGGGTAATTATGGCTGAAAAAAAGAAAAAACCATATGAAATAGGTGAATTGGATCAATACCTTTTCGGACAGGGCAATCATTATGAGATTTATGAGAAGCTGGGCGCACATCTGGTACAGAACGGAAAACAAAAAGGTGTGTATTTTGCAGTGTGGGCACCGCATGCGCAGGCGGTATCGGTAGTCGGAGAGTTCAATGAATGGGACACAGAGGCAAATCCGATGAAGAGGGAAGAGCCGCTCGGGATCTATACCTGTTTTATACCAGGTGTGAAGAAGGATCAGATGTATAAATATTGTATCGAGACTTATTCGGGAGAACAGATATTTAAGGCGGATCCATATGCCAATTATGCGGAGTTAAGACCGGGAACAGCATCCAGGGTCGCAGATATTGAGAATATCAAATGGACAGATACAGAGTGGATGACACGTAGAAAGACCTGGAATCATAAGCACGAGCCAATGTCTGTCTATGAGGCACACATTGGTTCCTGGATGCGTCATCCGGGAAGGGAAGATGAAGGATTCTATACATATAGAGAATTTGCCAGGGCAATTACCAAATACATAAAAGAAATGGGTTACACACATGTGGAACTGATGGGAATTGCCGAGCATCCGTTTGACGGATCCTGGGGATATCAGGTGACCGGATACTATGCACCGACATCCAGATATGGGTCGCCGGAAGATTTTGCATGGATGATCAATTATCTGCATAGAAATAAAATCGGTATCATTCTCGACTGGGTACCGGCACATTTCCCGAAGGATGCACACGGACTGGCAGATTTTGACGGAACACCGACGTACGAATATGCAGATCCAAGATTGGGAGAACATCCGGACTGGGGAACGAAAGTATTTGATTTTGGAAAGAATGAAGTACGGAACTTCCTGATCTCAAATGCGTTATTCTGGGTTGAGAAGTTCCATATAGACGGATTGCGCGTGGATGCGGTTGCTTCGATGCTGTATCTGGATTACGGACGGAAGGACGGAGAATGGGTTGCAAACAAATATGGCGAGAATAAGAATTTGGAGGCAATCGATTTCTTCAGACATCTGAATTCTGTTGTACTTGGAAGAAACCCGGGAGCACTTATGATCGCAGAGGAATCTACGGCATGGCCGCAGGTTACCGGAGATGTAGAAGAAGGTGGACTGGGATTCAGTCTGAAGTGGAATATGGGATGGATGCATGACTTCACAGAATATATGAAACTGGATCCATATTTCCGAAAGGATAACCATCATCTGATGACATTTGCCATGAGTTATGCATACAGTGAGAATTATATTCTGGTATTGTCGCATGATGAGGTGGTACATCTCAAGTGTTCGATGCTGAATAAGATGCCGGGACTTGGATTTGATAAATATGCGAATCTGAAAGCTGGATATGCATTTATGATGGGACACGCAGGAAAGAAACTTCTGTTTATGGGACAGGAATTTGCACAGCTTCGTGAATGGAGTGAAGAACGGGAACTGGACTGGTTCCTGCTGGCCGAACCGGAACATCAGCAGATGAAGATGTGGGTAAAAGACCTCTTACACCTGTATAAGAGGCATAAGGCAATGTACGAGATGGATCAGAGCTGGGAAGGATTCGAATGGATCAATGCGGATGACGGATACAGAAGTATCTACAGCTTTATGAGACATTCGAAAGGTGCAAAGAAGAATCTGTTGTTCGTCTGCAACTTTACGCCAATGGCAAGAGATGATTACAGAGTCGGAGTGCCGAGAAAGAAACAGTATAAACTGATCCTGAACAGTGATGAGGAGAAATACGGCGGAACCGGAGCAGATCGTAAGAAGATATACAAAGCGGAGAAGAAAGAATGTGATGGAAGACCGTATTCATTCGCATACAAATTGCCGCCTTACGGAGTTGCTGTATTCGAGTTTTAATTATATGAAGTCAGTGGCAAAAAACTTTGATGCCTGCGGATAAAAATGCCGGGAAGTGTTGAAACTTCCCGGCATTTTTCGTTTTACTATACATCTTTATTAATGACTGTATTTAGTTGGAAGAACTGTCGGCTGAGGAATCAGAAGCATCGGAACCAGAGGCATCGGATTCACTGCTATTTTGTGTGTTGCTCTGGTTATCAGACTGGTTATCTGTACTGTCATTCAATGAAGAATCATCAGCAGAGTTGTCTGTTGTGCCGTCATCTGAAGAATCAGCATCATTGTTCAGAGAATCGTTCTGTGTGTCGCCAGACGGCTCATCAGTGTTATCAGAGTTATCTTCTGTAATGGCATCATCGTTACTCTTGTCTGTGTCGTCTTTCTTAGAATTGCTTCCACCGAACAGATCTTTGAAGAAATTCTTGATCTTGCCCCAGAATCCGCTGTCATCACTGTTGTCATCCGAAGTATCATCCGAAGCGGCATCTGAACTGTCTGTGCTGTTGGAAGAATTGTCGGAAGAATCCAGTGTACTGTTAGTTACGACATCATCACCGAGTGCGCTGTCATCCGTGCCGTTAATGATTCCGCCATCGGAACTGTCATCGCCGCTGAAGATACCTTTGATAGAACTCCAGAGGTTGGAGAAGAATCCACCACTCTTTCCGTCAATGTTATCTAATGTATTCTTCAGAGCTTTGACATCATAGTCATACTGGGAAATGTTTTTCATCAGATCGGAGATCTTGTCGATCTGTTCCTGTGTCAGCGTGACGTTGTTATCCTTGGCAGCGTTTTCAACTGCATTCTGAATGTCATCTGCATCCGTTAATCCGCCCTCGATCACATCTTTTTTTACATCGTTCATGACACTTTCCGCTTTGTCCTGGCCGATGTTATTGGCCAGGTCTCCTGTGGTGACAAGTTCATCGGTCGCAGCTGCTTTCTGATCGTCATTCAGAGTTGTTCCGGTGGCTTTCTCATAAGCCATCATGATACCTGTCAGTGCACCGGTTCCGGATACTTCGATCGGAGAAGCGGCAACGACATTACAGTTTTCAACACCGGATGTCAGAAGCGTACTGGAGATCATAGAACTTGTAACATAAGTTAAGTTGGAAACCTTTACCTGGATTCCGCCGCTTGTGGTCGGTTCTACATAAGAACAGCTGTAGGTACGGGTACCGATTTGTTCGTCGGGAGCGACTCCTTCCAGATATTTTCTTTCGTCTGCATTGGTAACTTCGATGACTTCTGCTTTGTCAGATGAAGTTCCGAAATACTCATACATAGAATTCTTCTGTGAATCAGTCAGATTGGCGCCAAGTGTTACAACTTTGGATGAATCTGCTCTTACAACCAGCGGTGCCGTAGTAGATCCAAGTACGATTGCCATGGCAACTGGTAATGCTCTTTTAAATTTTTTCATAATGCGTGGTGTGTTCACCATGCCCCCTTTTTATTAAATATTTTTATCCCTGTTACTTTTTTAATATAACATAAAACAGTGCGTTTTCCTAGAAAATATAAATTAACTATTTCTAAAGATTTTCTGTAGATTGCGTCCGCATCTGCACAGTCAACAATTCCTGCAGGCGTGAGTCCAGCTCCTTTTGCGGTATCATTCCCTGCATGGTGGCAATCAGTTCTCGGTCTTTGAAAATGAGAAATGACGGAAGAAGAGCGGTCTGATATTGCGCAGCAAGAAGTGCGGATTCAGAGGTCTCTACTTCAAAAAAGCAGATGCTGCCGAAATATTTCTTCTGATATTTCTTTTCCAGATCTTCTATGACAGGGCGCATCATTGCACATTTTCCACACCAGACAGCGTAGAACATGACTACAGCCAGTGTGGGATGCTCCGATCCAGCCTTTGTCGGTGTATCGGAAGAAAACTGCCAGTGGTTCATCCGGCAGATATCAAAGTTCTGTGTCGTCAGATGTAACATAAGCTTCCACCCTTTCCCATAAGAAACAGGAGCATAAGATATGCTTTCTATTAATATATGAAAGGAAAGGGAAGAAGTGCAGGCAGACAGGATCGGTATATAAGTCCGGATATTGCAGCGTGTTATCTGCGCTTTGCGATCAGTTTACAGATCGGATTGCCCATAGAAGAGAACTTGGCTTCATATTCAGTCATAATATTGCCCTGATTCATCGTACTGTCGTTATGAAGATCATAGGATAGCTGATCCAGAACGAAAAGTTCGGAAGTTTCGAGTTCTTCTACTGAAAAGTCAAAGAGCGGCCGGTTGTCGGTCTTGAATTCTACCGTTCCATCTGCGGTCAGGACTTGGTCATAAAGCTTGAAGAATTCATTGGAAGTCAGTCTTCTTCTTGCATGGCGGGCTTTCGGCCACGGATCGGAGAAGTTCAGGTAGATACGTGATACTTCTGCCGGGGCGAATACGGTTGGCAGGTCATTTGCATCCATACAGATGAACCGGATGTTGGCAGGAGCTTTCCCCTCCGCTTCCAGTTCCTGGAATTTCTCAACGGCACGCAGCAGAACGCTGGAATAACGCTCAATGCCGATGTAGTTAATTTGTGGGTTTTTGGCTGCCAGGGTCAGAAGAAACTGACCTTTTCCCATGCCGATCTCGATATGCAGGGGCTGCTCTTTTTTAAACGTCTGGTTCCAGTTTCCGCGTAAGCTTTCCGGATCTTTCACAACTTCTTTGCAGGCTTCGAGAACGCTCTCTGCACGTGGTATATTTCTAAGACGCATACGTGTATTCCTCCTTATAATCACTGGGTTTGCAAATCGTTCTTAGTTTATCGTCTGTGCAGGAAAAAGTCAATGGAAGCAGAAATTGTCAGAAGAATTGAGAAGAAATAATACAATATATACAAAATAATTGTGGTAATTTAAAAAAATAGGTGTATTATTATAACATGGATAAAAAAATAACAATTATTTGTTGTGAAATGTGCGAAAAGGAGGGCGGCTTATGAACTCTGTAATTGAAAAATTGGCTGAAGTAGAGACGACGGCGGAGACGATCGTAGAGCATGCCAGACAGCAGAAGAGTGAAATTGAAAGACAGATACAGGAAGAAAGAGATCAATTTGACCGGGACCTGGAAGAAGAGACACAGAAAAAACTGGAGAAGATAAAAGAAAAGTCGCAGCAGGAAGTAGAGAAGGTCCTGGACCGGGAACGGAAGAAGAACCAGACTGCAATTGATGCGCTGAAGCAGGAATATGAAGAAAATCACGAGATTTATGCAGAGGAAATCGTAAGACATATGATCGAGGTGTAGTGTATGGGAAATGTGATGGCTTACAGTGGGATTACGACAAAGGTACGTGCAATGTCGGCAAAGCTTTTGGCAGCGGAGGATTATGACACAATTGCCGGACTTGGGACAGTAACGGAAGCAATTGAATATCTGAAAGACAAGACGGCATATGCACCTTATGTGAACCGGATGGACATTTCTCTGTATCACAGGGGAAATGTGGAGAAGATCCTGTATCAGTCTCTGTTCGATGATTATTCGAGACTCTTCCGTTTTGCCGGAATGAAACAGAAGACATTTTTAAAATTATACTGGAAACGTTATGAGATTGATCTGATCAATTATTGTCTGAGAATTGTGTTCAATCATTATGACAAGCCGTTTGACCTGGAATATAAGAAAGAGTTTTTTGACAGATATTCACAGATTTCCATTGACCGGTTGATAACTTCGAAAAATATTGATGAGCTTGTGGATAACTTACGGGATACGGAGTATTATGATGCACTTGCCAGAATTAAAGATTCCGGAGCGGGAACGCTTTTTGATTATGATCTGGCACTGGATCTGTATTATTTTTCCACCATGTGGAAAAAGGGAAAAAGAGTTCTGAAAGGACATGAACAGAAGATATTTTTAAAAGATTACGGGACGAAGATCGACCTTCTGAATCTACAGTGGATCTACCGTGCGAAGAAGTATTATCATATGCTTCCGCCGGACATTTATTCGATGACGATCCCGATTCATTACCGGGTTCGTGTGGAAGAGTTCAAGAGCCTGGTAGAGACTCCGACACTGGAACAGTTCGAAACCGAAGTGGGAAAAACGTACTATGCGGGAAAGTATGATTATATGCAGGCAGATAAGACACTGGAACAGATGTACCGTGACTGTCTGCGGAAATTGTACCTGACCGATAAAAGGAATGATCCGTATTCGATCGCGATCGTCAATACGTATCTGTTCCTGAAAGAAGAAGAAATCTATAAACTAACGACAGCCCTTGAGTGTATCCGTTACGGTTTGACGAAGGGAGAGACATTAGGATACTTAGGAGGTGTGAATCAATGATTGTTAAGATGAAGTTCTTAAGCATCAGCGGACCGAAGAATGACATCGACCGTGTCTGCGAGGTGTATCTGTCCAAATACGAGATGCAGCTTGAAAATGCGGCGGCGGAGCTTAAGACGACCGACAACCTGCAGCCTTTTGTGGAAGTCAATCCATACAAAGAGCCGCTTGCGAAGGCAGAACAGTTTAACGCATTGTTATCTGATGAAGACCAGCGAATCGATGCATCGATGAACCAGGATGATATGCTGAGTCTGATCCGGGATGTCAATCATGACTATCTGGATCTTGTGGAAAAGAAAGAGTTAACGAAGAAACAGGTAGAGGAATACAAAGAAAAGCTTCTGATCATGGAGCCGTTCCGGACATTGGAACTGGATATGCAGAAATCACTGAAGTACAAATACATGAAAGTACGTTTCGGCCGGGTGGATGTGAATTATTACAAACGTCTGGAGAAATATTTGTTTGATGATTTGAATGCGGTATTTATCGAAGGCATAAGGAATGAAAATTATGTGTACGGATGTTATTTCGTATCGAATGCAGATTCCAGTAAAGTAGATTCGGTATTCAATTCTTTGCATTTTGAAAGGATTGCAATTCCGTCCGAGTACATAGGAACACCGGAGCAGGCCTGTGAAGAGCTTGAAAAGGCAATCGAAGAAAAGCAAAAAGAGATTGCAGAGATAGAAAAACAGATCAGGGAGCTGATGGCAAAGAATGCCGCAAAGCTCCGTGGTGCGAAAAGGCGTCTGGAAGAACTGTCTACAAACTTTGATGTACGTAAGCTGGCGGCAAGGATCGAAGAGGGAGATAATAAAGAAGATTATTACATCCTGTGTGGATGGATGGGTGAAGAAGATGTGAAAAAATTCCTGGCGGAATCGAAGAACGATGATAAGGTATTCGTTGTTGTAGAAGAAGATAAGGAGAAGTTTTTCGGAGAACCGCCGACGAAGCTTAAGAATCCAAGATTCTTCAAGCCATTCGAGATGTTCATACGGATGTACGGACTTCCGGCAAATGATGAGATAGATCCGACGATGTTTGTGGCACTGACGTATACATTTATCTTCGGTGCGATGTTCGGAGATGTCGGGCAGGGCTTATGTCTGTTCGTATTCGGCGGGCTTTTGTATCTGATCAAGAAGATCAACCTGGCAGGGATCATATCCATTGCGGGACTGTTCTCGACATTTTTTGGATTCATGTTCGGAAGTATCTTCGGATTTGAAGATGTGATACAGGCACGCTGGTTAAGACCTGTGGATGCGATGACGAACCTGCCGTTTATCGGACAGCTCAATACGGTATTCGTGGTAGCTATTGCATTTGGTATGGGACTGAATATCCTGGTGATGATCTTTAACGTGATCAACGCAGTTAAGAGTCATGATCTGGAAAATATGTTATTTTCCCACAACGGAATCGCAGGACTGGTGTTCTATGGATTCCTGGTGCTGACGATCGTGCTTTATATGACGGGACATAAGGTTCCGGGTAATATCATGATGGTAATTTTCCTGGGGGTTCCGGTGCTCTTGTTCGTATTCAAGGAACCGTTGGGCAATCTGGTGACAAAGCAGCATAAGAAGATGGAAGAGGGAAAGGTGATGTTCTTCGTGCAGGCGTTCTTCGAACTGTTTGAGACGATGCTGAGTTATTTTTCCAATACCATTTCTTATGTGCGTATCGGTGCATTTGCCGTCAGTCATGCGGCGATGATGGAGGTTGTGCTGATGTTATCGGGCGCAAGTGCGGGGCATACGAACTGGATCGTGTTCATGCTTGGAAATGTGCTGGTGTGCGGACTGGAAGGGCTGGTCGTCGGTATCCAGGTACTGCGTCTGGAATACTATGAGATGTTCAGCCGTTTCTATAAAGGAACCGGACGGGAATTTAAGCCGTTCCACAGTCAGAGTGACAGAAAGTAATAAAATTCAAAGATATATTTACAGGAGGACAAAAATATGAGCCTGACAGTTAGAGTATTATTCGTTGTAACATTGTTGCTGAGTATTGTAATTCCATTTGGATATTTTCTGATCGGACAGAGGACGAAGAAGCGTTATAAGAGGGCTATCGGCACAAATATATTCTTTTTCTTCAGCACTGTTCTGATCGCAGGGATCATGCTTTTTGCGGGAGATCCGGTACAGGCAGCGGAAGCAGCCGGCAATACGGCGTCGAACGCAACAGGATTCGGATACCTGGCAGCAGCACTTTCAACCGGTCTTTCCTGCGTCGGCGGTGGTATCGCCGTTGCAAGTGCAGCAAGTGCGGCTCTGGGTGCAATTAGTGAAGATTCCAGTGCACTTGGTAAGTCACTGATCTTCGTAGGTCTTGCAGAAGGTGTGTGTCTGTACGGACTGATCATCTCCTTCATGATCTTGGGTAAATTGTAAGATGAAGATGTATCTGATCAGTGATAATATCGATACTCTGACAGGAATGCGTCTCGCAGGGGTAGACGGAATCGTGGTACATGAAAGAGAAGAACTCCGGTGTGCGATCGAGAATGCCATGGAGGATAAAGATGTAGGTGTGATTCTGTTGACGGAGAAATTCGGAAGAGAATTCCCGGACCTGATTGACGAGATCAAGCTGGAGCGGACAATGCCGCTTTTGATCGAGATTCCTGACAGACACGGGACCGGACGTAAGAAAGATTTTATCACGTCGTATGTAAATGAAGCGATAGGGTTGAAATTATAGACAGGAAGAAGGTGGCACATTTGACAAACGAAGAAAAGATCACGCATATCCGCACGGCAGCGATGGAAGAGGCAAGAGCGGAGGCGAATGCGATCATAAAGCAGCATGAGGATGCGCTGAGAAGTGTGTTCGAGCAGCACCAGATCGAAGCCAGACGGCAGTCGGAGACGAGAGTGCGTGCGGAGAGTGTGACTGCAAAACAGCAGCTGAATATGGCGATGTCAAAGGCGCAGCTTGAATTAAAACGTGAGATGGGTAAGATACAGACAGAACTTAAGACAGAACTGTTCGAAGAAGTACAGTTAAAGCTTCTGGCATTTATGAGAACAGAAGAGTATAAAGAGGTTCTGATCCGTTATATAGAGAAAGCAGCACAGTTTGCATCCGGGATGGCGATGACGATCTATATCAATCCGTCCGATGCAGATAAGAAGACATATCTGGAGGAGCGCACGGGAATGACGCTGACGATCAGCAAAGTGGATTTCATTGGTGGTGTGCGTGCGGTTGTGCCTGAGAAGAATGTTCTGGTGGATTATGCATTCAAAGGGGCACTGGAAAATGAATACCAGAAATTCCGGTTCCGGGGAGGTGTAAAGGGTGAGTAGCGGAAAGACAGAAAAGATATATGGCATCAACGGCCCGGTCATTTACCTGAAAGGGAAGACGGATTTTAAGATGTCGGAAATGGTCCATGTGGGAGAGGAAAAGCTGGTTGGCGAAGTTATTTCCCTGGATAAGGACCGGACGACGGTACAGGTGTATGAGGAGACTTCCGGACTGCATCCGGGAGAACTTGTGGAAGGTACGGGAGCGGCAGTGTCGGTTACGCTGGCACCCGGTATCCTGAATAATATCTTTGACGGTATTGAGAGACCGCTGGAGCGGATTGCTGACAAGGGCGGGGCATTTATCACCCGTGGTGTCAGTGTGGATGCACTGGACCGCCAGAAGCTCTGGGAGACGCATATCACAGTGGCGGAAGGCGATATGGTACAGGGTGGAACGATCATTGCGGAAGTGCCGGAGACGCGGGCTATCGTGCACAAATGTATGGTTCCTCCGGGAGTGGAAGGAACTGTTATATCTGTGGTTCCGGATGGTGAATATACGATTGATGAGACGCTGGTTACGATTGAACTGTTCAATGGAGAAAAACGAGAACTTTCGATGACACAGCACTGGCCGATCCGTGTACCGAGACCGGTGAGCAGGAGATTCCCGGCAAGTGTGCCGCTGGTAACAGGACAGCGAATTCTGGATACGATGTTCCCGATTGCAAAAGGTGGAACGGCTGCGATTCCGGGAGGATTCGGAACGGGTAAGACGATGACCCAGCATCAGATCGCAAAATGGTCGGATGCGGATATTATCATATATATTGGATGTGGCGAGCGTGGAAATGAGATGACGCAGGTTCTGGAAGAGTTTTCAGAACTGGTCGATCCGAAATCAGGAAATCCTTTGATGGACAGAACGACGCTGATCGCCAATACCTCGAACATGCCGGTGGCTGCCCGCGAGGCATCCATTTACACCGGACTTACACTGGCGGAATATTACCGTGACATGGGTTATGATGTGGCGATCATGGCGGACTCGACATCCCGATGGGCAGAGGCACTGCGTGAGCTGTCCGGACGACTGGAAGAGATGCCGGCGGAGGAAGGGTTCCCGGCATATCTGGCATCGAGACTGTCGGCATTCTATGAAAGAGCCGGCATGATGCAGACATTAAATGGTGCAACCGGATCTGTCTCTATCATCGGAGCGGTGTCTCCGCAGGGGGGAGATTTCTCCGAGCCGGTTACGCAGAATACGAAGCGTTTCGTGCGCTGCTTCTGGGGATTGGATAAATCCCTGGCGTATGCGAGACATTTCCCTGCGATCCACTGGCTGACGAGTTACAGTGAATATCTGAATGACTTAAGCGGCTGGTATTCGGATCATGTGTCGCCGAAATTTGTTGATTACAGGAACCGTCTGATGGCGATCCTGAACCAGGAGAGCAGTCTGATGGAGATTGTAAAACTGATCGGCGGGGATGTGCTTCCGGATGATCAGAAACTGATCCTGGAGATCGCAAAGGTGATCCGTCTGGGATTTCTGCAGCAGAATGCATTTCATAAGGATGATACGTGCGTATCGCTGGAGAAGCAGTTCAAGATGATGGACGTGATCCTGTATCTGTATAAGACCAGCAGGAAACTGGTGGCAATGGGAATGCCGATGTCGGTACTGAAGGCGGAAGGTATATTTGAAAAGGTCATTGCGATCAAGTATGATGTGCCGAATGACAACCTGCAGTTACTGGATCTGTATAAATTAGACATTGATGACTTCTATAACCGCGTCATCGAGAAGAATGCGTAAAGGGAGGGACGTAAGATGGCAATAGAATATCTTGGACTGAGCAGCATAAATGGCCCTCTCGTCGTACTGGAAGGCGTGGAAAATGCATTTTACGATGAGATCGTAGAATTTATTGTAGATCATAATACGAGGAAAATGGGGCGTATCGTAGAGCTGGATGAAGACAAGGCTGTGATCCAGGTATTTGAAGGGACAGAAAATATGTCACTGGATAATACCCACACAAGACTTACGGGACATCCGATGGAAGTTACTGTATCGGAGGAAATGCTGGGACGTACATTTAACGGAATCGGAGAAGCGATCGATGGACTTGGTCCGATTGCAGATGCAGAAAAAAGGGATGTAAACGGACTTCCGTTGAATCCTGTCAGACGGGAGTATCCACGAAACTATATCCGTACCGGAATCTCAGCGATTGACGGTCTGACGACACTGATCCGCGGACAGAAGCTTCCGATATTCTCGGGAAACGGATTGCCGCATGACCAGCTCGCGGCACAGATCGTAAAGCAGGCTTCGCTTGGTGACAATTCGGATGAACAGTTCGCAGTTGTATTCGGAGCAATGGGTGTGAAGCACGATGTGGCGGAATTCTTCCGTAAGACATTCGAGGAAAGCGGTGTGGCAGATCATGTGTGTATGTTCTTGAATCTGGCAAATGATCCGGTGGTGGAGCGTCTGATCACGCCGAAGGTTGCACTGACGGTAGCGGAATATCTGGCATTTGAGAAAAATATGCACATTCTGGTTATCCTGACGGATATGACTTCTTTTGCGGAAGCTATGCGTGAAGTGTCTTCTTCCCGTGGCGAGATTCCGTCAAGAAAAGGATATCCGGGATATTTATACAGTGAACTGGCAACGATCTATGAACGTGCCGGTATTGTGGACGGGGCAAATGGTTCCGTAACACAGCTTCCGATCCTGACCATGCCGAATGATGATATTACACATCCGATCCCTGACCTTACCGGATATATCACAGAAGGACAGATCGTACTGGACCGTAATCTGCACGGGCAGGCAGTCTATCCGCCGATCAGTATCCTGCCATCGCTGTCACGACTGATGAAGGACGGCATCGGAAAAGGATATACCAGGGAAGATCATCAGGATCTTGCGAACCAGTTATTCTCTGCCTATGCAAAGGTTGGAGAGGCGAGAAATCTGGCTTCGGTTATCGGAGAAGATGAATTGTCACCAATCGATAAACAGTATCTGAAGTTCGGTGAAGAATTCGAGAGACGCTATATTGGCCAGGGACCGGCGGAGAACCGGACGATGATGGAGACGCTGGATCTTGGCTGGGAACTGCTTGGACTTCTGCCGAAGGAAGAACTGGACCGTATTGATACGAAGCTGGTTGAGAAGTATTGGAAGGATACGAAAGAGACATTGGAGACAGAAGAGTAGGAGGGATGCATATGGATCCGAGAGAATTTCCTACCAAAGGAAATCTGATGCTTGCAAAGAATTCTCTGATGCTTGCACGTCAGGGGTATGACTTGATGGATAAAAAGCGGAATATTCTTCTGAAAGAGCTGATGGGACTGATCGATGAGGCGAAAGACATTCAGGAAGAGATCGATGCAACCTTTACAAAAGCATATGCCTGCCTGCAGCGTGCCAATATCGAACACGGGATCAGTAAAGTCCAGGAACTGGCATTTACTGTTCCGATCGAGGATTCGCTGAAGATGCAGACCAGAAGCATCATGGGAACGGAGATCCCGCACATCAAGTATGATGCGAAGCAGAATGATCTGACGTATTCGTTCAGCACGACACATGAGTCGGTGGATATTGCAAGAGAAGCTTTCCGGGAAGTGAAGGAACTTACGATCAAGCTGGCTGAGGTGGAGAACTCGGCGTACCGTCTGGCCGCAAATATCAAGAAGACACAGAAGCGGGCGAATGCGCTTAAGAATATTACGATACCGATGTATACGAATCTGGTGCATACGATCAGTAATGCGCTGGAGGAGAAGGAAAGAGAAGAATTTACACGGTTGAAGGTGATAAAGAGGATGAAAATGTAACGACAAATTTTGCAAAGTAATTCCACTTATCCCCAACAAAAGAGGAGTTATCCACGGGAAACTGTGGATAACTCCTCTTTTGTCTGATAATTCCAATGCATGAATCGACATAGAATGACAACGATTATAATGAACGGGATTTTTCTGTACTTACATTAATGCATTCGATTACAGCACCACGCATGCCGGCTTTTTCAAGAGCCTCGCAGCCTTCGATGGTTGTTCCGCCAGGGGATGTGACCATGTCTTTTAATTCACCCGGATGTCGAGTGCGCCATAGAGAATGGCACCGCCCATATTGCCACATCCGATAATTCCGATTTCTTTGTGATCATAATAATTCCTCCTAGTTTGGTCATGAGATGTTTTAGAGCAGATATTTATAAAGTGTACAGTATGCAATGACAGGAGCTTTAAGGAGTCAGCTTGTGCAGTTCCCATGCTTTTTCGATACTTCCCGGAGTTTCCATCAGTAATTTCGTTCCTTCTGCCATACATCTCGCAACGTAGAACATACCTTTCTGTCCAATAGTCATACCGGCCTGTCTGGCAGCAGCCCAGTGATGAAGCGGGGTACCTTTACACATCGTAGCGGCACTTAAGGTGATCAACGGGACGGTGTGGCTGACCTGTGAAGCGTCCGTGCCGATAGCGATCGGAACCGGTTCATCTTCAAGCGGTTCCAGGCCGGAGAATAGTGTCCCGTCATTGATGAGTCCGGCTTCTTCTGTGATCTGCTTTGCAAAATCCAGCTCTTCCGGTGTATAAGCCGGTGCCGGAACTCTGGTCATAGCATCGTAATATAATTCTGTCAGTACCCGGTTAACTTTCATCTCACTGCAGCTTGCGACCAGTTCGATATCGACGGTGGTGTCTGTCATAAGAGCGGCACCTCTGGCGCAGTTGTCTACACGTTCGCTTGCATCTTCGGTGCGGGAACGTAAGTAGGAGCGGATGAAATAATTTGTCTTTGCGATATCCGGAACAACATTTGCCGGAAGACCGTTATCAATGTAGGCATAATGCATACGGACATCTCCCGGTACGTGTTCACGGAGATAATTGACGCCTACATTCATGAGTTCGGCGGCATCCAGGGCGCTGCGGCCTTTTTCCGGTGCTTTGGCAGCATGGGAACTAAGTCCGTGGAATGTGTAGTTCTTAATGTCCTGTGCCTGCCAGATATCGTTGCTGACACGGTTGCGATCGAATGGATGCCAGGTAATAGCAACATCGAGGTCATCAAAGACTCCCTGATCGTTCATCACGATCTTGCCGGACATGATCTCTTCGGCCGGGCAGCCGTAGATGCGGATCGTTCCGGCAGCACCGGTTGCTTCCATATCGGCTTTTAATGCACATGCCGCTGCGGCAACGGCTGTTCCAAGCAGGTTGTGCCCGCAGGCGTGTCCGACACCTGCCAGAGCATCGTACTCGGCCAGGAATCCGAGGATTGGTTTTCCACCTCCCCAGACTGCGGTAAATGCGGTGTCGATACCGGCTGTTTTCCATGTTATTTTAAATCCCTGGCTTTCCAGATAATCTGCCAGGCATTTGGAAGAAAGTGTCTCCTGATATGCAAGTTCCGGGTGATGGAAAATGTAATCAGCGGTATTCACCAGTTCTTCCTGATGATCGTCGAGCCAGCTGGCAATGATATTGTCAGGTGTATGTTCAGTTGTTAGTGTATTCAAAATATAGATACCTCCTCATAGAATCGGGTGTTTATCTATCATTTTAGCATAGAAAAACAGGATGTAAATAGATTTCATAGTTTTCTTATATGAAAAGTAAAAACTATTCAACCGGATAAAGCCCGTTCAGTACATCCAGATATTCCTGTCCAAATGTATCTACATTGACGCAATAATATTTCCCATATTCGGTAATGTTATGCTTTTTCCATGCTTCACACCATGCACATTTTGCGTGATAATCTATTTATTACAATACTACATTGTAGTGAAAAAGTCTCGAGAAAAGGCTTGATAAAAAGGAAAAAAGCGGTATGATAGTAAAAAAGAAAAAGCAATTACTTAAAAGTGAGAATAAAGTTGAAAATTAAAGAGGAAAAAAGTATGAGCAGGAAAAAGTTAAAAAATAGAAGACGAAAAGATCGTGCACAGAGAAAGATTCTGATTGCAGCAGTCTGCATAGCAGCAGTGATCATAGGTGTGGGAATCGGCGGGCATGTTATAAAAAAGAATGCCGGTAAAACGATGACAACGGCCGAGATGGAAAGTAAAAAGGCAGTATCAAAGAAAAAAGCAACTGCAAAAAAACTTACGATCAATGAGAATGAAACTGATGCATCCAATAAAGAAAATCAAGGCCAAAAAGATCAGGCAGATGACAGAAGTGAATTTGCAGTTCAACCAGGAAGAAAAGTGGGTACAACAGAACAATCGGATGAAAAAGTTGTCTATCTGACGTTGGATGACGGACCGTCTAAGAATACGCAGGCGGTGCTGGACATTTTGGATAAATACAATGCGAAAGCAACGTTTTTTGTTACAGGAGCCATGCCGGAATATAAAGATATGATCAAAAAGGCTTATGATAAGGGACATACGATCGGAATGCATACATATTCTCATGATTACGCAAAGGTGTATGCATCTGTTGATGCATATTTTCAGGATCTTGACCAGATTGGACAGCTTGTAAAAGAAGAGATCGGCTATGTTCCGTGTTTTATCAGATTTCCGGGAGGATCTTCGAATACCATATCTGCAAGTTACACGAAGGGAATTATGACAACGCTTACGCAGGAGGTTCAGGCAAGAGGATATCAATATTATGACTGGAATGGAAGTTCGGGAGACGGGGCCGTGAGAACAACGGAACAGCTTGTGGATCAGGCAACCAGTTTCCATGACAATAATATCATCCTGCTGTCACATGATTCCGAGACAAAAGATACAACTGTGGAAGCGCTGCCGAAAATTATTGAATATTATCAGTCACAGGGATATGTGTTCAAAGCATTGGATCTTAACAGCTATGTTGCACATCATGGTGTGAATAATTAATTATATATGTAGGGAAATGTGTTGATGGTTGTTGTACTTATGCTGAATAGAATAACGGAAGATCTGGCGGAAAACATGTAAATACAAAGAAGAAAAATGATGTTATCAACCAGAGTGAGACTACAAAGCCAGGTTCTGTCTCGTGAGGAGAACGGGTCTTGCCGGAAATATATTCAGACATTCCAAATGAAAATATTACACTGGAATAAAAAAGCAGGATGTCTAAGATCAGGAAATTCCGGCCGAGAATCCCGGAATATGTGTAAAAAACAGAAACAGTAAAAAGCATTCCGAGAAGCACACCCAGATACCGACAGTAAAAGAACGGTAAAACAACCGGATGCAGAGACAGATATTCCCATATGCTTACGAATAAAAAAGGAAAATATAAAAGTTTCAAATGTTCCCACACGGATTCATTAACCGGGCAGAAAAGTGCAATGATTGGAGACTGCCCGGATAAAAAATACAGGAAATGATTCAGTGTTCCGAGAAAGGCAGCGACCAGGACAAAATGCAGAGCTGTGCCTTGAATGCAGGAGATAATCTCTGTGCAGACAGTATGAAAGATTTTTTTGAAATTGGTTGTAACATAATGGATAATATGGCTCATAAATTCACCCCCCATATCAATATATGAGAGCTGTGAAAAAAATATGAAAAAAATAAAAAAAGTACTTGCATTTTTAAAAACCTTATTATATAATTAATCTTGTCGTTACGGAAAGCGTGACACAGAAAATTGAAAATGCGCGATTAGCTCAGTTGGTAGAGCACCTGACTCTTAATCAGGGTGTCCAGGGTTCGAACCCCTGATCGCGCACTGCCAAATCACTGTTTTTAGAGGCTTAGAGTTCTGGGGACGGTGATTTTTTTGTGCCTGAAAATAGGGGCTTTAGAGGGATAACACGGAAATCATTAGAGAAAGCAAAGATGGAAAGGAAAGAATTATGCAAATTATTTCCGGAGAGGATTTTACAAAATACCGGATAAAGCTTGTGACGGGAACATGTTCGTGTTAGTATAATCATAATTTACGATAGAAGAAAAGAGTGAGAAGATGAGCAGTCATACACTGGAAGGAAAGAAAAAGACACAGAATGGTGTGAAGCGGCTGGCGTTTACAGTGCTTTCGATATTACTGGAAGTAGTGTTCCTGATTGGGATATTTAAGGGACTGAATGAATACGCGGTATTCATAGACAATCTGACCAGAATATTTGCCGTCATACTGGTTCTGAAAATATATGGAAGAAATGAGACTTCCTCGATGAAGACACCGTGGATCATCCTGATCCTGACATTTCCGATCCTTGGAGTAGCACTTTATTTTATGATCGGTATGAACGGTGGAACCCGGAAGATGCGGATGCGTTACAAAAGGATTGATGAGAAGCTTCTGCCACTTTTGCCGGAAAATAAGGAAGTGCTGGAACGTCTGAATGTGTCAGATCCGAAGGCGGGAAATGTTTCTAATTATATAGAAAGAAATGCGTGTTATCCGGTGTATCAGAATACGGATGTGACTTATTTTGATGAAGCGGTCAAAGGACTGGAGGCGCAGCTTACGGATCTTGCAAAGGCGGAGCAATTCATTTTCATGGAGTATCATGCAATTGAGGATGAATATGCATGGAGCAGGATACAGACGGTGCTGGAAGAACGGGTGAAAGCAGGAGTAGAGGTCCGGGTGTTCTATGATGACATGGGCTCGATCGGATTCGTAAATCTGAGCTTTGCGAGAAAACTGGAAGCGAAAGGAATTGCCTGCCGGGTATTCAATCCGCTGCTTCCGGGACTTAATATGTTCCTGAATAACCGTGACCACAGAAAGATTACGGTTATTGACGGAAAGGTTGGGTACACAGGCGGTTATAACCTGGCAAATGAGTATTTTAACTATACACATCCATACGGGGAATGGAAGGATACGGGAATCCGGCTGGAAGGAGATGCGGTGGCTTCGCTTACGGCAGCATTTTTGGAAATGTGGGAAGCGTCCGGGAAGACTTCGGCCGATGTGGATGTTCTGGATATAGAGGCACAGAAAAAATATCTGGTACAGCATCCGTATCAGGCAAAGCAGACGGGATATATCCAGCCGTATGCGGACTGCCCGTTAGACGGAATCCAGGTTGGAGAGGATGTCTATATCAGTATCGTCAACAAAGCGGACAGATACTGCTGGTTCATGACTCCTTATCTGATTATCACGGATGAGATGACACATGCACTTTCGCTGGCGGCCAGGCGTGGCGTAGATGTGCGGATCATCACACCGGGAATCCCGGATAAGAAGCTGATCTACAGTATCACCAGATCGTTCTATCACAATCTGGTACAGGATGGTGTAAGGATCTATGAGTGGACACCGGGGTTCTGTCATGCGAAGATGAGCGTGGCAGATGATTGCATGGCGACTTGCGGCACGATCAATCTGGATTACCGGAGCCTTTATCATCATTTTGAAAATGGGTGTTTTATGGCAGATTGTGATGCGGTGCTGGATATCCGGCGGGATATGGAGCAGACATTGGAACAGTGCAGGGAAGTGACGGAGAAGTATAAGTCCGGCCGGAGCGCGACTCTGCGGCTGGGACAGTTGTTCCTGCGATTGTTTGCGGAGCTGTTGTAGGAAAGAAGAAGGTGAAGGGACTGGGAATGCAGGTTTGCATTTCCGGTTCTTTTTATTGTATATTGACATATATCGAGATACGATATATAATAAAACCAAGAAGAAAGCAAATTTTTTTACACTCAACTATCGAAAGCCGATATATAATGAAAGCAAATATAAGAAAGGAGCAATCACTATGAAAGTAAACAAAAATATGGTCTCAGGAAATACCGCAATGTTAATTCTCAAATTGATCTCAGAAAAGGATATGTACGGATATGAAATGATCGATACACTCTCAAAGAGATCGGACAATGTATTCGAATTAAAGGTAGGAACATTGTATCCGCTGCTTCACAGCATGGTACAGTCCGGATATTTGGAAAGTTATAACCAGGAGGCGAACGGGAAACTCAGAAAGTATTACCGGATCACACCTAATGGGAAGAAATATCTGGAGAAAATGATCGAAGAATGGAATGCTTATGCCAATGCAGTTACGAGCATGATCCAGTATTCCGTATAGCACAGGTAAGGCAGTGAAGGTGGTAGAAAAGGAGGGTGTTAGATATGAAGGAAAGAGAATATCTGAAAGAACTTGGGAAGAAGATTACCGATTCGTCTGTAAGAAAAGAGATTGTAAATGAATATGAAGCGCATATAGAAGACTGCAAAGCCGCATTAATGGAATCAGGGATGACGGAAGTTGAAGCAGAGGAAGAAGCAGTCCGCCAGATGGGCGATCCGCAGGAAGCAGGTGAAGCAATGGATAAGATCTATCATAAAGTGTTTGATTCCAATATGTTTCTGTGGATGCTGGCACTGGGATGTGTACCAATTGTATGTGTGTGCATTTCTTATCTTATCGCAAGAGATCCGAACGCATTTTTATGGTTGTGGAATGAGGCGCTTGGCCTGAATAAAATCCCGGCAGTTATACACCGGAATATCGGAATCGGATTGGCTGTCTATGGAATCGGATTGAGCTTCTGGGAGAAATACACGGGCAAAGCTTTATTCTATGCAGTCGGAAGAGACTGGGGGCAGGGATGTTACGTTGCAAACAGCGGGCTGGTACTTTTTATCTCGGCATTATGTTTTGCTCCGAGCTTCCCGGTGAAGGGATATGCAGGAATCCTCTGCTGTGTATTGATCGCATGTCTGCTGAATATGGTACTGAGAGGATTTATGAATCTTTTGCAGAGCAGAAGAGAGACCAGACTTTTATGGGAGATTGGAACGGCAGATACCAGAATCAACTGGAAGGGAAAAGGATATCTGTGTGGACATCATATGAAAGTAAGAGTACAGGGATCTGAGAAAGGAACGGAGATCCCGGCAGGAGCACCGGTGATGGTTGTCGGAATGGAGGGATTTAAGCCGGTGGTGGCGCAGGTATAAAGAGAGAGACGTTAGATCTTGGATAGTAAGCGTATATGAAGAGAGACGTTAGATCTCGGATAATAAGCGTGTATGAAAAATGAGAGGCAAAAATTATGAATAAGACGGAAAAGCGAATGAAGATATTCACGCTGATCATGCAGGTGATCATCCAGGCAGTGCTATTATTTCCGTGGATGAACATGGGGACATGGAAATGCAATGTGCCGGGATATCTGATAAAATTGGCTGCTTCGGGCGATGGGATGAGTTACATAAAGAAAAGTCTGAAGCCTTTGGGAGTACTGGACGGTGCAGATGAACAGATGATGGTTCAGATACTGATGCTGTTCATCTGTGAACTGGTAATGGTACTGGTAATCCAGGTGATAGGAATTGTGAATCTGATACTGGCTTTAAGCAATCACCATAAACTGCTTCTGGATATCATGTCACTGATCGCAGGATGTATGATATCATTTCTTGGGGCAGATGGGGCAGTATTTTCAGATCCGTTGTCACAGGTGTATCCATTTTTACTGGTAGTGCTTCTGGTGATCAATTTGATCGGTGCGAAGCTGATTGATTCGTGGCAGGAAGAGAAAAAGATACAGGAAGAAGTTAAAGCCAGAGAGAAAAATTACAAAGAAGAAAAGAAAAAGCATCTGGAATTTTCGGGGAAGTATCCGAAAGGATTCTATACGGCCCTGTGGAAGAATTTTAAAAGTTCAAAAAGAGATTTTATTGTTTACGTAAGTATGAACCTGCTTCCGGCGACGCTGATATTTTCCGGAGTCGGAATGGCACAGATGCTGGCACCATTCAATAAAGAAGGAAATATACTGACGGGGCATGGAATCACGGCAATTCTGCTGGAATTCCTGATCGTGAGTCTGATCGCATCGCTGATGCTGATGATCACGAATCTGTTGTCATATTTCAGAAAACGGATGAGAAATTACAGTATATTTTCGACTCTGGGAATGCGGAAGTCTACACTTTATGAAGTGCTTGGAGCAGAGATTGTGGCTGGAATTCTGGGAATGCTGATCGGGGGAGCCTGCATCGGAAGTGTGATCCTGTGTATCATTCGCAGAATCTTCATGGCAAGATCCGGAGTGGGAGCACAGCCGGCGAAGATTACAGGATTCACATATTTGATCGCAAGTCTTATCCTGATCGGAATATCCGGGATTGGACTGATGATCCTGCGGGATTTCTTCCTGTACAGGGAACTAAAAAAAATGCAGCTGGGCGATGTGGAAAAGGAGAAGATGCCGGAAAAACGGATCGGTCTGTGGCTTACAATTGGCCTGGTCATTGTGGTATTTGGAATTGTGAATTTCGGAATGCGGAAGAATGCCGAAGGGTTACGGATACTTTTATTTATCTTCCTGGGCATTTATCTGGCGGAAAAGTTTGGATTTGGATTGTTCCTGAAAGTGCGGAAGCATAAAAAGAGTTATTATGCAAAGTTGATCCCATATAATTCATTTTATTACCGTTTCAAGAGTACATTCCGTTATGTGTACGTGATCAGTCTTATACCGGTACTGATATTGTTCTTATTTGGAAAAGATATGATCTCAGCGAAGATCGCGCAAAAGCCGGAAGGACTGTTCCCGTATGATTTTGTATGTATGGCAACGGAAGCGGATGAGACATTCTGGAAACAGCTGCAGGAAAAATATGACGTGAAATTCCAGGAGTATCCGATGGTACGCGTGACGAATGTGGATAATTCGGAAAAGCTGGATGATGCCAGAGCAGTGATCATGCCGCAGGGACAGCATATAGGCATCTCGGAGACGACGTATAAAGAACTGAATAAGGCGCTTGGAAAGAAAAGTGAAAAAATGAATCTATCTGCTGACGGAAAGGAAATCTATATTATTTACCAACAGGACAAGAGTACGAAGGCATATCCACTGGATTACCTGAATTCGAGAAAAGAGCCGTACCTGCACATCGGACAGCCGATAGAATCTTATGGATTTCTTGATCGGGAAAAGATCTATCCGACACGAACCGTAAAGGGGGAAAAGATGGATATCCTGACAGGTGCATTCCGGCAGGGAAGTGAGGAGAATCTGGTTGTATTTTCGGATGAATATTTTGAAAAGGTTCAGGACGACTGGAAGAAATATAATTGGATCACCGGAGATCCGGTTGAGGAGGGTGAAGCAGAAGAAGGAGTGACGATCCATCACTGGCCGACAAAGCTTGTCCTTTTGAATGTGAAAAATGCAGATTATCAGAAGATAGAAAAAGAGCTCCAGGCTTTTCGGAAGGTACATAAAGAGGATGAAAGATTTGACAAGGATGTATTATCCTGCTATTCCAAACGTACATCGATGGAACAGATTGAAAGCGAACGCTTTATGACAACGGTAGTAGATATATTTATCATGGGAGCATTTCTGCTGGGAAGCGTTCTGGTCATTTACTTGAAATATGAATCTGAGATGACGGACAAGAAGAAGCGGAATCATTTCTTAACCTGTATTGGAATGAGCTCGAAAGAAAGAGAAAAGCTGATCCGGACAGAGACGGGAATCTTTTTCTGGATCCCGGCAGCAGTTGCGGTTGTTATGGTGCCGGTGTTAACCGGGGAGATGTGGAACATGCGGGAATATACGAAGGCTGACGGTGTACATTATCTGCGATATCTGTTGATCCTTGCAGTTATATATCTTGTAGTGCAGGGCATCGGTGTAAAGGTGATTGAGCAGTATACAATAAGAAAGGTAGAAGGAAAGCATGAAAGAAATATTAAAGGTAAATAACCTGATCAAGAAATTTCCAAAAGCCGGTGGGGAGATTGATGATGCGGATGCGATTTCGGTACTGAAAGGCATTAACTTTGATGTAGAACAGGGAGAGTACGTTGGAATTATGGGAAAATCCGGCTGTGGAAAGACAACACTTCTGAAGATCCTGGGATTTATGGATCAGCAGACGGACGGAGATGTGATCTTTGACGGTGTGAATACGAATGAGCTTTGGAAAGAAGAACTTACGGATATCAGACGTAGAAAGATCGGATTTGTATTCCAGGATTTTAATCTGATGGACAGTCTTTCGGTAAAAGAAAATATCATGCTTCCGGTATTGCTGGATAAAAAGGAACAGAAAGAATGTGAAGAGAAAGCGGAAGCATTGGAAAAGCAGTTTGGGATTGAACATCTTCAGGAAAAGAATCCTTATGAACTGTCCGGCGGTGAGCGGCAGAGAGTGGCAATCTGCAGGGCGCTGATCAATGATCCGAGTATCATATTTGCAGATGAGCCGACGGGAAACCTCGACTCAAAATCCGGAAAAGTTGTTGCGGAGGAATTCCGGAAAATCAATGAGGAGTTAGGGAAGACCCTTCTGATGGTAACGCATGATCCACAGATGGCAAGCCGGTGTAAGAGAGTGATATTTCTGAAAGACGGATATGTGATGAATGATGTGAGAAAAGAGGGCACGGAAGAAGAATTTTACAGAACGATCATTGGGGAGATGGAGAAGTTTTAAGATGAGATAATATATAGATGGTGATATGGGCTATGCGGCGGAAGATAATTCTGCCGCTTTTTTTACGAAAATTAATCTTGTAATCATATGAACAATATGCTATTCTGAATGCACTTTAAAGAGTGACTTCTACAAACTCTTAAGTATTTCTAGGCCAAAAGGCATCAAGTTTCGACCGTTTCACACCTAAAAATGTCTGAAACATATTTCCGACTTGAGAGAACACGAAAATTTTATAATCTATTCAGGAGGACGTGCCTATGACAAACAAACTTCAACAGTATTTCCCGATGATTCGGACAAGGGAGGAGGTGTTGAATGAGATTGAAAGTAAAAGCAGATTAAAAAATTTATTTTATGAGTGGACAGAGGAAAATCAAAATGAATTTCTGGATTTTTGTACCGGAGTGAAAGGTATAAAAATCATGTATGATTTCATGATAAAAGAAATTCTGAATCCGGAGAATACACCGGAGAGAGTAAATGAATTACTCACGTTACTTCTCGGACAAAGAGTGAGAATTGTAGACGTATTACCAAATGACGGAACAAGATTAGCGGATGAATCTACGCTTCTTATTACAGATATGGTAGTGCAACTGGAAGATGGAAGTATTGCGAATCTGGAAATTCAGAAAATCGGATACTATTTTCCGGGAGAAAGAAGTGCCTGTTACTCAGCAGATCTGTTGCTTCGGCAGTATAAGAGAGTGAGAGGAATCAAAGGAAAACGATTCTCTTACAGAGATATCAAGCAGGTGTATACGATCGTGTTATTTGAAAAAAGTCCAACAGAATTCCAGAAATTTTCCAATAATTATATCCATCGTTTCATGCAAAAATCTGATACAGGAGTAAATATAAATTTATTACAAGAATATCTGTTCATACCTCTTGACATATTCAAAAAGAATCAGCAAAATGAAAATAGAAGTGTAAAAATAGAAAACCGGCTGGAAGCATGGCTTGCGTTTTTCTGCATGGATGATCCGGAGACGATTATAGATATTATAGAGAAATATCCGGATTTTAAAGAAATGTATGAACAGGCTTATGATGTCTGCCGGAATATCGAAGAGGTGATGCAGATGTTTTCGAAAGAATTGCTGGAGTTAGACAGGAATACAGTAAAGCTGATGATTGATGATATGCAGAAGGAGATAGACTGCCAGAGAGAGCAGTTGAGTCAGAAGGATGAGGAGATGTTAGAAATGAGGAAAGAAATACAACGATTACAGCAGCTATTGGATAAAAAATAGCATGAAAAATGTCAAAAGAATTGTTTTAGATACTTATAAAAATAACTAGTCAGTTGAAAGAGGTGATGTAGATGTTTTCGGAAGAATTGTTAGAATTAGATCGAAATACAGTAGAATTCATGATTGAAGATATGCGGAGGCAGATAGAAGAGAAAGATGAGCAGATAAAACAGAAAGATGAGCAGTCAAGACAACTGGAGGAACAGATAAGACAACGGAATAAACAAATAAAAGAAAGTGATAAGCAAATAAGACAACTGGATGAACAGATAAAAGAAAGCGATAGGCAGATAGGACAGTTGGATGAACAGATAAAACAATCAGAACAAGAAATACAAAAAATGGAGGAAGCAAAAGAGTAATACATAGCCTGACTGTCTCAGGAACGTGAAACAGCCAGACCGCTTACCTCAAAGCATGTAATCCAGGGATATTCCATATAATTGATGCTGATATCCCCGTTTACAGTAACCCCATCAGGCAGATAATAGACATTTCCAAGAGGACTGGTCTCGCAGACATACCCCTGTGCGAGCATATCCTCTTTTTCTTTATCGGTAAATCCTACCGATATCTCCAGACGCGGAGGGGCACATCAACTGGTGATTGTTTCGATGGAAAGTATGATGTTGCGGAATTCGCGTTTATTCATATAGGCAATAGCATTGTCGTTCAGGTGTACCATATGTTCAATTCCTTTCATAATTTAATAATATTACAGCAGTAATTGTAAAACAAAGTCCACAGATGGAAAGAATACCTGGTGTTTCGGCATAGAGTACCGCTCCGAATAACATGGCGGCGGCAGGCTCGCTGGAAGCGAGAATCGATGCCTTGCCGGCCTCCATATAGCGCATGGATAAAGAATATAGTGCATAAGGCAGGACAGATGATACCAGCGCATGAATAATCAGGATAAAAAAGGTGGTCCTTTGCCCTGAGACAATCATGCTGCTTAAAGAGTGTATATTACTGAAAGGCAGCATTGTCATGCCGGAAAAGAGTGTGCCGTAAAAAGTAATCGTCAGGAAATGATATCCTTTTTGTGTGACTTTTTTGCTTATGATTCCATATACAGCATAGAAAAAGCTTGCCAGAATTCCGCAGAGAATTCCTGTTATGCTCCAGGAAAGTCCATTGCTTTCCAGTACTCCGCTTACCAGTACACAGCCAATGAGTGCGAGTGTTACACAGGTCAGTTTGTGTCTGGTTATCGGTTCATGGAAGAATATAGCAGCCAGAAACAGAACAAAGACCGGAGACATGGCAAGTAACACGGCAGAAAGTGCAAGAGATCCTTTCGTAACGGAAATATTATAAAAGACACTAAGGGCGGTCATGCCGATCATGCCGCTTCCGATAAAAAGCCAGAAGTCACGCCGATGTACATAAAATAAATGTCGGTTATAGAATAGAATCCATATGCCAGTGATCAGAGCTGCAAGCAACATCCGGAAACTAATGATGGAAAAGTTGTCGAGCCCATCGTGTTCCAGTGTACGGACAAAGATTCCGGCAGCACCCCAGCAGATGCCGGAGATGAATGGCAGCAGCCAGGCGTATTTGGTAAGTTTCTGATTCATAAGTACCCAATCCTTTGTAAATATAATAAATTAAGTATATCACAAAAACGGACATTGTTATGAGAACATGTCCGTTTTGTGCATTTTTATGAATCACTATAATCGATTGGAATTATCTTTCAAATGAATATATTCCGCTACAGACCGGTCAAAAGTCTTGATATGCTGAAACAGCCAGTCTACAACATTGCGCTTTACCTGTTCGATAAACTGATCATCAGGCCCTTCATTTTCATTCAGATAATCGTATAATTCCTGAATAGATGTTTTGAATTCTTCATGCTTTGCATGGTGACCGGAAAACTCCGGGTAAGATACCTTTTTCTGAAGTTCCTCTTCTTCCTGAAAATGAAAATTTGTATATTCATCAAGGTAATCTAACATTTTGATTGCTTTGATCTTACTGTCACCGGATTCGCATGCTGCGACAAACTGCCGGATGCGGTCGATCAGTTCCTGATGCTGGGAATCGATGGTCTTGTTGCCTGTAATTAAGTTATCATCAAATGTAATATTCATAGAGAAACCTCCTGTCTTTGATACGCATTGAATCCCAGTCCCGCATAGTCTATAATGAATCATAGAAATTGTTATCAGCAGAGAAAAGGATTGGATTATGAAGTTACAACAGTTACAGATATTTCAGAACCTGACAGAAGAAGAACTGGAAAAAAGTCTTGTCTGTTCACAGGCTGTAGTAAAGAAATATCCGAAAGATACCTATATTTTCCGTCAGGGTGATGTGCCGTTAAAATTATATTTCATATTGGAAGGAATGGTTGAGCTTGGCAGTATCAACTTGAATGGTAAGATTACCCGGAGCAGTTACGTTACGGTGGGTGAGGAGTTTGGCGAAGTAGAAATGTTTCTGCGCCAGTCTGCTTACTCCGGTTATGCAAAAGCAAAAAATGAAGTGTCGGTTCTGGAGGTTTCACAGAATTTCTTTGGCGGAAGATGCGAAAGAAACTGTGTACATCACAGTAAGGTTGTCTTCAATATGCTTCAGCTTTTTGCGGAAAAAGCAGAGAAATGTAACCGTCAGATAGAGGTTCTTACCAGTGGAAACTTACGTCAGCGTGTAGCGGCGTACCTGTTGGAAAACTGTGATCCGGACTACCGGGTTCGTCTGCATATGAACAGGGAAGATCTGGCAGTATATCTGAATACTACAAGACCATCTCTGTCGCGCATGCTGCTTACTTTGCAGGATGAAGGTATCATCCGTCTTGTGGATCGTAAGGTAATCGAGATCACGGATTATGAAAGACTGCAGTCGGAAGAGTAATTAATCTTCTGCAACAAATACATCTTTTCCTAATCCACAGATTGGACATACCCAGTCATCCGGAATATCTTCAAAGGCTGTGCCCGGTGCGATTCCGTTATCCGGGTCTCCTACAGCTGGGTCATATTCGTAGCCACATGGTTCACATACATATTTTTTCATAGTTAAAATCTCCTTTTATTAGAATTTAATTGGTTGTTGATTGTTGCTGCACAACTTATGTTGTGATTGTAGTATAGCGCTTTTGCAGAAGATAGTTTGTAACAAATGTTACAAAAATGAGAAAAGTTGATAATTTAATATCAATTCAATTAGAAATTTCCAGATTAAAACGGAAAAATACAGTTGATTAATTATAAGAAGAAATTGCTGGGACAGAGTATTACTTGCACAACATCTTGTGCAGAAAAGATGTTAAAAAAACAATATTTAGTAGTATTTGAGGGTGAGCACATACTACATCGGCAATAAAAATAAGAGAGGGATAGACATGAACGCAGAAATAAAGACGAACGTAATTAAGAGAAACGGCGAAGAGGTAGCCTTCGATCTAGAGAAGATCATTAATGCGATCAAGGGTGCAAACAAGGACGTCGACAAGCTGCATCGGATGAATGAATATCAGATCATGGCAGTGGCGGACAACGTTGCAAAGAAAATTGAAGAATCCACTCATGCTGTCAATGTAGAAGATATACAGGATATGGTAGAAACCGGAATTATGGAACTGCGCGGTTATGAAGTTGCGCAGAAATATGTGCGTTACCGCTATAAAAGAGAATTGATGAGGAAGACGAATACAACAGATAACGGAATCCTTGCGCTTCTGGATCATATGAATGAAGAGGTGAATCAGGAGAATTCAAATAAGAATCCTGTGATTAACTCTACGCAGCGTGATTATATGGCGGGAGAGGTAAGTAAGGACTTGTCAAGACGTGTTCTTCTTCCGGAAGAGGTTGTACGTGCACATGAAGCGGGAATCATTCATTTCCATGATTCCGACTATTTCGCACAGAAAGAGCATAACTGTGACCTGATCAATCTTC
>PPYF01546148.1_pt1 | contig 34025 bp, 21 predicted proteins | sample 1559871 | NCBI WGS metagenome assembly PPYF01 (sample SAMN08240021, study PRJNA423297) | Human gut metagenome, whole genome shotgun sequencing project.
AAAAAAGCCAACTAATTCGCAATACTTTGTGTATGAATTAGTTGGCTGATTTTGTAATATTTAATGAATGTCCCTAAATAACGCATCAGTATAACATAGAAGAGGATGTCAAAGCTTCAACAAGACTTTTGGCATCCTCTTTTTTATTTTATCCATAAAGATGGCTTATCAACATACGACACAACAGCCACACCATCAGATGCTCTGCCGCATAACACACCAGACAGGATTGGGTGCCGGACCGAAATGAATCTCCCTCAACGGTGCATCACACGCAGGGCATTGCAACGGCAAACGTTTCTTTATTTCTCCCATATCATTTCAGTTTTTTCACAAATGTACTGACAGAAGCTATCAAAGTACTGTTCACCGGCAGAGAAGGATTCCCGTAAGTAAGCATCTGCTGCTGTACGGCCTTTGATTCACAATCTTTCAGCACATGGTTCATCTTATCAATCAAAAGCAGTTCGGCAGCCGGGCAACCCTTTTTCAGAAGTTCGGCATCCTCCACCGATACCTGAATATCATTTTTACCCTGAACGATGAGGACCGGCACTTTGACGGAAGCAATCACCGTCCGGGGATTATACTTGAACCAGGAAATCAAATAAGGCTGGACAGAAGCCCGATACAATGATTGCAGATAAGCCGGCACGTCACTCACTTCCTTGCCGTTTTTCAAGGACCCGTTAATGGATGCCACCTCCTTCCGCACCGCTTCCGGATTCTGTTGAGCAGCCACTTGCGCCTCTATAATCTCGTAGGCAGGACGCCCCGCACCGGCAACCGAGATATAGCCTTTCACCTTCGGCCGGTTCTGACAGGCCAGCATTCCAATCAGCGCCCCTTCGCTATGTCCTGCCACCGTGATTGTCGTAAAACGTTTCTCTTTCGCCAGGTAATCAATCCAGCCCGTCACATCATTCACATAATCTTCAAAACGAAGTTTCGCTTCCTCCTTACCTGCCGACGCACTGGTTCCTATCCCCCGCTTGTCAAAGCGCAAGGAAGCGATGCCGTTTGCCGCCAAGCCTTCCGCCAGAAACTTCAACGAATTATTCCTCAAATTGCCAATGGCTGAATTACCATCCATATCCGTAGGTCCGGAGCCGGCTATAATAAGCACCACCGGACAGGTTTTCACCCCACCGGGCAAAAGCAGTTTTCCTTTGATTTGTCCTTCCTTGGTGTTCAGCACCACATTTTCTTCCAAAGGAAGCACTTGTGCCCGACAACAAAGACCGCACAGGAAAAATAAACCGGCTAAAATAAAATTCAAGTGTTTCATCTATTACGTATTTTAAGATTATCCATTTAACAAATATAGTGATTGTATTGAATAAAGCGAATCAATATTTGAATGTTGTTAAGCATCAGTTTTATTTTATTCAATACTATTCTATTTTATCTTCAACATGGATAGAATCAAGTCGTTTTGTCACTAAAAAAAGAACCGTTATACACGCCTACTTTTGCTGGGAGAAAATAAATCTGTAACTAATTAAAAAAAGGATTTTTTATCATTTTCCTTTTCTTATTCATCCAAACAAACTATCTTTGCCATGTTTTGTTCCGCGTACCTCCGACTGATGCGAGGAAGCGGATGAAAAGGGAATCAGGTGCAAGTCCTGAACAGTCCCGCTGCTGTAAGCTCCATCTACCTCTATAAGGGGATAGGTTTACTTATCCACTCACGCCACTGCCTGTATATATAATAAGGTGGGAAGGCAAGTAAACAGGAGTAAGTCAGAAGACCTGCAAAACGTACGGAAAAGTGCATAAAATAGATGAAGTTACGGTTACGGCAAGACGTCCGCCTGCCAAAGTAACAACCGGCAGCCCTGTACAACTTATCAACAAGGAAGATATAAAGAACTTGGGGTTACAGAATATGGCAGATGCCGTAAGGCGTTTTGCCGGAACCAACGTCCGTGATTACGGAGGCATAGGCGGTCTGAAGACCGTTTCCATCCGCAATTTAGGAGCTGCACACACAGCAGTCAGCTACGATGGAGTAGTCGTCAGCAACAGTCAGGCAGGACAAATCGATATCGGGCGTTTCTCCCTCGACAATGTATCCTCTCTTTCATTGGCAATCGGACAAGATGAGAATCTGCTGCAACCGGCCCGTCTGTATGCTTCGGCAGGAGTACTCAGCATTGAAACGGAGAAACCCGTCTTCGAAAATGGGAAATCCTCCCTGTCACAAATACAAATCCGGGGAGGAGCCTTTGGCTACATAGCCCCATCCATACGCAGATGGCAGAAGCTGGGAGAACACACCGGTCTGTCAGTCGATGCTTCCTTTATACGTGCCGACGGTAATTATCCCTTCACATTGGAAAACGGAAAATACATCACTCAAGAGAAAAGAAACAATTCGGATATTCATACATGGCAGGGAGAGGCGAATCTGTTTCATACTTTCCATGACGAAAGTACACTGGATGTGAAAGCCTATTATTTTTATTCCGAACGCGGACTGCCCGGTGCTGTCATTCTATACAACCCGAAGGCAGAAGAACGTTTGTGGGACGAGAATTTCTTCACCCAAGCCCGTTATAAGAAAACCTTCTCCCCCAAATGGACTTTGCAGGCGCAAGCCAAGTTCAACCATTCTTGGAACAAATACGAAGATACAGACGTGAAGTATGAAAACGGAAAGCAGACCGACATCAACCGTCAGGACGAATATTATCTGTCCGCCGCCGTGCTTTATCAGCCCGTCAAAGGTCTGGAATTATCGCTCGCGCAGGATGGATTCATCAATACCCTTCACACCAATATCAACGACAGCCCCAACCCGGTGAGATATTCCTCGCTCACAGCCCTCAATGCACGTTACCAATGGGGACGTATCAAGCTATCGGGCACATTGGTGGGGACTTTCATTACGGAAGAAGTAAAAGCAGGGAATACTCCCGACGACCGGAAACGCCTGTCGCCCACCCTGTCCGTTTCCATTCAGCCATGGAAAGAAGAACAATTATACGTCCGCGCAATGTATAAGAATACGTTCCGCGTACCTACCTTCAATGACCTTTATTATCTACGCATAGGAAATACCTCCTTACGCCCGGAAAAGGCACGCGAATACAATATAGGTGTCACTTGGAACGGCAAGCCGTTTTCGTTTACCGATTTCCTTTCTATCACTCTTGACGGATATTATAATGAAGTAACCGATAAAATAGTCGCCTTTCCCAGTACTTATGTATGGAAAATGCAGAATTACGGCACGGTACATATCACCGGCCTTGATGCGACAATGGCTACTTCCATACCTGTCTGCCCTAACATAAACGTAGGATTAAGCGGCAATTATTCCTGGCAAAAAGCCATAGATATGACAAATCCCGATGCCAAGAATTATAAAGACCAGCTGCCCTATACGCCTCAGCATAGCGGCAATGCTTCGACCACCATCGAAACTCCTTGGATTAATGTGGGTTACAGCCTGACAGGGGTCAGCGAACGCTACTATATGGCACAGAATATACCGGTGAATAAGATAGACGGTTATGTAGAACACACAGCCACTTTATGGCGGGAATTTACAATGAAAGGCTGTCACCTCCGCCTTCAGGCAGAAGTTATCAATCTCACTGACAAGCAATATGATGTTATCAAATATTATCCCATGCCCGGACGTTCCTGGCGCATAACGGGAGTATTAAGATTTTAAACAATATAAATGTCTAACTTTTAAAAATTAATTATGAAACTAAGAAGCTTATTTTTTGGAACACTGTGTATGTTAATGCTGGGTGTTTCATTCACCTCATGTAGTGATGATGACGATGACAGCAAAAAAAACGATGAAGGTTCGAAGGTGGAATTGCCTGAAAATCGTGTCTACATTTTGAATGAAGGTTCTTATCAAAAGAACAATGCCGGCATCACATACTATGATCCCGATAAAAGAAACAATGTAATAGATGACATTTTCTATAAGCAAAATGAAGCCAAACTAGGAGATACAGGACAAGATATGATAAAATATAATAATAATATTTATGTATCCATGTATGGCTCTAAATATGTATGCAAACTGAATGAAGCTTGTGTAGAACAAGCGCGTTATAGCTTTACAGACGAGCAAGGACAGCCTCGCTATATGGCTGCTGAAGACGGAAAACTTTACGTTACTTTAAGCAGTGGTAATGTAGCCCGTTTGGATGCTAACACATTAACTTTTGAAAAGATGGTAGCTGTAGGACAAAATCCCGAGCATATTATTGAAGAAGATGGCAAACTATATCTGGTAAACTCCGGTTTCGGATATGACAATCGTTTGTCTATCATTGATATCAAGACTTTTGATACAGCAGAGCATGTGGAAATTTTCCAGAATCCGGATAGGATACTAGAAGCTAATGACAAAATTTTCATCCAAGGATATGGTGGTCCGTACCCTGATTATGACTATACTGTAGCAATCTATGACAAAGAAAACAAAACCTACAAAAAAATTGGACCGGGCACATTAATGGCTGAATATAATGATGTGGTATATGTTATCTATTCAGAAACAGACTATAATACAAATACATCCAACCATACATTATATTCTTATAATGCTAAAACCAACAAAAAAGAAGAAACTAGTTTTTTACAAATGCCAGAAGAACTCAAGACTCGTATCTTTTATATGTTGAGTATCAATCCTGAAAATGGAGATTTTTATGTCGGTACTACCGATTATAATACTAACGGAGATATATATCGTTTCAAGAAAGACGGTACTTTTATTGAAAAATTCGAGAGCGGTGGTGTAAGTCCTAGAGCAGCCGTATTTATTGACTAACCAATGAAACAATTTTCTCTCTTTATTCACCTGATGCTTTCAGTCTTGCTTTTTTCCTCCTGCGGCGGAAGAAGCAAGACTGCTTCTGTAATAGAAGCAGAAAAAGCAATCCCTTTGCGTTATGCAGAAAACCTCAATCTGTCTGCAACCGAAGACTATACCATTGCCCGTCTGCGCAATCCATGGGATACGACCCGGATACTGCATACCTATGTCTTGGTTGACAAAGAAAAGTCCCTGCCTGCCGACTTGCCGGAAGGGACACTTGTCCGCACGCCATTGAGCAAGGCCGTTGTTTACTCATCCGTACATTGCGGATTGCTCAACCAGATTGGTGCTTTGAAAAGTATTGGAGGAGTCTGCGATTTGAAGTATATCAAACTGCAAGAAGTGCAGGATGGCTGCCGCACAGGAAGCATCGCCGATGTAGGGAATGGAATGAACCCGGATATAGAAAAGATAATCGACCTGCACCCCGATGCCATTATGCTCTCCCCTTTCGAGAACAGTGGCGGATACGGACGGGTGGAAAAACTCAACATCCCCATTATCGAATGTGCAGACTACATGGAAACTTCGGCATTGGGACGTGCCGAATGGATGCGCTTCTACGGCCTTCTGTTCGGTGAGGCACAAAAAGCGGACAGTTTGTTTGCCGAGGTGGAAAAAAACTATAATGAGCTGAAAGCATTGGTTGCTCCCCTTTCATCTGCACCGAGCGTTATCAGCGAACTGAAAAACGGTTCGGCTTGGTATGTTCCGGGAGGTAAAAGCACCTCTGCACGCATCTATGCGGATGCCGGAGCCAATTATGTGTTTGCCGATGACGAGCATAGCGGTTCTGTTCCCCTAGCCTTCGAAACCGTGTTTGACAAAGGTCAGAATGCAGATTTCTGGCTCATCAAATATAATCAGGCCATTGACAAGACTTATAAGGAATTGGAGCAGGACTATGCTCCATACACCGGTTTCCGTGCATTCAAGGAACGCAACATTTATGGATGCAACACAGGGAAGGTAGACTTTTACGAAGATTCCCCTTTCCATCCCGACCGATTACTGAAAGATTTGATAAAAATATTCCATCCTACGCTTTTAGAAGGGTATGAATTAAAATATTTCACTAAATTAGCGGAGTAAATCACCGTAGGGTTATGTCAAAACGTGGATAATGCTGCCCCTACAGCTGACGATAGGATAGGCCGGGTTAGTTTTGACACACTCCCTACAGTGGGCGTACCCCCAAACAGTATCAATGAATAACAAAGGAACAAAATACGGTATCATACTGCTCCTTCTCATCCTTGCATTGACAGGAGCCAACCTGTTGTTCGGTTCGGTAAACATCCCTGCCGATGCGGTGTGGCATATCCTTACAGGCAATGAAGTAGAAAAGGCGAGTTGGAGTTTCATAGAAAACAGCATCATGCTGCTCATTATAGGTATCATGATAGGGTATATCACTTCATCTGCCATCTCCCTGCTCAACTTTTTCTCCACGGCAGAAGGGGTGCATTCCTACATGATTTGGGGAATGGGAAACTTTGGAGGAGTATCTTTGCAGCAGCTTCCCTTTTTCTCCTTGGTCACAATGGCGGGACTGCTGATTACCATACTGCTGATAAAGCCTCTGAATGCCCTGCTGCTGGGAACACGCTATGCCGAAAACCTAGGAATCAACATCCGCCGTACACGTAACCTGCTGCTTGTCGCCACCGGATTACTGACAGCGACGACTACCGCTTTCTGCGGCCCGATTTCCTTTATCGGACTGGCTGTGCCGCACATTGCCCGCCTCATGCTGGGAACCTCCAACCATAACTCTCTGCTACCTGTCACCATGCTGACGGGAGGAGCCATTGCCCTGCTCTGCAACTTCATCTGCATTCTGCCGGGCGAGGCAGGTATCATTCCACTGAATGCCGTCACTCCGGTCATCGGTGCGCCCATTATTATTTATGTCATTGTGAACCAACGTAAAATCCAGTACTTCAACTGATGGAAAAGCAAGCTGTCATCACCGCCACAGACCTGTGCATAGGTTATCGTACCCACAAAGGAGAAAAGAAAGTGCACGAACACCTTTCTTTCGGACTCTATCCGGGAGAACTGACCAGTCTGCTTGGAGCAAACGGGGCCGGAAAATCGACTTTGCTCCGCACCCTGTCCGCTTCGCAACCTTCACTGGCAGGAGATTTGCAATTGCTGGGCAAGCCTTTGCAGCAGTATTCGGAAAAGGAACGTTCGCGCACCATCGGCGTGGTCCTGACAGACAAGACACAAGCCGGAGGGCTGACCGTGTATGAACTGGTAGCTTTGGGACGCCAGCCGCATACAGGTTTCTTCGGACGGCTCCATCCCAAAGACCATCTCATTATCAAAGAGGCATTGGATGCCGTAGGCATTGCCCACAAAGCCGAAAGCTACACCGCCGAACTTTCGGACGGAGAACGGCAAAAGGTAATGATAGCCAAAGCATTGGTTCAGGAATGTCCGCTTATCATCTTGGATGAGCCGACCGCTTTTCTGGACGTGGTGAGCCGCATTGAAATCATGACTTTGCTGCATCAATTGGCGGTGGAGCAAAACAAGGCCATCCTGCTATCCACCCATGACATAGAACAAGCCCTGGTACTGTCGGACAAGCTTTGGCTGCTGTCCAAAGAAACAGGACTGCAATGCGGAGTGACGGAAGATATGATTCTGAACCATCGGATGGACACGCTGTTCTCACACAGTAATATCCGGTTCGATTATGATCATGGCATCTACTATCCAACCGTGAATGGAAAGCAGGAAATAACGGTGGAAGCGACAGACGAAACCTTATTGCACTGGACTATCAACGCACTGAACCGTCACGGATATACTTGTCTGCAAACCCAAAACGTTCCTGCCGGTCTGCCCCATCTACAAGTCATCGCTCCCGATACCTTGTACCTCACCTGGGGCGGGAAACAACGGACATTCACTTCGTTCGGGAAGTTGCTGGAAGAAATAAAATAAAGACACGCATCAACCATTCCGGACCACGCGCAGTATCTCTCTGTAAATCAACAATATAATGTGAAAAAATATTCTAAATTCCCCTGAAACGGTTTTCCATTCTCCGCTATCAAATTCGGCTTGACGTATATCGGTTGTTCTAATTCCTGTGCCATAGTTGCGGTTACTTCCTTGCAGGAGAGCGTCATAAGGCTTATTTTTGCCCATCTGCATTTGTTGCTTCACCCAAGTGAAGAGGCGATTTCACTTAGATGAACAGCCGTTTTCGCCTAAGTGAAACAGTTGCTTCACCCAAGTGAAATATCAAATGAAACGGAGTGAAAATGAAACGGAGTGAAAGATACGGTAGGAACAAACTTTGTTACATACGTAACAGGATTCGATAGCCGGAAGCATACCGATTGAAGGAGGTTTGAGATTCTTTTACACAGAAAGTAACTAGTAATGAGCACGTTGCTGTGACGGAACTTTTTTGTTCTTTATGTAAACAAGCCCAAAGTAACTATTCAATCCGCCCCTACGGTGAACCATTGGATAGTTACTTTGGACTTTTGCCCCTCTCTTTTCTTATCAGATATCTATTTCTAAAAGCTATTCTTTCATCAAATAGCCTTTGAAACTTTCAAAGTCTTTTTCCATCGGAACACTTTGTTTGGTTCCTTTCATAAACGCTTGCAGTTTGGCGGGAATCTCCACTTTGTCGCCAATGATGCCTTCCACAGTTTCCAGGAATTTAGCCGGATGTGCCGTTTCCAGGAAAATACCCGTTTCGCTGGGGGACAATCCTTCGGATAAAGCACGATAACCGCAGGCTCCATGCGGATCGAGCAAGTAACCGGTTTCCCGATATACCTCACCCACCGTTTCACGAATCTGTTCATCCGCATAAGTCGCACCAGAGATATCCGCTGTTATGGCAGCATGACTGTTACCGTACAATGCCAGTACACGGGCAAAATTACTTGGATCTCCCACATCCATTGCATTGGCAATAGTAGCTATGGAAGGACGAGGATTGTATTTTCCGGTCTGTAAGTATTGGTAGAAAATATCATTCCGGTTATTGGCTGCAATAAAACGCTTGACAGGCAAGCCCATGCGTTTACCAAATAGTCCGGCGGTGATATTACCAAAGTTTCCGCTAGGTACGCACACTACCAGATGATCCGCTTTTCCTTCTTTCTTTAACTGTGCGTAGGCATAGAAGTAATAAAATGCCTGTGGCAGGAAACGAGCCACATTGATGGAGTTGGCAGAAGTCAACTTCATGTGCGCATTCAAATCAGCATCCATAAACGCATTCTTAACCAATGCCTGACAGTCATCAAAAGTACCGTCCACTTCTAACGCTGTGATATTCCGCCCCAGAGTAGTGAACTGCTTTTCCTGAATTTCACTGACTTTTCCTTTCGGATAAAGCACATACACATGAATACCTTCCACTCCGAGGAAGCCATTGGCTACAGCACTACCGGTATCCCCCGAAGTCGCAACCAGTACATTCACCTGCTTTTGCCCTTCTTTTTTAATGAAGTAGCCCAACAAACGGGCCATGAAACGTCCACCTACATCTTTAAATGCCAATGTAGGACCATGAAACAGTTCCAAAGAGTAAATATTATCCTTTACCTTTACGGCAGGAACATCAAAACTCAATGTATCATAAACGATCTGCTTCAGTGTTTCAGCAGGAACATCCTCACCGAAGAAAGCATCGGCCACGCGATAAGCAATTTCCTGAAACGACAGATTCTCAATCTGATCATAAAACTCTTGCGGCAATGGCTTGATGGCCTCGGGCATATACAAACCTTTGTCAGAAGCCAGCCCCTTCACTACAGCTTCTTCCAGAGAAGCATCGGAAGCCTGGTGATTCGTACTGTAATATTTCATAGTAAACAATTTTTCAATGCGTCAATGTGCTAATGTGCCAAGGGCTTTGCATGGAGGGTTGCCATTGGGGCAAATTAGCAAACTGCCACATTATTTTTTCATAAATTCATTCATAAACTCATCTTCTTTCAATATTCCATAACTGCCTTCCACACATGCCACTTCATCAAAGGTCTGCACACAGTCCGGTTCTATACCGGGATAATAGATAAGGAAAGGCACAGGTTCGGCTGTATGGGTACGGAGTTCGCAAGGCGTAGGATGATCCGGAAGCACGGCGATAGCCACAGGCTCATCCCAATCCTTCACTGCTTCATAAACAGGTCCTACAACACGTTTGTCCAGATTTTCAATAGTAAACTGCTTCAACTTAAAATCTCCTTCGTGACCGGCCTCATCACTGGCCTCAATATGCAGATACACAAAGTCGTCCGTCTTCAATGCTTCCAATGCCGCAGCTACCTTATTCTCATAATTCGTATTATATAAACCGGTAGCCCCCTCTACAGCAATACGGCGTAATCCTGCATAATGTCCTATGCCATTGATTAAGTCCACCGCTGAAATAACAGCCCCTTTCTTTATGGCCGGATACTTCCCGGAGAGAGGTTCCATCTGCGGGCGATACCCCGGACTCCAAGGCCAGATACTATTAGCAGGATCTTTGCCTTCGGCTATACGTTTTTGATTAACCGGATGATCTGCCAACAATTCCTGGGAAGCCAGGATAAGATTATTTATCAATCCGGCTGTTTCCTGCGCCTCCGGTACTTCCGCCTTCACCATGAGCGGACGGAAAGGCTGCAAAGGCACATCATGGGGCGGGGTGCAGTCCAATTGTTTATTTCCCCCTTTTATCACCAACAAATGGCGATATTGTACACCGGTATAGAAATGAATCCGGTCAGAACCCAATTTTTCTTCCAAATATCTAACCAGCACATCAGCTTCTTCGGTAGTGATATGTCCGGCGGAGTGATTTTTTATCTTCTCATCTTCGATGCAGATAATGTTACAACGCATAGCCATATCGCCCGGTTGCAACTCCACCCCGATGCTTGCTGCTTCCAACGGCCCACGGCCTTCGTACACCTTCGGTAAATTATAGCCCATAACAGACATATTCGCCACTTCACTACCCGGATGAAATCCGGGAGCAACTGTAACCAACCTCCCGGTACGTCCCATAGCGGCCAACTTATCCATATAAGGTGTACTGGAGTATTGCAGCAATGTTTTGTTTCCCAGTGATTCGGCAGGCCAGTCGGCCATACCGTCGCCTAAAATAATAATATGTTTCATAAGCCTAAATATTAGCGATGCTCATGATATCGGCAAATACTCCGGCGGCAGTCACACTGGCACCGGCCCCATATCCTTGTATCATCATCGGATACTCTTTATATCGCTCGGTTGTAAGCAGAATAATGTTGTTGCTGCCTTCCAGACCATAGAATGGATGTTTGCTGTCCACTTCCTGCAAAGACACACTGCCTTTCCCATCTTCCAGTTTGGCTACAAAACGCCAGCGTTTGTTTTCATCCTCCAGCTTTTGACGGCGTGATTCAAAATCCGCATCCAGGGAAGGTACTTTCTTCCAGAACTCCTCCAACGGGCCTTCAAAGAAATCATTCGGTACAAAAAGATGTTTTTCCACATCTTCCTGTTCCAATTTATATCCGGCTTCACGAGCCAGAATAACCAGTTTACGAATCACATCCTTGCCACTCAGGTCAATACGCGGATCGGGTTCCGAGTAGCGCTCTTCCTGTGCCATTTTGATGGTCTTGCTGAAAGGAATGTCCGCGCTGATTTTGTTAAAGATGTAATTCAGCGTACCGCTCAATACCGCCTCTATTTTCAATTTCTCTGCCAACTCTTCCTTATAATGTGACAAGTCTACGCCTGCACGGGTAAACAACGCATGATGTCCATCGGCTATACCTACCACTTTCAGCTTCAAACCGCGTTCCTGCATCAACTTTTGTTGCTGACAACGGATTTGCTCTATCAAACTGCCTCCTACCGTACCTGTACCGCAGATAAAAAGGTTCAGCACCTGATATTCGGACAGGAAGAACGAATCATGAATCACATTCAATGATTTGCGCAGTGACTTGGATTCTACCACGAAAGAGATATTGGTTTCCGAAGCACCTTGCGCACAAGCAATCACACTAATGCCGTTACGGCCTAAAGTCCCGAACAGCTTACCGGCGATGCCCGGTGTATGTTTCATGTTCTCACCGACAATGGCAATGGTAGCCAAATTCATTTCGGCAACAACCGGACTGATTTCCCCCATTTCTATTTCTTTGGAGAATTCCTCATTCAGCACTTCACAAGCCAGCGCCGCATCTTGATTACGCACACCGATAGAAGTACTGTTCTCGGAAGATGCCTGCGATACCATAAACACGCTGATGCCGTTTTGTGCCAATGCTTTAAAAATCCGGAAATTCACTCCGATCACTCCCACCATTCCCAGACCGGTAACCGTAATCAAACTCGTATCATTGATGGATGAGATACCTTTAATGGCTTTAGAACCGGAATTCACTTCCTGCTTTATGATAGTTCCCTCGCCTTGAGGATTGAATGTATTCTTAATCAGAATAGGAATATTCTTATGACATACCGGATAAATAGTCGGCGGATAAACCACCTTCGCTCCAAAGTTACAAAGCTCCATCGCTTCCACATAGCTCAACTCATTAATGGTATAGGCCGTACTGATTACACGCGGGTCTGCCGTCATGAAACCATCCACATCCGTCCATATTTCCAAGCTATCCGCATTCAGTGCCGCAGCTATGACAGAAGCGGTATAATCTGAACCGCCACGTCCCAAATTGGTCACTTCACCACTGTTCTTATCAGTAGAGATAAATCCGGGAACCAATGCCACTTCCGGTAATTTCTGGAAAGTTTCTTTAACCAAGCGAGTGGTCAGTTCGGAATCCAGAATATGTTTGGCATGTTTTTTTTCAGTCTTAATGAAGTTGCGGGAGTCATACCATACAGCCCCCTTTATCAACGAAGCTACAATAATAGACGACAAGCGCTCACCATAACTTACAATAGTAGCCGACGTTTTAGACGACAAGTCCTTTATCAGATAAATTCCCTGAAAAATATCCTTCAGTTCACTCAACAATTCATTGACCTTATCCAATAAAACAGTACGCTCATTACCTGCCGGAATTACGGTATATACCATTTCAATGTGACGATTCACAATTTCACGGTATTCTTTCTCGTATGCGGAATCCCCATTGGCAGCCATCTGCGAAGTATTGATTAACTTGTCAGTTATACCGCCCAATGCCGACACAACTACAATTACGGGCTCTTCAACTGCCTCTACTATCTGTTTGACGCTTAAAATGCTGTTCACGGAACCTACGGATGTCCCGCCGAATTTCATAACTTTCATGCAATTATCTATTTTTATTCCAGCTTCTTTTGCCATTCTGTCCTCCGAGCCATTTCAAGTCCGGTAAAGAATCTACTTTCGTTTCACCCAGCATGACAACGAAAAGAAACTGTATCTGTTTACACTAAAAAAATAAAATTAAAAGCTTGTTTTGCTTACGTCCGTAAGCGTGTATCACGTAGAAACACATATACTATCCTTAACCCCGAGGGGTCATTGTTGTGGATGTGGACATTGTAGTTGTCATGTGCCCCATCCCTAATGTGGTGGTTGTATGGAGATAGTATATCGTCATTTTATTATTGTTCTTCTTCTGTTTTTTATTTGAACGATGCAAATATAAAAACAATTTCCTACAATCTATCACAATTTCCCATTTTTTTGCGATAAAATATAAGAATGGTTTTTATTAAAGCAGAAATAAGACAAAACTTTTTTATCCTGCCCATGTTGATATGCAGAACTATTTCCTTACCTTTGTACAAATTCAGCCTCAAGTTGCGCTGTTTTAATTATCCCGTAAGAATATGGCAAAGGAAAAGACTGTATATGTATGCACCAACTGTGGGCAGGATTCACCCAAATGGGTAGGGAAATGTCCGTCTTGCGGTGCATGGAACACATACGTAGAAGAAATTATACGCAAGGAACCTGCAAACAAAAGACCGGTATCCGGCCTGGAATCCGTAAAAAGCAAGCCTGTCACACTGAATGACATTACCGGAGGGGACGAACCTCGAATTGATATGCACGACGAAGAACTGAACCGGGTATTGGGAGGCGGTTTAGTACCGGGATCACTCGTTCTACTGGGCGGTGAACCGGGGATAGGCAAATCCACTTTGGTGCTGCAAACCGTACTTCATCTGCCTGACAAAAAAGTATTGTATATATCGGGAGAAGAGAGTGCCCGGCAATTAAAACTGCGTGCAGACCGTATCCCGCATAATTCTTCCGACTGCCTGATAGTCTGTGAAACTTCGTTGGAGCAGATTTACGTCCATATCAAGAATACACGACCCGATTTAGTGATCATCGACTCTATTCAAACCATCTCAACCGAAACGATAGACTCTTCTCCCGGCAGTTTGGTACAGGTACGTGAATGTTCCGCTTCTATTTTAAAATTTGCCAAAGAAACAAATACGCCGGTCATTCTGATCGGCCATATCAATAAAGAAGGAAGCATTGCCGGCCCCAAGGTACTGGAACATATTGTAGACACCGTATTGCAATTTGAAGGTGACCAACATTATATGTACCGCATTCTCCGCAGCATCAAGAACCGTTTCGGAAGCACCGCCGAACTGGGCATTTATGAAATGCGCCAAAACGGTTTGCGCCAAGTGAGCAACCCGTCCGAACTGTTGCTTAGCCAAGACCATGACGGGATGAGCGGGGTTGCTATCGCCTCTGCCATAGAAGGAGTCCGCCCTTTCTTGATTGAAACACAGGCTTTAGTCAGTTCGGCAGTATATGGGAATCCGCAACGTTCTGCCACCGGATTTGATTTACGACGTATGAACATGCTTCTGGCAGTACTTGAAAAACGGGTAGGATTCAAACTGGCACAAAAAGATGTCTTTTTGAATATCGCAGGTGGATTGAAAGTGAATGATCCGGCCATCGACCTGTCTGTCATCAGTGCCATTCTATCCAGCAATATGGATACGGAAATAGAACGTGACACCTGCATGGCGGGTGAAGTAGGACTGAGTGGTGAGATCCGACCTGTAAACCGTATTGAGCAACGCATCGGAGAAGCAGAGAAATTAGGTTTCAAACAAATTCTTATACCGAAACATAATTTGCAAGGAATGGATACATCAAAATTAAAGATAGAAATCATTCCGGTAAGGAAGGTAGAAGAAGCGTTCCGGGCTTTGTTTGGATGAGATAAATAAGAGAAAACTTAATTTGAATAATGATATAAAATGACAAAAGAACAATCATACCCCCCGACCTGCATAGACTGCGGCACACAGAACTGCAAGTTCAAAGAGCGCACTTACCCTGAATTTTGTCTGACTACCCATTTGGAACAAGAAGATTTGGAATGGGCGTTGAAACAATATAACGACAACAACAAGATAATGGCAGCCAGTGCCGAAGTGGAATATGAAGGTTACTGCCGATTAACCCGTGTGGAAGAAATCATGACTTTCGCACGCAAGATGGGATATAAAAAACTAGGAATTGCCTATTGTATCGGACTGGTGAATGAAGCCCGTATTTTTGCCCGCATCCTCCGTGCTAACGGCTTTGAGGTATATTCAGTAATCTGCAAAGTAGCCGGAATAGCCAAATCCTCTATCGGAATCCCCAAAGAATGTGAAAAAATCGGTGCGGCAATGTGTAACCCTATCCTACAAGCACGCCTTCTCAACCAAGCACATACAGAGTTGAACGTGGTTATCGGACTATGTGTGGGACATGACAGTTTATTCTACAAGTACTCTAATGCCTATACTACAACTTTAGTGACCAAAGACCGTGTGACAGGACACAACCCTGCCGCCGCACTATATACCGCCAATTCTTATTACCGTAAAAAATTAATGCCGGAAGGCGAACAATCCAAATAAGAACCATGATACAGGAATTTCAAATAAGAGTCTTGCCTGAACAAGCAGCCAACGAACAGTCACTGAAACAGTTCATCGGACATGACAAGGGATTGGATATACGTACCATCCATGCCCTTCGCATCTTAAAAAGGAGCATAGACGCACGTCAACGCACCATCTATGTAAATTTGAAAGTACGCCTATATATTAATGAAATGCCACAAGATGAGGAGTTCACCCGTACTATATATAATAAGGTAGATGGGAAACCACAAGTCATTGTCGTGGGAGCAGGACCGGGCGGACTTTTTGCTGCCTTGCGATTAATAGAGTTAGGACTCCGGCCTGTCGTAGTGGAACGAGGTAAGAATGTACGCGATAGAAAAATAGATATCGCCCGTATCAGCCGTGAGCACAAAGTTGCCCCTGAAAGCAACTACAGTTTCGGAGAAGGAGGAGCAGGAGCCTACTCAGACGGCAAACTCTATACCCGAAGCAAAAAGCGAGGGAATGTGAACAAAATTCTGAATGTATTCTGCCAACATGGCGCCAGTACCTCCATCCTGGCAGATGCCCATCCCCACATCGGTACAGACAAGTTGCCGCGTGTGATTGAAAATATGCGGAATACCATCATAGAATGTGGTGGTGAAGTGCATTTCGAAACACGAATGGATTCCCTTATTATAGAAAAAAACAAAATCACAGGTATAGAAACAAATACCGGAAAGACTTTCAAAGGACCTGTTATTCTGGCTACCGGACATTCCGCACGGGATGTGTATCGGTGGTTGTATGACAATGGTATAGAGATGGAAACCAAAGGAATTGCAGTAGGAGTACGTTTGGAACACCCGTCCATGCTGATTGACCAAATACAATATCATAATAAAAACGGACGTGGAAAGTATCTGCCTGCCGCTGAATATAGCTTTGTGACACAAGTAGAAGGACGTGGTGTCTATAGTTTTTGTATGTGTCCGGGAGGATTTGTTGTTCCTGCCGCAAGCGGTCCGCATCAGATTGTAGTAAACGGCATGAGTCCCAGCAACCGCGGCTCCAAATGGAGCAACTCCGGCATGGTGGTAGAAATCAGGCCGGAAGATCTGGCGGAAAATAATCTTTTTACAGAAGAATTAAAAACGAAAAGTGAAGAATTAAAAGCCACTAATAAAAATCATGGTCAATGGACTACCGACCATTGTCCATTAACCATGATGTATTTCCAAGAAGCATTGGAGGCCTCCTGCTGGCAGCAAGGCAATATGCGCCAAACCGCACCTTCACAACGAATGGTGGACTTCACCCGCAAAAAACTAAGCTATGATTTACCCGACAGTTCGTATAGTCCGGGATTAGTTTCCTCTCCCCTGCATTTTTGGATGCCTGCATTCATTACCGACCGTTTGAGCAAAGGTTTCCAACAATTCGGAAAGAGCAGCCATGGCTTCCTGACCAATGAAGCAGTGATGATTGGTGTAGAAACACGCACGTCGGCTCCGGTACGGATCCTGCGAGATAATGAGACACTGCAACATGTCACTGTCAATGGGTTATTTCCTTGTGGAGAAGGAGCAGGTTACGCCGGAGGAATTGTTTCAGCAGGTATCGATGGAGAAAAATGTGCTGAAGCAGCAGCCACTTATTTAGGAGTAATGACAGATTGAACCTATCCGAAAATGATTTACAGCACATATGCGGGCGCATTCAAATGCGCCCCTACAAATAAATGATTGGTGATGTTGCCTAAAAGAAGATTTCTTTGTCTTTATGAATCTGTTTTTTATAAAAGATATGTATCTTTGCACCAAAGAAAACATCATGCATCATCCTGAAATAGCCATAGTAGACCCAAATACCCTCACTTGCCTGGGGTTAAAAAACATTTTGGAAGATATCATTCCAATGGCTACTATCCGTGTATTCCATTCCTTTGGTGAGCTGACGGATGACACACCGGACATGTATGCCCATTATTTTATCTCTGCCCAAATCTATTTTGAACATACTTCCTTCTTTTTACTTCGTAAACCAAAAACAATTGTATTAGCAGGAGGTGACAACCAGCCTCAATTATCCGGTGTTCCCAAACTGAATATCTACCAAGATGAAGGTTCTTTGATAAAAGACATCCATCAATTGCGCCAATATGGACATCAGGCAAGAAAACAAGCAGCAGATAAAGCAATGCACATAGAAAAAACGGAACATGAATTGTCTGTCCGGGAAATAGAAGTATTGATACTTATCACCAAAGGACTTATCAACAAAGAGATAGCCGACAAACTTAATATCAGCCTGACCACCGTTATCTCCCACCGCAAGAACATTACTGAAAAACTGGGCATCAAGTCTGTTTCCGGTCTTACCGTTTATGCTGTGATGAATGGCTACATTGAAGCAGACAGAATATAAAATCCTCATTTATTAGGATTGCACACATATCAGGTTTACCGTTACTTTGCAGCCGGAATCATTCTCCATCATGGATTATACAGAGTGGAATATATAAATTTTCCGCCTGGTAGAAACTTGTAGCAACTCTGGTTATCCGTGATGTATCAAATAAAACCAAACAATAAATATGAGAAAAAACATTTTATTCATTACATCCTGCCTGCTGGCTGCAACAACTTTTGCTGAAGATATCAACACGCTGCCTAAGGACACTACAAAAGTCATTGATATAGAAGAGGTGGTAGTTATCGCTTCACCTAAAGAAACCGGAAAATTAAGGGAACTTCCTACAGCCGTATCTTTACTCTCCCAAAAAGATATGCAAGCAAACCAAATCACCACTTTAAAGAACGTGAGTTCACTGGTACCCAATTTCTTTATGCCCGACTATGGTTCAAGACTCACCTCAGCCATTTACATCCGGGGAATCGGATCGCGTATCAATACTCCTGCGGTAGGTTTGTATGTGGACAATATCCCTTACATTGACAAATCTGCATTTGATTTCAATTTTTATGATATAGAACGTATTGATATTCTTCGCGGTCCACAAGGAACCTTGTACGGACGCAATACCATGGGGGGACTAATCAAGGTACATACCCGCTCTCCATTCTCCTATCAGGGAACAGACGTAAAACTGAGTTATGGAACAAAAAGTAACTACCGCAGTGCTTCATTAACCCATTACCACCGTTGGAGTGACTGTTTCGCTTTCTCCGCCGGTGGTTATTATGAGGGATCAGACGGATTCTTCCGCAATTCGCTCAATGGGAAAAAAGTAGATAATATGGAAGCGGGAGGCGGACGAATACATGCTATCTGGCTGCCTTCAGAAAACTTAAAACTAGACTTCACCATAGGCTATGATTATAATGACGAAGGGGGATACCCTTATTACTATACAGGAGCTATAGACGGATACGACAAAGAGAATGAAAAATATAAAAACTACATAGGGAAGATTTCATACGATCAGGATTGTACTTATCGCCGTGGACTGTTCAATACCGGTTTGAATATTGAATACCAGGCGCAAAAGTTTATCTTAAGCGCTGTTACAGGATTCCAGAATTTAAACGACCGTATGTTTATGGACCAGGATTTCCTGCCTGTCAGCATTTATACCATTGAGCAGAAGCAGCGTCTGAATACCATCAGTGAAGAGATTACTTTTAAAAGCAAAAACAACAAGCGCTGGCAATGGGTTACAGGGGTTAGTGGTTTTTATCAATGGCTACATACCACCGGTCCGGTAAACTTCATGGAGGACGGAGTGACCGATATGATCGAAGGAAACATCAACAATACTTTCAAGAAAATTCATTTAGACGATCCCCGCCGTACCCCTGAAATGAGTCTGGACGTTTTGAACAACCGTATCCGCGTAAGTGGAAGTTTTGACACACCGGTATTCAGCACCGCACTGTACCACCAATCTACATTCAACGACCTGTTTGTGAAAGGCCTTTCAGTAACAGCAGGTTTGCGCTTGGAATATGAAAAAATGTCTATGAATTATTTCTCGGATAGTAATATTGATTTCGATTTCTTTCTTAAAATGGCAATGCCTCCCCTTAATATTCCATTCAGGAATTTGAATGCCGCACCGCTATTGGAAGGAAAAGAAAAAAACGACTATGTACAGCTACTTCCCAAGCTAGCTTTTAAATACGATTTCAGCCCTGCAAACAATATGTATGTAAGCATAACCAGAGGATATCGTTCCGGAGGTTATAACGTACAGATGTTTTCAGAACTGATACAAAGTGACATGCAACAAAAAATGATTGAAGCCATACTAGACAAGGCACCAGAATCTATGGCAGGTATGATAGAAGGAATGATCAAGCAACACATGCCCAACTACGGAAAAGAATTGAACGTACAAGAAACAACTGTCTACAAGCCCGAGTACAGCTGGAATTACGAAGTGGGATCACATCTCAGTTTGTTCAACGGCAAACTGAAGACCGACCTTGCCGCATTCTACATGGATACCCACGACCAACAAATCGCCAAATTTGTCAATAGTGGCTTGGGACGAATGATGGTCAATGCCGGTAGTAGCGAAAGTTATGGAGTAGAGGCCAGCTTTCTGGCATCCATCAACAAAAACCTGAATATGAATGTAAGTTATGGATATACTCATTCCACATTCAAAAAATATGACGGAGGTACTACATCATCAGAAGAGCAAATTGATTATAGCGGCAATTATGTACCATTTGTTCCCCGCCATACCATGAATGCAGGCGCAAATTATAGTTTCTTTTTCGATAAAAGCAATTGGATGCAAAGCCTGACTTTAGGCATGAGCTATACCGGAGCAGGAAAAATTTATTGGACTGAAAAAAACAATGTCTCACAAAGTTTTTACGGAACACTGAACGGGCGCATTTCTTTGCAGACAAAAGCTTTACAGATAGATGTATGGGGACGTAATTTAACCAACAAGGATTATACAACCTTCTATTTTGAAACCATGCATAGAGGATTCGAACAAAAAAGCAGGCCTTTACAACTGGGAGTGGATATACGTTATCACTTCTAACCATTCTTGCAAAAACAGAAAGGGGGTTCATCACGAACTCCCTTTCTGTTTCCACATTTACCAAATCAAATTTATTTTTTATTCTGTCACACCAAGAAAAGCAAGAACTTTATTATTGCTGTAAATGATACCCATAGCTTCTAGAACAAACCTATTTGTTTTAGTGTATGTACATAGAGAAAATGCTGTTTACAATAGAAAACTGCTTGAGCCTTTGTTAAAAGAAACAAACAATAAAATTATTCATTGACAGCGCCGCAATGAGGACACACTCCTTTATTCTTTATCTTCGCCCCACAATTTCCACAACTGAATTTATACCGGGAAGCATGCTTTATACGATTAAATGACCATACAGCATATACCAATAAACATGGATAACCCAAATAGTAATACGTAGTAAATGTAAAAAACAAATATAAAAAGATACAGCAGGACATCAATCCCAACAAATAAAAACATGCAGCTTCAATATGTGTCTGATGAAACAAATCATCCAAAGTAGCCAACCCCACAAGAATAATCCCCCAAATATTAAACATGAAAAGAGAAAGAATAAAAGGTAAGCTAAAAGGATTCAAAGAAGGATTATAATAAAACTGCTCCCAAGTTCCCGGAACAAAATGCTGAATACTGGCATAAAGCGTAGCTGCTGTAGCTACCAACCAAGAAAGAACTGTAGGAAAAACGCTATCAATATCATTCAACCAGATTAATTGCAGCTTCTGGCGACGAATAGCCCTATGAATATACCAAATACCGAAAAAGCCTAATATGACAAAGAAAGCGATGGTATGAGAATTACTGAAAAAATGAATAAACTGTGACACTGAATCCACAGGAACTACTTTCTCCAACAATTCCTTTTCATGTATCCATCCCATTGTTTCCTGGTCCCGTGCTACCTTTACCCATACAGAATCCACACTATCAGCAACTTGTATCATAAACTCCGCTACCACCAGCCGTTCTCCTTTAAAAACAGGAAGCACATCAACCAATGGCAGTTGCTGTAACATAAGCGAATCTGAAGTAACCTCAAAATTACTGTTTAATGTATAATGCCGTTCTGCCGGAGCCTTTTCATAAGCCGGAGCAATACGCTGCACGCCATGATTCCTATAGAAGGAAACAGCATCAGCATTCATCACATTTCCCAAATAAGTCAATTCATTCACAGGAAAAGCATGATGCGTTCGAGGCAACTTGTAAATTTCCTGCCGATAGTTAATACGGCGCACTTCCAGCAGTTTCTCTATTCCCTTACGGCGAAGTTCGGCAAGCATAGAAGCTGGAATAAACCAATTGTCCGACCAGTCAATCACTATATCTGACGCTTCAAATGGAGTATTTCCTAACTTTCCAAGTTGTGTACGCAAGTTATCTTCCTGCGGAGTACGGGCACGTTCCTTCTCCCTTTCCAGCACCACACTGGCACTGTGATCATCTTCATCGGTCAGAGACAGAGTAAAGCCCCGATTATTTTCAGCCAATTTTAAAATGACAGCAATTTTCCTTTCAGCTGATTTACGCGACATCAACCTCTCAAATTCCTGATCAAAATTACGATAAAGTATCGTACGGGGCTTTATCCGAGGCATCTCTTGAGGAAATAACTTATTATTCTCCACCCGGTTTATGCGAAATCCCTGCAACTTACCAGTCTCATCCAAAAAACAGACGCCATCTCCATTATTAAAAGACTTGATTCCGGCTACGGTAAGATAATTACCACGAATTTCCTTCACTGTCCCCATCTCCTCCCCTAAAGACTTGGGAGTATCAAAAGAAAAAATATCCTTATTCCTGTCAAAAAGAAAATAATTAGTAAAACCACGACTGAAACTCTTATCCAATTGAGGTTTGAACTCTAATTTCACTTTCCCCGATGAAGCACGGATATACTCTTTACGACGTTTGAAAACACTATCCAGCTTCTGGCGATAATAAGCTGTTACATTTTTAACGTAAGATACATCCTTCAAACGTCCCTCTATTTTCAGGGAAGAAGCTCCGGCATCCAGCAATTGCTCCAACTCTTCGCTCTGATTCAAATCTTTCAGAGACAATAAATGCTTATTCCTTACTATAGATTTACCGTCCGCATCTACCATATCAAAAGCAAGGCGACAGAACTGGGCACATTCTCCCCGATTAGCACTACGTCCGAAACAAGCCTGACTAACATAACATTGTCCACTATAGCTTACACACAAAGCACCATGTACAAATACCTCCAAAGGCACATCAGGACAAGCATGATGGATATTTCCTATTTCAACAAGAGAAAGTTCACGAGCCAATACCACCTGACGGAAACCTGCCTCAGCCAGGAATCTTACTTTTTGAGGAGTACGATTATCCATCTGTGTGCTGGCATGTAACGGTATAGGTGGCAGATTCAATTCCAACAATCCCATATCCTGCACGATCAAAGCATCCACTCCGGCACGGTATAAATCCCAAATCATTTTTTCCGTATCCTTCAGTTCCTCATCCTTCAGAATCGTATTCACCGTCACATAGATACGGACATTATACACATGAGCGTACCGCACCAACTCAGCGATATCCTCCAATGAATTCCCCGCAGCCGCACGTGCTCCGAAACGGGGAGCACCAATATAAATGGCATCAGCACCGTGATCAACAGCTGCAATACCGCACTCCAGATTTTTAGCAGGAGCTAATAATTCTATTTTTCGTTGTCTGATCATCGTATCTGATTTATATCAAACGGGGTTTCCTGATATACATAATAGTTCAACCAATTAGAAAACAACAAATTGGCATGTCCGCGCCAACGCACCACCGGGGCATTGTCCGGATTATCGTCCTTATAATAATTTACAGGCATTTCAATAGGCAACCCTTTCCCCAAATCACGCTTATATTCCGTATCAAGCGTATAAGGAGAATACTCCGAATGCCCGGTAATAAAGAATTCACGCCCATTACGAGCCATAGCCATATAAACCCCAGACTCATCAGACTCAGCTATTAAAGCCAACTCTTTTACTTTCAGAATATCCTCACGGTGTATTTCGGTATGACGGCTATGTGGTACAAAAAACTCATCATCAAAACCACGGAATATGGGCAATCCCTGTACATTGATATGATGACGGAAAATACCAAACATTTTTTGTTTCAGCGGATATTTGGGAACTCCATAGAAATGATAAAGCCCGGCTTGGGCCGCCCAACAAATATAAAGAGTTGAGGTAACATGAGTACGCGCCCAATCAAAAATAGTAGTAATCTCATCCCAATAATTCACATCCTCATACGGCATCTGCTCTACCGGAGCTCCCGTAATAATCATCCCGTCATATTTCTCGTCGCGCATCAAATCAAAGTCATGATAGAATGCTTTCATATGTTCTACCGGCGTATTTTTCGATGTATGGCTTTTCAACTTCATAAATGATATTTCCAACTGCAAGGGAGTGTTGGAAAGCAAACGTACCAAATCCGTTTCTGTCGTTATCTTCAACGGCATCAAATTCAATATCACGATTTTTAACGGACGAATATCCTGTGCACTGGCACGTGAATTGTCTATGACGAAGATATTTTCCTCCTTCAGCAATTCAATAGCAGGTAGTTTATCGGGTAAATTTAACGGCATTTTCTTATCTGTTAATTAGTTGTAAGTGCAAAATTAAAAAAATCCCGCCAATTCTCCTTATTAAACGATCTTTTGGTTTTATATGAAGCAGGTACAGCTACATGATACAAGGAACTGTTCCGCTTGTTTTTACCTGCATTCTGAATTTCCGTTTCCTGATTATTTTCTAGGAAATAAGCCTTCATGGGTATGATTCCACCTTTCGGTATTTCTATCTTCAGCAGGTTATTAATCGGGCGGTTGAATACGCACATATACAATTTATTGCCTTTCTGCGTAAAGTATCCCCAATCTTGTTTCTGTACTGTTGAATGGGAAGTACCATAAATGGCTTCTTTATTTATTTTCATCCAATCCCCTATTTCTTTGGCTAGCTTGGTTTCTTCCGAACGGATATTCCCTTTTCCGTCTGGACCGAAGTTGAGTACAAAATTTCCATTCAGAGAAACGGCTTTCACCATCATCTCCAATAAATCGTATGATGTCTTTACGTATCCCCGCCATTCAGCATGATATCCCCATTGATTTTCAGGAATGGTCATCACACAATCCCAATCACTACCATTCAGGTCTTCTAGGGAGTTTGGCAAATCCCGTTCCCAAGTCTGGTCATAATCATCAATCAGGTCTCCATTAGAATCATAATGCCGTTTTCCATATTCATCGGCACGAAAACGACTGCCAATGATGAGTCCCGGATGGAGCTTTCTCAATTCAAGACCTAAAGTATCCACCCACGCCGCTTCATTCATCCAGGCTTTATCCCAACTGCCGTCAAACCATAATCCTTTGATAGCAGGGTAATCAGTCAGCAACTCTATCAATTGATTGCGGGTAAACTCCTTGAAAGTTTCATACGCAATACTATCTTGCCGGGTTTCTGGAGGTGCAGGACGATAACCTTTATGGTTCCAGTCAATAATGGAAAAGTAGAGATGCACATCAATTCCCTCAGCGGTATAGGCATCTACTATTTGTTTCACTACATCTTTTTTATAGGGAGTATGGGCTATGGTGTAATCAGTATATTTACTAGGCCACAGACAGAAACCATCATGATGCTTCGTTGTAAATATCATATAATTCGCCCCCATCTGCCTGGCCTGTTTGGCCCATGCCTTTGCATCGAAAGAAGTGGGGTTAAACTGTTTGTACAAGCTATCATAGGCATCTTTAGGCATTTCTTTCCACGAGCGTATCCATTCGGCAGCTCCGGGATAGCATTTACCTTCCCAAAAGCCACCGGGAATGGCATATACTCCCCAATGGATGAATTGTCCCAGTCCATGCTGACGCCAACGTTCCATATCTGCATCGGTACGGTTACCTATTCTATGAGCTCCATGCTGCAAGGGAATGGATGCCCGTCTTGTCTGTGCTTGTGCCCAAAGGGGCATTGACAGAAATAAAAATAAAATATAAAAACACTTTTTCATGTTTTCGTTCATTTTAAATTTAGTTTTGAGTTAAATGTATAAAAAATCCACCACGAATTAGAGTCCGACATGTTCCTTTGTTTTCTCTTTCGGATCGGACAAATTAAGTCTATTTTTATTTTCCGGTGAATAACTCCATCGAATGGTATCTTCAAGAGTTTTCCCTTGATGATCCACTCGGGCTTCAATTACATTTTCCCCTTTATTCAATGTCACATTTTCAAAAATATAATGTACCGAAGTCTGTCCTTTACTGACTGTTTTCACTTCTGTCCCATTAACAAACAAACGGGGAACACCTACGTTACAATACACCGTTACGGGAGTCACTTCATTCTCACGCTCAGTAGCTCTTCGTTGGGTTATATAAAGCACCGGCTCTTTGCTCCAATTGGCTTTATACCAATAGAAAGGATCTTTCTTTGTTTGTCTATCAAAAGTAACCAACCCCTTCATATTACGTGCCTTTACGCCACCCTGTGCCGTGGCCGGAGTAGCAAAATCAAAAGTATTCCAAATATAAGAAGCTACCAAATAAGGGTGTTTGGAGATTACCCCCCACTGAATTTCGTGAAATTTAGTAGAGAATGTCTCAGGATAAAATTGAGAAAAGTATCTTCCGACTTCGCCTACTGCCTCTTCCTGTTGGTGAATATTGGCCTCGGCACCATACTCAGAGAAAACAACCCGGTAATCTGGGAAATTCTGCTCCATACCTGTTACCCATTTTTCTATGTCGCCAATCTTGCCTCCATACCAACCGAAATAATGATTGATACCTTGAACATCAGCGTTCAGGTTAGACTCTTGATTTACCACAGAATATCCATTGACGGAAGCAGTAAGACGATAAGGATCTTCCGTTTTGGCCAGGTCATTCAATTCGGTGGTCAATGACACGGTATAATTATAAGGAGCGTATACTTCGTTATGAAGTCCCCAAATATAAATGGAAGGATGGTTGTAGTTCTGACGGATCAATTCCACCAATTGTTGTTTGGCATTGCCACTTTCCTGTGTACTGACACGATTGACAAATGGAATTTCCGCCCAAACCATAAAGCCGATGCTGTCACATTTTGCATAAATACGTTCCGCTTGTTGGTAGTGTGCAAAACGGATAGTTGTGGCACCGATTTCCCGAATGATAGCCAAATCCGTATCATGCTCCTTATCTGTCAATGCACTCCCCAACTTCCACCAATCCTGGTGACGGCATACTCCGTACATAGGCACTTTCTTACCATTGAGATACATTCCGTCCGCAGCCTTCAGCTCATAATGACGCAAGCCCAAGGGCTGGCTCACTTCGTCAATGACTTTCCCGTCCGCCAAAAGATTGACTACAACTTTATATAAATAAGGATCTTCCAGACCTTGCCATAAATGGGGATTCTTGATGGTAAAGTCCTGATCATATATTTGCCTTCCCTGTGGCGAAACCGTTACAGGAAATTGCTGCTGTGCCTTCACCCTACCGTCACGCTCATAAATCGTAGTGGAAACTACGATTTTTTTAGCTTGCGCTTTCTTGTTTTCAAGTTTTATCTTTATGTTTACATCAGCCGATTTACGATTCACATTCTTCTGACTGATATAAATGCCCGGAGATGCATAGTCCGTTACAGCTATATTCACCGGTTCGGTAACGATTAATTCTACAGGACGATAAATCCCCCCATACACTCCGAATAAAGTATTATTGACCGGAATAACATTAGGCCGGGGAGAGTTATCGACTTTCACCAAAATTTCATTAGACTCTCCATATTTCAACAATTTACTGATTTCAATGGCAAAAGCTGAATACGCGCCCTTATGATTACCGGCATAGGTTTTGTTAATATACACGTCGGCAACAGAACCTACACCTTGAAAACGTAAGAATACCCTTTTACCTTTCAGTTCTGCTGCCGGGGTATATTGTTTTTTATAATATGCCTCACCGGCATAATAATTATTCATTTCGGTCTGCATATCCGTAGCATTCCACGTATGAGGAATGGTGACATCCTGCCACCGGGCATCAAAACCGGCAGAGAACAACAGAGGATCTTTAGAAAAAGGTCCTTTCTTAAAACTCCAACCTTCATTAAAAGAAGTTATATCTCTAGCCTGGACAAAACGAATAGAGAAGGCACAGAGAAAAACTAGCGAAATGAAAAAAAGATACTTTTTGTTTTTCATAATATATGACTGATAATGATTATTCGATCAATTTTATTATTTCGGTTCCCGCCATAAGGAAGGCTCCCACCCCATATACGGCTGTCATTTCACGCGTTACTTTTTTAGGATCGGCTCCGATAGGTTGAACCCACCCGACCTTTCCATTTTGATCAACAGTAGAAGTCAGTGCTTTCCATGCTTTCCGGACAACAGGCAGATAAGATGTATCCAGCAAATGATGATTCAGCCCATAGGCCAACCCATAGGTTATCAAGGCAGTGGAACTGGTTTCGGGTGACGGGTAACTATCCGGATCAAGCAAACTGGCATGCCAAAATCCTTGATCATCCTGTAACTTACTTAATTGAGCAGCCAACTCTACAAACAATTGCACATAAAAAGGTCGCAGACCCGAGTCTTTGGGTAATAATTCGAGTATATTGGCAATTCCTGCCAAAACCCATCCATTTCCTCTGCCCCAAAAGACTTTTGTGCCATTCGCTTCTTGTTTACCAAAATAACTGTCATCACGAAAGAACAAATGGTTAGTCCAGTCATACAAATGATGATAAGTTTGCAAAAAATGAGTATGCATAAACTCGAGATAGCTGGTCTTTCCTGTGATTCGGGCCAGATGAACATAGACAGGGGGAGCCATGAACAGTGCATCACACCAAGTCCAGCACTGTTTATTGGAATATCTCATGCTGGTATCTGCCGGATGGTTCATAATCCAGTCTACTCTTTCTTGCACAGCATGAAGCATCGCATCTTTTTTATAACGATCGTACATACCCAGATAAAACTGTCCTATGCATAATTCATCTGCATGGTAATATTGATATTTCGGGTAGTCAGCAAAGTTTGCAGGAACGGACCACTCATTCTCTTCTCCTATTTTCATTAACCAATCAAGATAAGTAGAAGGTACTTCTGTTGTTTGAACCCACTTCAACATACCTGCATAAAGTACTGCATTGGTCCATGCATCAATACCATAATCATGCAGATTGCCTGTCTTTTGATAAGTAAAATTATTGATCTGCCAATCCGCTACTCGTTCCATGATTTTCTGTAGGTCGGAAAAAATTGTATCAGGTCCGATTCCTGACACACGGCTGGGCAGTATCAGTAATAGAGTAACTATCAGAATGGATAAGCGTGCTTTCATTATATTATTTTTTTTAAAGTTTATGCGAAAATAGCTATTTCGCCTTTCTGATAGCTTACTCTAATCGCTATTTATTTTATCCGATTCATTTAACGGGTCGTTTTTTTATGCTTTGCTGCAAAAGCTGTGGGTGTTTCGCCAAATACCTTTTTAAATGAATTAGTAAAATAAGCCTGACTCTCTATACCGATATGCATCATAACTTCCCTCATGGTCATGTTTTCCTCAATAATCAGCTTGGCCGCCTTACGAAGACGACAATTCAAAACAAACTCCACTACAGATTTTCCCGTCAGACTTTTCACCTTAGTGTAAAGTTTACTTCTACTCATGGATAGTTCTCCCGCAATCTGATTGATATCCATCTCGGACTGATCCATGTTCGCCTCAATAAAAGCAATAAATTGTTTTAGAAACTTATTATCCTGTTCATTGGAAGATAATTCACAGCTGTCAGCATAATAATTTTTGGCATAATGCTCTTTCAGTTGCCGCCGGTTTCTAAATATATTCTGAATGGATAATTTCAGATAAGTCAAATCAACAGGCTTTTCAAAATACAGATCAGCACCGGAATCCACTCCTTCAATCTTACTTTCCAGACTTGTTTTCGCTGTCAACAATATAACGGGTATGTGTGAAGTATTCATATCTCCTTTTATATCATTACATAAAGAAATGCCATCTTTATTAGGCATCATAATATCACTGATTATTAAATCAAAATCGGTGTGTTCTATCAGTTTTAAGGCCTCCACTCCATCACCAGCCTGCATTACCTGAAATTCATCCGACAATGATTCGGCAATCAACATTCTCAAGTCTTCATTATCCTCAATAATCAATATTTTCTTTTTAGTTGAATGCAGCAATTCATCTTCCATCCCTTTCATTTCAACAGAAGTTGCCATTTCTTCCGAGTCTGTCCGGATTATTTCTTCAGCTCTCGTTTCTTGATGCCTTATAAAATCGGATTCATTAAACATACCACTATCAAGAGGCAGACGGACAACCATATCAGTACCCCGTCCTCTTTCACTAAAAATAGAGATACTGCCTTTATGGAGCAATACCAAACTTTTAACAAGGGCCAATCCAATTCCCGTTCCCAAATGCGAATCTGTATTTACAGTATTCACCTTATAAAATCTGTCGAAAACGCTACTAATGGAATCATGAGAGACACCGACTCCGGTATCACTGACAAGGATGAAAAAAGTATCATCAACACATTCGCCCACTATAAAATTGTTCTTATATTCTGAAGTAAAACAATCTTTTCGACCTCTTGTTTCCAGCAATATTTTTCCATTGTCGGGCGTATATTTAAATGCATTATTCAACAGATTCATCACTATTTTCTCAACAATATTTCTATCCGCATAAATCGTCACAGGTAATTCAGTATCGCAAATCACCTGAAAATCAATCTTGCGTTGTTCAGCATAGTCTATAAAATCATTCGCTATTTCTTTGACTATATGATTTATATCCAATGGTTGCAATTCCAGTTTCATCATGCCGTTTTCTACCGTTCTGAAATCCATCAGTTCGTTCACCAAGTTCAAGAGACGCTGTGCATTGCCATTCAATATCCGATAATAATATTCTTTCAAACCTTCCCGTCGCAATTTGTCTAAAGCGGCTATGATAAGAGAAAGCGGAGTCCTGAAATCATGCGAAATATTAGTAAAAAAGCGCAGTTGTGCCTGATGGATCTGTTCCTTTTTATCTTTTTCTATATTCTCCAAGTAGAGTTGTAACTTTAGTTTTTTCTTGTCAGCATAATGTCTGCAAATCAAGTAAATCAGACCTATAATCATTAAGGCATAGAGGATATATGCTGGCCAACTATACCAAGGGGCAGTTTTTCTGATTACTTTAATCACTGTAGGGGTATCACTCCACACACCATCATTATTGGCAGCATAAACTTCGAAATAATAAGTTCCGGCTGGTACTTTTGAATACATGGCAATACGATTCTGTGCATTCGTAGTAATCCAATGATCATCATACTTTCTCAACCTATATTTAAACCGGTTCTTTTCAGGAATATGGTAATTGTCTGAAGAAAATTGGAAACCAAAGTTAGTCTGATCATACTCAAGGATTATTTCATGAAGTGAATTATCAAACAAATAATGGGGATGAGTGGATGTATGATCGATGAAAAAATCAGAAATAATCGCTCTGGGCTTATAACTGTTATAAGAAATCTTTTTGGGGTCAATAACGGTAAAACCATTTGTCCCGCCAAAATAAATCAAGCCGTCCATTCCTTTCATACAGGCCAAAGGATAATAAACTTGCCCTTGTGTATCTTCTCTTTTATCAAAATTCATCAATCGGTTACCTACAATATTATAACAATATAGCCCATCATCGGTTCCCATCCAAATGTTCCCGTCATCATAACAGATACTATAAATGGAATAAACACTTTGTTGCAATACATCTTTCAAAGATATAAAACGGGAAGTATTGGTATCAAATTTAATGAGTCCGTTACCAATGGTACCAATCCAAATATTTCCGGAATCATCCAGACAGAAAGTAAACAATCCCAAATAGGTAGAATCATTAGGAATCATTTTCTCGACGACATGCTTATCTATGTCCAAGCGATAAAGGGTTTCGTTACTAATGGCCCACAATGTTTTTTCCCCTTGACGAAGAATATCAAACAAATAAGAATTATTACTTATACTGTCCAAACTGAAATGGGTGAACGATTCTTCGCGAAACGAAAAATAAGACACTTCCGCCTTTTGATATTGATAAGCGACCCACATTCCTGAGTCCCCTTCAAGAATCGTCTTCCGCACATCATTCACCAGCAAGGAATGAGGAGCACCTTTGGTATGCTTGAAATTAGTCACCTTCTGCCGACCGACATTATACAAATCCAATCCCCCCATAAATGTAGAGATCCATAAATTATGACCAGCATCCGTAATCAATGACTTTATATTGTTGGAAGTGATGCTGTTTGCACTTGTAATATAGCTGAATTCTCCCGTGGCTTTATTCATCCGGTTTATACCACCCCCTTCCGTACCTACCCACAGATACTGTTGATCTTCGGCAAACGCACTGACCGGGGTATGATTCAATCCGCTATTTTGAGGATGGTATGTCTTGAAGGCATTGTTTTCATCAATATTCACATAGCATAAAGTTCCCGAATACGTACCAATCCATATATTACCCTGCCGGTCCTCACTGATTTCCCAAATGGAATTATTCGGCAAACTGAATGGATCTGTTCTGGAATGTTTATTGTGTGACAACTTACCGTCTGTAGGATCGAATATATAAATGCCATCAATTGTTCCAAACCAGATATAACCTTTTTTGTCAATATAGAATGTCCGCAATGAATTTCCTTCATAGTCAGTAAGCAATGTATAATGGTCTTCTATTTTAAAGGTAGACATATCTATTTTATATAATCCAGAATTGTTGACGAATATCCATAACTTCCCCATGTATGCGGGTCAGCGGATTTTCCTGGTTGGTAAGCTTTCTTTTAAGCGTATAGCCTAGCCAGTCTGAACATGAAGAATTTCAGATCAGCCACCCCTCTTAACTGGCTTCGAAAAGCTTTGATTTTAGCATTGAACGACTCCGCTGAAGCATTTGTCAATCGTTCTTCAAAATAATTTATGATGGTCGTACTATGGTTTGAAAAGGTATCAAGTACCTTGTTGAACTCCATATAGTCAAACTTTTCCACTTCATTGTACCATCTTGCGAGATTTAGCCTTGCTTCATCGGGACCTGACTTCTTGTTGAAGATGTCTGTCAGTTTCATGCTAAGGCTGTATCCTTCCAGAAGCTTGGGGAATTTATCAAAGAGAATGGCAGCCCTGGTCTTTTGCTGTTCATTCCATTTGCTCCAGTGTTTCAGTATAATATGCTTGCTTCTGCTTACTATCTGTGGCAGGGTTTCTCCGTTCTCCATTCTTTCAGGCTCCCATTTCCCTATTCTCTCCCTTTCCGCCTTACTCTTTGCTTCTTTCTTCTTTTGACGGTGCTCCCTGATAGCCTGATTTTCCGCATCAAGTACTTTCCACCGATAGCGTATTCTTAACCGGTCAACAGCTTCAGACATGAGCTGCTGTACATGAAAACGGTCATTGATCAGCTTTGCGGCAGGAAACACCTTTCTGACCGTCAGCATCATGGCTGAAGATAAATCTGTAGTGACAGTCTTGACAGACAGCCGTTTCCGGTGCGGAAGCCTGCGCAAGATTCCGCTTACCGCATCTGTGGCCACTCCACGAACCATTGCAACTAAAGCCCCCTTACGGCCTTTGGCTGCTTTATTGGTCAGAATCGTATAAACTTCTCCATTGCTCAGGCAAGTTTCATCCAAAGAAAGGTTTTCTCCAATGTTTTCAGGATAAAGGAGGTAGTCATGCGCATGTTCGAGTTGGTCCCAGTTCCGGTAATCACTGATTTTCTCCTTGTATTGTTTACGAAGAGTCTGTCCTTTTACGCCATAACGTTCCGCAAGCACACAGATGCTCACAGGAGTAGATTCAATCTCCTTCTTTTAAAAAAGAAACGAACTCAGAATTGAGCCGTGTACCGTCAAATTCGGATAAATCCCAGTCATAGCTGAAGATTTCATTGGAAGACTTGTCAAGCCATTTACGTTTACGGACATGGAGATAAGTGGCGCGACCACGAATAGGATAGTCTTGGATTGTACGGTACTCACCAAAACCATAGGATATGATATCCGGGTTGGTCTTATCTTCTTTTAGCTGAACTTTTTTTTCATCAAGATAAATATCAAAACGGTCAGCACTCTTGTCGAAATTGACAATATCAAAGTTGTCTATAAGCACATCCGGAAGGATGGCACGAAGGAGTCGTTCGGGTTTCAT
>PPYF01385130.1_pt1 | contig 34016 bp, 29 predicted proteins | sample 1559871 | NCBI WGS metagenome assembly PPYF01 (sample SAMN08240021, study PRJNA423297) | Human gut metagenome, whole genome shotgun sequencing project.
CAAAACATAAGTACTTTTTGTCTGCAAAATTCGGACTTTATTGGAGGCTTTCCAATACGGCCTGCATGGGATGCTTACAGAAAAAATTCTCAGGGGGATTATTTCGTTGTTCTTAGTAATGATGGAATTACTTATCTCAAATCGAGCTCGTCGATGACATAGGAAGAACCGCCGAACTTGTCAATGATGAAGAGCACGTAGCGGATGTCAACGTTGATGCAACGCTGGAGTTGCGGGTTGAACTTGAGGTCGCTTGAGAGGCTCTCTATGTTGCCGTCGAAGGCCAAACCGATGAGTTCGCCCTTGGCGTTGAGCACGCCAGAACCGGAGTTGCCGCCCGTGATGTCGTTGTTGGAGAGGAAGCACGTGGGGAGTTTGCCGTCTTCGCGAGCATAGCGTCCGAAGTCTTTCTTCTCATAGAACTGGCGTAGGCGCTCGTTCACGAAATAGTCGCTCTCCGTTTTGCTTTCTTTCTCAAACATGCCGTCGAGCACAGTGCGCCAATCGTAGCGAACAGCATCGCGCGGCTTGAGGTCGGTCACGTGGCCATAAGTCATGCGAAGCGTGAAGTTGGCATCGGGGGCTTTTGCCCAATCGTACATCTCGCAAAGGCCGCGCACGTAAATACGGTCGAAGGCACGACGCTTGGCGTTGTATTCCTTCATCGGCGCTGAAAAATTCTCAATATATTCTGCAATGGCCTTCTGTTCGCGCACCAATGGATCGGCTTCGAGAAGGTCGGCATCGTTCTTGGCCAAAGCCTCAGCCAAGCGGGCGCTGTCGGTGAAAAGGCTCATGTTGTAGACAGAGTCGATGGTTGCCTCCCAGTTGCGTCCCTCGGCCAAGAATGCCGGCACTGCCGGGAGTTTGTGGGCCTTGAGGAAATAAGGGAAGAGAAGCTTCACCTTGCCGTAGTCGATGTCGTGCTTTGTCTTATCGTGGTTGCCGGCAGCAGCGAGGATGGCCGCCTTGGCAGCTTCGATTTTCTTGGCCTTGCCGCCCTTGAGTGCCTCACGGTATTTTTCGATGAGACGAGTTGGGAAATGAAGTTCCTGCTCTGAAAGCGTGATGCGGAAGAGAGCGAGATCGTGGACGTTGTCGCCAAAGGTTTTGCAGAGCTGGTCGATGCTGTCGATGACATGCAGATATTCTGGTTTGCCAGCTTTGGCGGCGAAAGCGCGGAACTGTGCTTCTTCGGCCTTCTTCTGGTCGATGAGGCGGATTTTCTCAACGGCTTCGTTCATGCCGCCATAGTTCTTGACAGCATTTCCCCATGAGAAATATTCATCTTCGAGCAAGAGACGAAGCTCGTCGCTTTGGTCCATAAGCTGCTTGTAATAGTTGAGCAACGGGTTGCCGGCCAAAACGATGGGGGCGTTCATCTGCTGCGTGCGCAAAGCCACTTCAGAAGCCGTCAAGTATCGGCTCGTACTTCCGGGGAAGCCCATGATCATGGTGTAGTCTTTGTCGTTGACGCCCTTGAGCGAAATGGGCAGATATTTCTTCACCTTGAGTGGCACGTTCTTCTCGCTGTAGGGCGCGGGCTGACCGTTTTTGTCGGCGTAAATGCGGAACATGGCGAAGTCGGCATTCTGGCGCGGCCAAATCCAGTTGTCGCTGTTGCCGCCAAACTGGCCCACGTTGTAGGGCGGGTTGGCCACGAGGCGGATGTCGCTATAAGTCTGCTCGAAGAAGGCATAAAACTGATTGCCGCCGAAATAAGGCACAATGCGCACATCCATACCCTTCTTCTTGGCCAAGTTACTCTTCTTCAGCAACTTTTTGGCCATAGGCTCAAGAAACGCCTGGCTCTGACGCGTATAGTCGTCGGCCTTCTGCTTGGCTGCTTCAGCCTCAACCTCTGCCGTCACGTCAACGATGCGCACAACGAAGGTGAAAGTGAGGCTCTCCGGCGTGCGGAGCTCTTCGGCGCGGCTCTTGGCAAAATAGCCGTCCTTCATGTAGTCGTGGCCGATGCCGCTCATTTCGTGAACGTAAGAGAAGCCGCAGTGGTGGTTGGTCAGGATGAGACCGTCGGGGCTCACCACCTCACCGGTGCAACCGCGACCGAAGATGCCGATGCACTCGCGCAACGAGGGCGACGTTTCGCTATAAAGCGCCTCAGGCGGCAACTGAAGTCCTGCGCGACGCAGAGAGTCTTCAAGGTGTTGCTGCTTCATGAGTTTGAGCAACCACATGCCTTCGTCGGCACGGGCGCTGGAGAGACACAGCACGAGGGCTGTGCAGAAGAGTAAGATTTTCTTCATTTGCAGTGTTTTGAAATTATTGATTATGTGTGTGATTAATTTCAAATGACAGGCAGGGGCGTTCCAATGGTTTGAAACACCCCTTTTTGCCTAATTATATTTGGTCTAAATAAAGAGAAATGTAGGAGGCGAAAAGCGTGCCGTTTTTTCATTCCTCGTTATATTTGGTCCAAACAACAGTGTCCTACAATCGCACCTTAACCCCGCCCATCAACATAAATCCTGGCTGGCGGACGTTGGCAAGGTCGTAATAGCGATGAGACGTGAGGTTGGTCATGTCAACGAAAATATCGTAATGGGGCTGCGCCCAGCTGACGCGGCAGTCGAGCAAGGCATGAGCGCCATAGGGATGCAGCTCACCAGTCGAGACGCCGTTTTCATACCGCAGGTAGGCACCTTCGCGGTCTTGCACGCGGAGGGTCCAAAGGGCCGAGAGGTCGGAAATGATGCGGTGGGACAAACTGGCCGTGAATTTGTGGCGCAGATATTCCAGGGCATAGTTCGACTTGAAATAGTCTTCTCCAGCACGACGATGTTGATGCAGGTAGGCATAGGATGCCGTGAAACGCGAGAGCGGCTGGCGCTTGCCCAGCCACTGGTTGAAGTCGACAGCCACGGAAGCCGAATAGCCCATATTGTCGAGGCTGAACGATGTGGCATGGTAGATGTCGTTGGCAGAACGCATCACCCAATCAATCATGTTGGTGCCACGATTGAAATGACCGTCAACGGAAAGCGCCACAACGCGCGTGTTCCAAGAGGCACCAAGGCGGAAGGAAGAACTCTCTTCGGGACGCAAACCGACGTTGCCTTCCTGGGTGGGACTCTTATAATAGAGGTCGGTGAATGTTGGCAGGCGCATCGACTTATTCCACGAAGCGAAGATTTTCACGCCCTGCGTGGGACGATAGCTCACGTCGACGCCCGGATAGAAGGAGAAATGGCGCGAGGCGGCGGTGTTCTTCTGCGCCATGACACCGGCAGAGATGGTCCACTGCTGCAACACGACGTTGTGCTCCACGAAATAACTCATATTGGTGCGGCTGTCGTGTTTGGTGTAAAACACACCGTCTTCCCCTGGCACGGCGAAATACTGAGAAGCGTCCATCGGGCGCCCCAAGTTGGTGCTGTAAATGCCTTCTTCGCGCATCTCCGCTCCAACGGCCGTACGTCCCAACGCCCAAGAGGTCCAGGCGTTGACGCCAGCGGTGTAGACATCGTTGCGGTTGAAGTTCTCGCCGGTCTTGGTGTTGTGGATGAGCTGATAATGGTCAACATTTCTCAGCCACGACACCTGCGGAACGAGATGCACGCGCCCCTTCGTCTCGGCCTTGGCGCTCAATAGATAGCGCCGCGTGGCTTCCCACTGGTTGGGATAGGCACCGGAATAGAAGGTGTTGGCGCCGAAGTCTTGCGACGTGATGCCGGCCTGCGTTTCGAGTTTGAAGGCCTCATCTTCGTAATATCCTTGCCAGAAGGCTTTGATGCCGCTGAAACTTCCGTTTTTGACGGCACCATCGGAACGGCGGTAACCGACGGAAGCCGAAGTGGTGAAGCGCGGACCGATTTGCCAAGCCGTACGCCCCTCAGCCAACAGCGTCCCATAGCTGCCGCCCTGAACGGAGAGCGACAACGGACTGCCCCCATGCCGCGTCACGACATTGACGGCGCCGGAGAAGGCCTGACTGCCGAAGACGCGCGAAGCCGCGCCCTGAAGGATTTCTATGCGCTCAATGTCGTCGAGGTTTAGCGGGAAATCGGCGGCATTATGCCCCGACTGCGGATTGTTGACCGCCACGCCGTTGACAAGAATGGTGAGCTGGTCGAAAGTGCCGCCGTCTACACTGAGATCGGTCTGGACTCCGAAGCCCCCGCGCTGGCGGACATCGACACCTGCTGCCAACTTGAGCACATCGTTAATACTCGTGACACCCGCCGCCGCGAGATCACGGCGTGTGAGTGTCATCACTTGTCGGGCAACAACATCTGTTGCCAAAGGTGCACGCGAAGCTGATACAACGGCTTCGTCGAGACGCGTGTCGTTGTCGTCGAGGTGCGACGCAAGTGTGTCGCCTCCCTCAACGCCACAACCCGTTGCGGCCATCAACCGTGGCGTTGCGCTGAGCAGTGTTGCCACGCCGAGCACACCGATACGCACCTCACGTCCCAGACAGGAAAAGAGGGCGTAGCCTTTACGGTTGAAATGACGGAACGTGAGCGTTGCGCCTTTCTGTGTTTGTGATGATAACATAAAATAAATTATTTAATTACACTGACATGCCTCTCCTCGGCAGCCTCAAACCGATGCCGCCTGAACAGACGCATATCAGCCCGCAAAGATAGTGAAAAAAGATGACATGGAGGGTAAAGCCTGCAGGCCTGCATTCCCCAACGCCCCAAATTGGAAGCCCTTGTTTTCAACACGGAAGGATGCCGCCCGCCAAACGCCGGCCACGCCTTCCCGTCTGCCCGAAAAAAGAATCCCCGCCTGACCGGGCCGTTACGGCAACCCAGTCAGGCGGGGATTATATAAGTAATGCCATTACTTATCAAGCAATGCTCAGCAACTCCACATCGAAGATGAGCGTGGAGTTGGCAGGAATGTCTCCCGCTTTGCACGCGCCATAGCCAGCGGCGGCAGGGATGCAAATTTCCCATCGGTCGCCGGGAACCATGCGTGGCAAGGCAATCTGCCAGCCAGTGATAACGTCCTTGAGACGGAAGGCGGCAGGGATGCCAGTGCGGCGCGTATCATCAAAAACACGGCCAGTGATGAGGCGGCCCGTATAGTGTACGCTCACCACACTGCGGATGTTTGGGTGACGGTCGCCCTCGCCAGAGGCGATTCTGCGAGCACGCACGCCGCAAGGCATTTCAATGATTTCCTCGCCCTCGCCAAATGTTTCCACGAAGGCTTCATTACGCTGTATGTAGTCTGTTTTCTTTGACATAAACGGATTTCATTTGTGAGCACCTACTGACCAACCGCCGTTCCGCAGGATTATTCGCCGCGTTCGATGTAGGCAATGACATCGCCCTTGCTAACGTGGGCACCCTGCTTGGCGTTGATTTCAACGAGCTTGCCACCCAAAGCAGCAGGCAGTTCGTTGATCTGGCCGTGAGTATTTTCGAGATAGCAGAAGCGGTCGCCCTCGGCGTAAGTCTTGCCGATGAATGGTTCGATGCTCTTCACGCACTCGCCGTCGCCGCCGATTTCCCAAAGGATGATGCCGCTCTCAGGAGCCACGATGGCATCGGCCTTGGCGTGCTTGAAGGCAGCAGCCTCTTCAGGAGAAATGCCCTTAGAAGCCTCCTTGTCCTTGGCAGCCTGCAGGTCGGCCAAGAAGCGCTTCTTGGCTGCACCATTCTTATAGTCGCGATACTGCGTTTCGTGCATGGCAAATTCGAAGAGCTCTTCATCGTCTTCACCGCGCTCCCATCCATTTTCTTCCATTTCCTTTTCGAAGCGAGCCAAATCGTCGGGATAGTAGCTCTGCGGGTCGGCCGTGGTGAACTCAAAGCCCTTTTCCTTGGCCAATTCGATGATTTCTGGAGCCACCTCACCGGGCAACTTACCGCTCTTGCCGAGGATCATGCCCCAGATGCTGTCGTCCATCATAGAATAGCGCGGCTTGTGCATTGACTCGGTCAGGAGGTTCATGAGGGCGATGTTCTTCACATATTGTGAGAACGGCGTCACGAGGGGTGGATAACCCACGCGCGGCCATACATAAGCCACTTCGTTGAAGAGCTTCACGAGCAGTGCGTCTTCAGAAAGCGGTTCGAGACCATCCTTGGCACGGTTGCTGTTGATGGCACTCATCACGCCCGTCAAGTCGGCCATCATAGAGCCCATCATACCGCCCGGCAGACCGCAGCCCAAGAGAAGAGAGCTCATCAGTTTGTTGGCGGGGTTCATGAAGTAGCCCAAGAAGTCGTCGATGAATTCCTGCGTGAGCTTGCGGGCTTCCATGTAGGCATCCATATTGATTTCAGGCACGTCGAAACCGGCATGCTTCAACATCGACTGCACGGAAATCACGTCGGGATGAACCTTACCCCACGAGAGCGGTTCGATGGCGGTGTCGATGACGTCTGCACCGTTCTTGCAGACTTCCAAAATGCTGGCCATTGAGAGGCCCGGACCTGAGTGGCCGTGATATTCGATGATGACTTCAGGATGCTTGTCCTTGATCATCTTGGTGAGCTTGCCGAGCATGGCTGGCTGACCAATACCTGCCATATCCTTCAAGCAGATTTCAGGCGCACCAGCTTCGATGAGCTGGTCGGCGATATTGGCATAATATTCAGCTGTATGGATTGGCGAGGTGGTGATGCAGAGCGTGGCCTGCGGAGTCATGCCAGCTTCGAGGGCATAATGGATGGAAGGAATGATGTTTCTAACGTCGTTCAAACCACAGAAGATGCGCGTGATGTCGACACCCTGGGCATGCTTCACCTTATACATGAGTCGGCGCACGTCAGCCGGCACGGGGAACATGCGCAACGCGTTCAAGCCGCGGTCGAGCATGTGGGTTTTGATGCCCACTTCGTTGAATGGCTTCGTGAAGGCACGCACGGCCTTGTTGGGGTTCTCACCATAAAGGAGATTCACCTGTTCAAAAGCGCCGCCGTTTGTTTCCACGCGGGCAAAGCAACCCATCTTGATGATTACAGGTGCAATACGCTCCAACTGGTCTTTGCGGGGCTGGAACTTACCGCTACTTTGGAACATGTCTCGATAGACAAGACTGAATTGAATCTTACGTTTTGTCATAGGTGTATGATTTGTTTCTTAATTTGCTCAATATGGTGCAATTTGTGCACCAGCTGCAAAGTTACTGCAAACCTCGCTAAGAGCAAAACGAATGGGGGAAAGTTTTCGTGTCAACGCGTTTTTTTGTATCCTTTGGCAGTTTACATCTTGGCGTTCAGACGGATTTTTTCACCATTACTTAGCATCGGAAGCTGAAAGCGGAATCGCGCCGCGCCATCTTACCTGCCCATCAGAAAGCCGTGGCGAAGTCTGCATACATTGAGAAAAAATACGTAACTTTGCTACCTATATAACGAGCTAAACAACTAACAGTTTCTATGACAGAAAACCCAACCCAACATATCCACATCAGCGATTACGACTATCCGCTGCCCGATGAACGCATTGCGAAATATCCGCTCGCAGAGCGCGACACCTCGAAACTGCTGCTCTACCGCAACGGAGAAGTGAAGGAAGACACGTTTTTCAACCTTCCGAACTATCTGCCGAAGGGAGCCTTGATGGTGTTCAACAACACGAAGGTAATCCAGGCGCGTCTGCATTTCCACAAGAACACCGGTGCCCTCATCGAAGTGTTTTGCCTGGAGCCACACACGCCGGCCGACTATCAACTCTCGTTTGCCCAGACGGGCAGCGTGACCTGGACTTGCCTCATCGGTAATCTCAAGAAATGGAAGGAAGGACGCCTGGAACGCTCCATCAAGGTGGGTGGAAAGGAACTGACGCTGACGGCAGAGCGCCTCGGCATCAGCGGAACGGGACATGAAGTGCGTTTTGCATGGAACGACAACACGGTGAGCTTTTCGGAAGTGCTCGACGCCATCGGCGAGCTCCCCATCCCGCCCTATCTCAACCGAGACACGGAAGAGAGCGACCTGCGCACTTACCAAACGGTCTACAGCAAAATCAAGGGATCGGTGGCAGCGCCTACTGCGGGACTGCACTTCACGGAGCGTGTCTTGAAGGCCATCGACGAGAAGGGCATCGAGCGAAACGAAGTGACGCTCCACGTGGGCGCAGGAACGTTTAAACCGGTGAAGAGCGAGGAAATCGCGGGACACACGATGCACGCGGAATGGATTGCCGTGAAGCGCGAAAGCATTGAGCGACTGATTGCCCACGGAGGATGGTGCATTGCGGTGGGAACAACTTCCGTGCGCACGCTGGAGAGCCTTTACTACGTTGGTGTGATGATCCACCAGAACCCGAACGCCACGGCCGACGACCTGCACGTGCCGCAGTGGATGCCTTATGAATATGCCGCTTCTGAGGGCGACAAACTGACCACGCTGGAGGCGCTGCAAGAGATTGCCGACTGGATGGACCGCAACGCGCTGCCGGTGTTGCACACGTCAACGCGAATCATCATCGCGCCGGGATATGACTACCACATCGTGCGCACCATCGTCACGAATTTCCACCAGCCGAAGAGCACGCTCCTGCTGTTGGTGTCGGCCTTTGTCAAAGGCGACTGGCACCGCATCTACGACTATGCCCTCGCCAACGATTTCCGCTTTCTCTCCTACGGCGACAGTTCGCTACTGAATTATTGAGAAACGTCCACTTATATATCTGACGGCTTCCGCCGCCACAAGTAGTCCCCCACCCAATCCCCAACAACAAACGCAACAAACATGAAACACGACAACATGGAAGAACTCCTGCCGCTGGTTGACGAAGAAGGCAACGTCGTCGGAAAAGCCACGCGCGGAGAATGTCATGGCGGCACGCGGCCGCTGCATCCCGTGGTGCACCTCCACGTTTTCAATTCCCAAGGCGAACTGTTCCTGCAAAAGCGCCCCGACTGGAAGGACATACAGCCGGGACGATGGGACACGGCGGTTGGCGGACACGTCGACTGGGGCGAGAGCATCGAAGAGGCGCTGGCGCGTGAGGTGCGCGAAGAAATCGGACTGACGAATTTCACACCGCAATTTCTCGGCCGCTATGTGTTTGAAAGCAACCGCGAGCGCGAACTGGTACACGTGTTCACCACACGCACCCACGCCAAACCAAAAATCTCGGAGGAGGTGGCCGACGGACGCTTCTTCTCTCGCACCGACATCCTCGACCTGATGCAGATGGGCTTCTTCACGCCCAACTTCGAGCAGGAATGGCTGCGGTTCTTCGGTAACGACTGACAAGGGAGAACGAAACCGAGAAATCATCGTCGCGTCTCACGATGCCCCACAACCTTCGCCGCTCCCTCCACCGCATCTTTCCTGCTTTTGCGCAGGGCCCGCCTGTCTTTTGCGCAAGGTTCGCCTGTCGGTCCTGCCGACAAGGAAAAACGTTCCCTATATTTGTCAGCGCACGCGGGGCCAGACGCACCCGCATCTGCTCCCAGGCACGAACGAATCTGGGACGAGGCACGAACGCATCTGGGACGAGATTCGAGTGTGCACGGGACGGCGTTCGCCAACAGGGATAGGGGAAGAACTGACAACGAGGAGAAACGGAGGTGTCCCACCCGCGATTTCGAAACGACTCTCCCAACAAACATTTTTTCCAAATGACACTACAAGAACAAATCAGAGAAATAAAAAAGAACCTGCGCGGCGTCATGAACGGCCCCGTGAGCCAGTCGATGCGCGAAAAAGGACTGGCCTATAAGGTGAATTTCGGCGTGGAGTTGCCCCGCCTGCGCGAAATGGCGGAAGAATGGCCACACAACTACGAACTGGCGGCGGCGCTCTGGAAGGAGAATATTCGCGAATGCCGACTGCTGGCTGGTATGCTGATGCCGACAGAGGATTTCCCGGCAGACCTTGCGGAACTATGGGTGGAACAGATGAATTTCCCCGAAGAAGCGGAATGCACGGTTGTCCACCTCTTCGCACGCCTGCCCTACGCTTCTGAAAAGGCGTTTGCCTGGATTGCACGCGAGGAACCGATGTTCCGTCTCTGCGGCTGGCATCTGCTCTCACGGCTTTTCATGCAGGGTGCCAAACCGTCGCCGCGCGATGCGGAGGAAATGCTCAACCAGGCCGCCTCGGAGCTGATTGGCACCGACATGGTGCTCAAACGCGCCGCACACACGGCCATCCTGCGCTTCATGGACCTCGGCGAAGAGGAAGAACGGCAGAGCGAAAAGGTGCTCACGGCATGCGGGCTTTAAGGGGAAGAGGAAATTCGGCATTGTTTTTTCAGAACACTCCCAACAACTTTTCAAGTTTTTTTTCTTCCGTCACAATGATTTTCGTACCTTTGTGAGGCAAGCGATGGCGGAAATCTTCAGAACGCGGGCAGAGGCTGTCGTTTGCCCACAAAATGGAACGCCTCTGGCTTGCCCGTTCATCATCATTGAGAAAGGAAAGATTACATAACACACTCTATTATATATAGGGCTAAATATCATATATATGGCTAAGAAAGAAGAAGAATTGCAAGACGGCAATGTGAGCGGCAAGCTCCGCGCATTGCAAGCCGCAATGGCAAAGATAGAGAAAGACTTCGGCAAAGGGTCGATCATGAAGCTCGGCGACGAGCAAATCGAGAATGTCGATGTCATCCCAACGGGAAGTTTGGCGCTCAACGCCGCGCTCGGCGTTGGCGGTTATCCGAAGGGACGCATCATTGAAATCTACGGTCCGGAAAGCTCCGGTAAGACCACGCTGGCCATCCACGCCATCGCCGAAGCACAAAAGGCTGGCGGCATCGCGGCATTCATCGATGCCGAACACGCCTTCGACCGCTTCTATGCGGCCAAACTCGGCTGCGATGTCGACAACCTGCTCATCTCGCAGCCCGACAACGGCGAACAGGCATTGGAAATTGCCGACCAGCTCATCCGCTCTTCGGCCATCGACATCATCGTGGTCGACTCTGTTGCAGCCTTAACGCCAAAGGCGGAAATCGAAGGCGACATGGGCGACAACAAAGTGGGCTTGCAGGCCCGCCTCATGAGCCAGGCACTCCGCAAACTGACTTCAACCATCAGCAAGACCAACACCACCTGCATCTTCATCAACCAATTGCGCGAAAAGATCGGCGTGATGTTCGGCAACCCTGAAACAACCACTGGCGGCAACGCGCTGAAATTCTATTCCAGCGTGCGCCTCGACATCCGCCGCGTCACCACCATCAAAGACGGCGACCAGCCCATCGGCAACCAGGTGCGCGTGAAGGTGGTGAAAAACAAAGTGGCACCTCCGTTCCGCAAAGCCGAATTTGAAATCACCTTCGGCGAAGGCATCTCCCACATCGGAGAAATCGTTGACCTCGGAACGGAACTCGGTATCATCAAAAAGAGCGGCTCGTGGTTCAGCTATGGCGAGACCAAGATCGGACAGGGACGCGATGCCGTGAAACGCATCTTAAAAGACAACCCGGAACTCTGCGAAGAAATTGAAGCGCAAATCACGGAAGCGCTCAAAGACCAGCAGGAGGCCTAAGAAACATCGGTGGCGCAGACAACGCACCACCACATCATCCATCCCGTGTAAGCCCCAACGTTTACACGGGATTTTCTTTCCACAAGCAGTGCATTCTGTCACCCCCCAACGCACACGAACGCTCTGCCCCAAACAACCAAACATCATGAAGAAGTTTTTGCTCCTCGCCGTCCTGTCGCTCACGCTGGCAGGATGCAGCAAAAGTCCTGACGAGAAACTCATCAGAATCATCAACGACGCCACCGAAAAAATGAAGGAGGCCAAAACAATGGAAGAGGCCGAGAAGGTGAACAAGGATTTCGTGGCCGACATTTCCGAATTTGAAAAGGAAAACAAGGACGCCTACGACGCCATCGAGAAAGACAAAGCGAAGAAGGAGGCGGTGGAAGCCGCCGGACAGGGATACACGAAAGTGATGATGGAAAAGTTTTTCGAACTGACCAGCACGAAGCAGTTGGCCCAATAGGAGTTTTACGACGAAACAGAAAAAGGAGTTGCGGGGGAAAACCTCTCGTAACTCCTTTCTTTTATGAGTATAGAAGGAAGAGGCGACGCAGACAAACAGAGGTGAAAAATATGGAGAGGGTATCTATTTTATGAGATTTTCAACCAAGTTCACAAAGTTATGAACCACAACCTTGTGAACTACTTCTTTTTTTCATTATCTTTGTAATCTAACAAATAAGGAGTAAAGATTATGGAGAAAGCTTTTGTATATGGTATGTCGGTCGGTGGTAATAACTTTACAGACCGAATTGAAGAAACCAAGCGTATCAAACTTGACTTTGAAAATGGCGTTAATGTTATTCTTATATCTCCAAGACGCATGGGTAAGACCTCTCTTATCAAAAAGGTGATTTCCGAGTTTGACAACCCTATGCTAAAAATCGTCTATATGGACATATATGACTGCAGAAGTGAATATGATTTCTATAACCGATTTGCTGAAACAATCATGAAGTCCACTGGCAACCATTTGGAGCAAGTAATGGAGAACATCAAGCGTTTCTTGGTTAGAATCTCGCCCAAAATTTCGTTTAGCCCAGAACCCAACTCTGAGTTTTCTGTATCATTGGGGATAACGCCAAAGGATTATTCTCCAGAGGAAATTTTGAATCTTCCAGAACGTATTGCCAAGGAACAGGGCGTTCGCCTTGTAGTATGTATTGACGAGTTTCAGCAGATAGGAGAGTTCACAGACTCGCTGACTATACAAAAACGTCTACGCGGTGTTTGGCAGCATCATCAAAATGTGTCTTATTGCTTCTTTGGCAGTAAGAAGCATCTGATGGAAAATATTTTCCAAAGTCGTCGTATGCCTTTTTATCAGTTTGGGGAGATGCTGCATCTAAAGTGTATTCCTACGGAATATTGGGTCCCCTTCATCTGTTCCCGATTCGAGAAGTATGGCAAGAAGATAGCAGAAGAGTATGCAGGCAGAATATGCCAAGTGGTAAAGAATTACTCATCTTATGTGCAGCAACTTGCATGGAACGTTATGGCCGAAACTGGAAAAGAAGTAAACGAGGAGAGTTTCGAAGAAGGCTTGAAGGCTCTGTTGGAGCAAAACAGCAGTCTCTTTATACAACAGACAGAGGGGCTTACGACCTATCAGCTCAACTTCATTCGTCTTTTGTGCAAAGGCATACATTCAGGATTTACCACTCAAACGGTTTCTGAAATATACCCTTTGGGCAGTAAGTCAAATATAGACCGTATAAAGAAAAGCTTGGTTGACAAGGAGATTATCACCATTGAGAAAGAGGGGATATTCCTTGCTGATAGTGTTTTTGAGCTTTGGTTTAAAAGAGAAATGATGTAGTCTATAGCCGACACTGTGGTTTACCATTCACCTGTTTAATAAAAGGGCAATTTTCGTAAATACAAAGATAACCAAAAGGGCTGATACCTCGTGAGAAGTGTCAGCCCTATTTTGTTTTGTTTGAGGTTCTTGCTTGTCGGTACAGGCACAAGTGTCTGCACACAGTGCGTTGCCGTCTGCCGCGCCTGATTCCGCCATGAAACCGATGACACGAACTCTGGCAAAGGCTGTTGGTCTCGCCCACTTCTGAGCACCCCTTTATTTCGTCTGTGAATACCCCTCCTTCTTGAGGATTTCCACCAGACGCTGACGATGGTCGCCCTGGATGATGATTTCGCCATCTTTGGCCGAACCGCCGACGCCGCATTTCTGCTTCAAGAGTTTGCAGAGCGATTGGAGGTCGTCGGCCGAACCGATGAAACCGCGCACGAGCGTCACGGTCTTGCCGCCTCTTCCAGCTCGCTCCATGCTCAGCCGCAGTTTTTGCTGCTGCTTGGGCAAGGTCTCGTTTTCCTCGGCCTCGGCTTCTTGATAGGAGAAGTCGGGGTTGGTGGAATAGACCACGCCCTGGCGTTTGCGGCGTGCAGGCTCTGCCTTCGCAGTTTCCTGATTGGCTGGCCCTGGTTCGTTGTTTGTTTCTTCTGGCTCCGAAGCCTGGCTTGCCAGTGCGCTCAGAGCTGTTTTCCAGTCTGTCATAAATCTCTAATATAAGGGTGGTTCTAATAATTCTGATTTAAATATTCTGATGGTCGCTTTGCACCTTCTCGGAAGCGTCTTTTCGCAAGTAGCCTCAGTCACATAGCCCGCTATGCTCCTTCGTCTACTTACAAAAATACACTTCCGATAAGGCACAAATCAACTCATCAGAATTATTAGAACCACCCCAAAAACGGGCAACCCCAAAAGCTTTATCGGTCTTTGGGGCTTGCCCGTTTATTGGTTAACAGAACGTCAAGCAGATGGCCAAATGTATTTTATAAGCAGATGGCCTCCGCCTGAAAATCCTGCACGATGAATCACTGCAACTTGGCCAAAGCCTCCTTGATGCGGCGCATGGCCTCAACGATGTTTTCGTCGCTTGTGGCGTAGCTCATGCGGAAGCATTCAGGCGAGCCGAAGGCGGCACCGCCAACGGTGGCAACGTGTCCTTCTTCGAGAAGATACATGGCGAAGTCCATAGAGTCGTTGATGACGCGGTCGCCGAAGTGCTTGCCGAAATAAGAGCTGCACTTAGGGAAGAGATAGAAGGCACCGTGGGGCTCGTTGACTTCGAGGCCGGGGATTTCCTTGGCCAGACGAACGATGAGGTCGCGACGGCGCTCAAAGGCCTGACGCATTTCCTCCACACAAGCCTGCGAACCCGTGTAGGCTGCTTCGGCTGCTTTTTGGGAAACGGAGCAAGGACCGCTCGTGTACTGACCCTGGAGCTTGTTGCAGCCTTTCACAATCCACTGCGGACCGGCAATGAAACCGATGCGCCAGCCTGTCATGGCATAGGCCTTGCTCACGCCGTTAACAATCACAACGCGGTCGCGCACTGACTCAAACTGGGCAATGCTTTCGTGACGACCCACATAGTTGATGTGCTCGTAAATCTCGTCGGCAACGACGTAGACCTGCTCGTGTTTTGCCAACACTTCTGCCAGGCCCTGGAGTTCTTCCTTGGAATAGACAGAACCCGTCGGGTTGCTCGGAGAGCAGAGAATCAAAGCTTTGGTCTTCAGCGTGATGGCAGCCTCAAGCTGGGCGGGCGTGATTTTGAAATCCTGCTCGATGCCAGCTTCAACAATGACCGGTTCGCCGCCGGCAAGCTTCACCATTTCTGGGTAGCTCACCCAATAGGGGGCAGGCACGATGACCTCGTCGCCGTCATTGACCAGCGCCATGATGGTGTTGCAAACGGATTGTTTTGCACCGTTGGAGCAGCAGATCTGGTCGGCAGTATAGTCCAATCCGTTTTCATTTTTCAGTTTCTTCACGATAGCCTCGCGCAGAGCCGGGTATCCAGCAACGGGAGAATAGCGTGACCAGTTTTCCTCAACAGCCTTGATGGCTGCGGCCTTGATGTGGTCGGGCGTATTGAAGTCGGGTTCACCCACACTCATGTTAATGATGTCAATGCCTTGTGCCTTGAGTTCACCGCTCTTCTGTGACATAGCCAGCGTGGCGGAAGGAGAAAGGCGGTTCAAACGATTGGAAAGTTCGTTCATTGTCTTATTGTTGTTTTATAGAAGCGGCCCGCGGTTGTTCCGCAGACCGCTTCATAGGTTTGAATTTCAGATTAATCCCTGTTGCCGCCGACAATGCGGAGGATGAAGAGGAAGAGGTTGACGAAGTCGAGATAGAGCGTCAAGCTGCCCATCAAAGCCATTTTCATGGTGTCGTTGTTCACTTCGCCGCCATATTGCATGAGCATCATCTTGATTTTCTGCGTGTCGTAGGCCGTCAGTCCGGCAAAGAGGAGCACGCCGAGATAAGTGACACCCCAATAGAGCGCACTGCTGGCCACGAAGATGTTGACGATGGAGGCGATGATGATGCCGATGAGCGCCATCATGGCGAAGCGTCCAACGAAACTGAGGTCGCGCTTAATGAGGAAACCGACCAAACTCATGGCGCCGAAGGTTCCAGCGGTGATGAAGAAGGTCGTGGCGATAACCTGCGGCGAATAGGCCAGGAATATCACGGAGAGCGTGGCGCCGTTGAGGATGGAATAGGCAGCAAACATCAGTCCGGCTGCCATAAACGACATCTTCATGATGCGCGCGGAGAGAATCCACACCAGAGCCAGTTCGGCAATGACGAGCACCATGAAGGAGCTGCCAGTGAAGATGCTCTGCATGAGCGCCACGTTGTTGGCAACGTAAGCCGCCGTGAGCCCTGTCATGGCCAGTCCAAGAGTCATCCAAAGATAGGTCTTGCTCAGCAATGCTGAAAAGGCACTCACACTGCTCGCCTGAGAGTAGAGGCCAGTTGTTCTTTCTTGTTCCATTTTTTCTGATTTATTTTTTGAGATGCAATGTGTGTCCCATGCGCTCCTGCTTTGTACGCAGATAGCGTTCGTTATATCGGTTGGGCTTGATTTCGATGGGCACGTTTTCAACGATTTCCAAGCCATAGGCTTCAAGGCCGACGCGCTTGACGGGGTTGTTTGAGATGAGACGCATCTTCTTCACGCCGAGCAGGCCGAGGATTTGTGCGCCCACGCCATAGTCGCGCTCGTCGGGGTCATATCCCAAATGCACGTTGGCGTCAACCGTGTCGTAGCCCTCTTCCTGGAGTTTGTAGGCGGCAATCTTGGCCATCAGGCCAATGCCGCGTCCTTCCTGGTTGAGATAGAGCACCACGCCCTTGCCTTCCTTCTCAATCATCTCCATCGACTTATGGAGCTGCTCGCCGCAGTCGCAACGCTCGCTGCCGAAGATGTCGCCGGTGGCGCATGAAGAGTGAACGCGCACCAACACGGGTTCGTCGGCCTTCCATTCGCCCTTTATCAAGGCGATGTGCTCCAAGTGGTTGCTTTTCTGACGGAAGGGGATGAGGCGGAAATGACCATATTCTGTCGGCATGTCCACTTCCTCGCCCTTCTCGACGAGGCATTCGTTTTTCAAGCGATAGGCAATGAGGTCCTTGATGGTGATGATGTGTAGACCCTCCTTGGCTGCAAATTCCTGCAACTGGGGCATACGGGCCATCGTGCCGTCTTCATTGAGGATTTCGATGAGACAGGCGGCAGGATTGAAGCCAGCCATGCGGGCCAAGTCGACAGCGGCTTCGGTGTGTCCGGCACGCGCCAACACACCGCGGTCTTGTGCGTAGAGCGGATTGATGTGGCCCGGGCGTCCGAAAGTTTCCGGACGGCTGTCGGGGTCGGCCAAAGCGCGGATGGTGGCGGCGCGGTCGTGGCATGAAACGCCAGTGGTGCAACCTTCAAGTTTGTCAACGGTCACTGTGAACGGCGTTCCGAGCATACTGGTGTTTGACTGCACCTGATGCTCGAGTTCCAACTGGCGACAACGCTCGATGGTTATAGGCGCACAAAGCACGCCGCGTCCGTTGCGCAACATATAGTTCACCTTTTCGGGGGTAACGAGTTCCGCCGCCATAATGAGGTCGCCCTCATTTTCGCGGTCTTCGTCGTCAACAACGATGACGAACTGTCCTTTTTTGAAGTCCTCAATGGCTTCTTCGATAGTGGCAAGTTTGAAATTGTCCATATTCTTATGGGAGATATTTACTTATTATATATATGTGTAGGGATTCAATATTATTTATGTAATATATACAGGGAAAAACCTGTCTGACGACACCGCCTGGCGCCCGAGGGCTACTGGCTCATCATCGACTTTCCTGAAGCCGCTCTGAAGCACCGTTGTCGAACATGAAGTTCCTCGTTTTCGGCAATGCGGCATCAGAACCGTTGGGGGAGGTTTCTTCTGTTGGCGATGCGGCACGTTGTTCCGTATGTGCCTTGGCGCGGAAATATTTGCGGAGGTAACGTTGGGCATACCATCCGGCCAGGAACACGATGATGAGGGCAACGAGAAGGGCACCCACCCTGCGCACTGACCATCTCCGTCTCCAACCTGCTTTTCCGGCGGACGCTCCGCTGGCAGATTCGCCGCCTTCTTCGTCGGAGAGCGCCGTGCCTTCAATCATGCCATCGGCATTCACGTGGCGCAGCAACGGAGAAAGACGCTCGCAGGTTTCGGTGATTTGCTTCATGTCGCGAAGAAGACGGAAACGGAAGCGCCAGATGCGACACCAGAGCACGAAGCCCAGAGGGAAGAACACACCGGCTATCTTATTGGCCCTGTTGCCTTCAAAGGGCGACGTGTGGGCGTGAACATAGACGACGGGAAAACTGTTGAGCATCGAAACGATGCGCGGGTCCTTGGCGTTGGAGAGCTCTTCAACGATGGTTTCCAGGTGCCCGCCGATTTCTTCAACGTGGTGGTCGGTGTTGTGACGGAAGAACACGTCGACATAGCTGGGCGCCGACTTCAATCGGGAAACGCGTGCATATTCGCAGCAATCGTCGCGCAAGGCATCAAGTTGCTCGCTCATACGGGTGTAGTCGGGATCGTGGATGATCACTTCCTTGCGGTTTAAGTGTCGGCTCGTTCGCAGACCCAAAAGGGCACGGAAGAAGTTGAGATACATCTCAGCGTTGAACACGACGGAGTCTTTATTGGCCTTATAGGTTAGGAACACGCCGAAGGGCAACAGCACAACCGAACTGATCCACATGCCGTAGACCATGTTCCACGAACCGTCGCGTGCCATTTTCATGCCCGAGGTGTTGATGATGTAATAGAAAATGAAAATCAACACCGATATGACCGCTGGCAAGCCGAGACCGCCCTTGCGGATGATGGCACCGAGGGGCGCACCGATAAAGAAGAAAAGGAGGCAGGCCAAAGAGAGCGTCATCTTCTGATGCCATTCCACCCAGTGGCGGCGTATTTGGTTGTCGCCCGTCTGCGCAGCCAGACTCTTCCACTCCAGTTCGGAATTAACCGACCTCACCGTGTTGAGCGCCATCTGGCGGGCTGTTCTGACATCAGAAGGCGAAGTGCGGGCCAAGATACTATCGAAAGGAAGGGGCTTTGCCGCGCGGAGGGCTGCAGCGATTTTCTTCGACATGATTCTCTTATCAAACCAGCGCTGGCTCACATCGCGATAGTATATCTTTCCGATGCTGTCGAGCTCTGCGTTCATGGAGTCGACCGAAGCCTCAATTTCCCACATGCTCTTGGCTTGCGGCATATCGCGCAACATATTTTTGTCCATCATGGCGAAGTTGCTGTCGAAATCAATCAGGAAGCGCTTGTAGGCAAACGTTTCCCTGTCAAACGGCACGTGGGCCGATTGCATCATCGACATGCCCTGCGACTGCAGGTTTTCAAATTGCTCGCCGTTCCAGAGGTCGAGGCGCAGATGGAGCTTGTCGGCCGTCATCTCGAGTCGGCCGGAATCGGCCAAAACGATTTGTGCGCGGTCGAAACCCTGGTCGGTCTTATAGATGATGGTTTGGTAAAGCATGCCGGTCTCTGCATTCTTCCGCTGCACATAGAGGTTGAGGTTGGGGATTTCGTTGTAAAACACTCCCTCCGGAATCTCCACGGCCGGCTGCGCCTGCTTCATGCTGAACAAAAGGGTTCGCAAACTGATCTGGGCATCGGGCGCCGTCTTGTTTTGGAAATAGAACGACATGCCCGTAAACACGATGACCAGCATCAGGATGGGACGCATGATACGCACAAGCGGAACACCCGCGGCCTTCATGGAAAGCAGCTCCAACTGCTCCCCCATGTTGCCAAACGTGATGAGCGAAGCCAACAAAATGGCAAGCGGCAGCGACATGGGAATCAGCGTGATACCCATGTACCAGAAGAACTGCCCCAAAATATCCAGCGACAATCCCTTGCCTATCAGTTCGTCGATGTAACGCCACGTGAACTGCATCATGAAAACGAACAGGCAAATGAAGAAGGCGCCGAAAAACAACGGCAGAAACTTCTTTAATATATAGAGGTCTAATTTCTTTATTCCTAACATCACTGCAAAAATACTACATTTTTTTCATCCGCACCACCCGAGCCACCTATTCTACACGCCAATTTGATATTTCTCAAAGAAAATTCAATATTTTTCTTGGTTTCGCTTGGTGGTTTCAAAATTAATTTCTAATTTTGCACTCGCAAACGAGAAACAACATCTCCTTGCAAATGGGTTAGACAATGGCGAGATAGCTCAGCTGGTTAGAGCGTCGGATTCATAATCCGAAGGTCAAGGGTTCAAGTCCCTTTCTCGCTACGAAGCGACTACTTCTTATGAAGTGGTCGCTTTTTGTATTTATCTATATTGCCTGCCTACGCCGCGCGGGGCAACGGCCAGCGACACACCCTCAAACAGCCGATTATACAAACAGAAAAGGAAAGAGGATTCTACAGCAATGTAAAATCCTCTTTCCTTTTTGTGACCCCGCTGGGATTCAAACCCAGGACCTTCAGAACCGGAATCTGACGCTCTATTCAGCTAAGCTACGGAGCCGTTGATACCTGCGGAACGCTTTTCCGCAAAATCCACCTGCAAAGATAAGGATAAATTCCGAATCACAGGCACGCGGTCAGAATAAATTTCAGACATGGACACCTCGCCCCCGTTTTCTCTTCAATTTCTCCCCAGCGAAAGTTAGGAGATGCCCTTGGGGGAGAAAGGAAACCATTGCTGGCAAGAGGCGCCTCCCGTCCAGTGAAAAATCAGCGGTTGCTCACTGCCCAGCAATCTTGAGTATCGCCTCGCGGCAATCTTCCATCAACCATTTCGGCGTGGAAGTGGCGCCGCAAACGCCAACACTGCCCGCGCCGTCGAACCATTCCCGACGGAGCGCCGCCGGCGTGTCTACGAGATAAGCACGGGGATTGACGCGGCGGCAGGCCTCAAAGAGAACGCGGCCGTTGCTGCTTTTGAGGCCACACACGAAGATGACGACATCGTGGCGCACGGCAAAATTGCAGATATTCGGCAGGCGGTTGGCCACCTGTCGGCAGATGGTGTCGTAGGAACGAAATGTGGCAGGCGCCTGAATGTGTGCCGTGATATAGTCCACAATCTGGCGGAACCCCTCCAGCGGTTTGGTGGTCTGAGAGAAAAGACGGATGTCGCGTGTGAAGTCGAGCTTCTCCGCGCCCTCCAGTCCCTCAATCACAATGGCCGTCCCGTCGGTCTGTCCGACGAGGCCGAGCACCTCCGCATGGCCGGGCTTTCCGTAGATAACGATTTGCGGGCGCCCTGGCTCCGAAAACACCTGCTTGATTCGCCGTTGCAATTGCAACACCACTGGGCAGGTGGCATCGATGATGTTGATGCCGTTGGCCAACGCGGTGGCGTAAGTCTCAGGCGGTTCGCCGTGGGCACGCAGAAGCACTTTGGCATTGCGGAGCGAGCGAAACGCCTCGTGGTCAATGGTTTCCAACCCCATTCCCCGCAGACGTTCACACTCACTGCCGTTGTGAACGATGTCGCCGAGGCAATAAAGGCGCTGGCTGTGTGCCAATTCCTCCTCGGCCTTACCGATGGCCGTGGTCACGCCGAAGCAGAAACCAGAGTGTTCGTCGATTTCGATGTTCAGCATGCCGACGCGTTGTTCTTTCGTTCCACAGCATCTTCAAACTTGGCAAGCAGCCATTCTCGTTGCTGCGATACGGTCATTTCGCTGTTGTCGAGCACCACGGCATCTTCAGCCTGGCGCAAAGGAGCCACGTCGCGGTGTGAGTCGATATAATCGCGCTCCTTCACGTTGCGAAGGATGTCTTCAAAATCAGCGGGCATACCCTTGGCCTGCAATTCGTCGAAACGGCGCTGGGCACGCACTTCCGCCGAAGCCGTCACGAAAATCTTGAGTTCGGCATCCGGGAACACCACCGTTCCGATGTCGCGGCCGTCCATCACGATGCCGCGCTTGCTCCCCATGGCCTGCTGCTGACAGGTGAGTGCTTCGCGAACAAAGGGAAGGGCTGCCACAGGGCTCACGTGGGACGACACTTCAAGCGAACGGATTTCTTTTTCCACACACTCATCGTTGAGATAGGTCTGCGGAAGATTGGTTGAAGGGTCAAGACGGAAAGAAACGATGGCATTTTCCATCTGGTTCTCCAGCGCGGCCGCTTTCACGCTCCCGTCGGCCTCGAAGAGGTTGTTTCGGAGGGCGTAAAGTGTCACGGCGCGATACATGGCGCCGGTGTCGACATATATATATCCAACTGCGCGGGCCAAATCCTTGGCCATCGTGCTCTTTCCACAAGAGGAGTAGCCGTCAATGGCCACGATTATTTTTTTCATACTGATTAAAGATATTCTGGTAATTGATATAAGCGGGTTGAATTGCTTCCTTTGATGAGCACCATGCAACCGTTGAGCGGTGCAGCCTCGAGTTGTTTCTTCACGGCTTCCACATCGGGGAAGAAGCGGTGTGCGCCAGCACAGTCTTTGAAGTTGTCGCCAACAAACCAAAGTTCGTCACACCCCAGCGTCTCTGCTTCAGAAACCACACGGCGATGTTCTTCTTCCGATGCCGCACCGAGTTCGCGCATCTCGCCAACGATGGCCATCTTCTTGGGATGGCTGATGAGGCGGAAACTATCGAAGGCCGCCTTCATGCTCGTTGGATTGGCATTGTAGGCATCGACAACGAGCGTGTTATGCCCCGTTTCCAGCAGTTCGGAACGGTTGTTGGTGGGCTGGTAATTGGAGATGGCGCGGGTGACAGCCTCAGCGCTAACCCCGAAATGCAGACCAACAGCTGCCGCAGCCAAAGCATTGGTCACGTTGTACGCCCCGATGAGGTGTGTATGGATTTCCTGCCATTCGCCGCCCTTTTGCCGCCAACGGAGGTTGACGAACGGCGTGCACGAAACGACTTCGCCTTCCACATCATAGCCTTTTCCGGGCTCACCGTAAGTAACGGCTTTCAGTCCGCCAGCAATTTTCACGAGGTGTTCGTTGTCGGCATTCAAGAAGATGAACGTGTCGGGGCGCTGGCGCAAATCGTCATAGAGTTCGCCCTTCGTATGGATCACGCCCTCGAAAGAGCCGAAGCCCTCCAAATGGGCCTTGCCCACATTCGTTATCAGTCCGCAATCGGCTTGCACGATGCGGCACAGTTCGGCAATCTCGCCGGGATGGTTGGCGCCGGTTTCCACAACGGCGATGTCGTGTTCTGGCCGCAGGCGCAACAAGGTCTTCGGCACCCCGATGTGGTTGTTGAAGTTCCCCAAGGTGTAGAGCACGTTGAAACGTTCAGAGAGCACTGCCGAGGTCAGTTCCTTGGTTGTTGTCTTGCCGTTGGTGCCCGTCACCTGCAAAATCGGCGTATGGAGTTGCTGGCGGTGGTAGGCGGCCAATTCCTGCATCGCGGTCAAGACGTCGGGCACATGAATGAGGCGCTCGTCGCCAACCACCCGCTCGTCGTCGACCACTGCATAGGCGCAGCCGCTTTCCAAAGCTTTGATTGCAAAGTCATTACCGTTGAACGAAGCACCCCGCAGGGCGAAAAACATGGAGTTCTTCGGACAGTCGCGCGTATCGGTCGTGACAACAGGATGCTTGAGAAACACTTGATAGAGTTCTGAAATTTTCATTGTTCCTAATGGTTATTTGCCCACAAATTTAGTGAAATTTCGCGAGAGAGGCGCGAAGAGCAAAATATTCTATGTAAATTTGTGTCCCTGCGAAATCATCCAGCCACGCAGATGCGCACACGGAGATTAAGTAATGGTAAACTCTCCATTACTAAGCAGACAACATTTTCAGCGGACGACCATAACTTGTGTATCGCGTTCCGCCCCACTTATTAAACCCAAACTCTGATGATGACTCTCAAACCATATTCCATCAATTGCAACGGACGACTGTTTGCCCTCGACAAACCGCAAGTCATGGGCATCATCAATGTCACGCCCGATTCTATTTACGCCGACAGCCGCAAGCAAAGCGACGAAGCCATCGCGGCACGCGCTCGCCAGATTGTGGCCGAGGGCGGCACGATGATTGACATCGGCGCCTATTCGTCGCGCCCTGGTGCCGACGAAGTGTCGGTGGAAGAGGAAATGGAGCGCCTGCGCCACGGCCTTGCCATCGTCAACAAGGAAACTCCGCAGGCGGTGGTTTCCGTTGACACGTTCCGCGCCGACGTGGCCAAGATGTGTGTGGAGGAATATGGTGTCAACATCATCAATGACATCTCTGGCGGCATGCTCGACAAACACATGTTCCGCACGGCCGCCCAACTGGGCGTGCCTTACATTCTCATGCACATGAAGGGCACACCGGCCACCATGCAATTGGCGCCCCACTACGACCACTTCATGCGCGAGGTGTTTCTCTATTTCGCGGAACGCGTTGACCGCCTGCACGACCTGGGCGTGAAAGACATCATCCTCGACCCAGGGTTTGGTTTCGGCAAGACGCTGGAAAACAATTATGAACTGATGAACAAAATGGGCGACTTCCGCGAATTTGACCTCCCCATACTGGTTGGCATCTCGAGAAAGACGATGATTTACAAACTCGTTGGAGGCACGCCGGCTGACGCGCTCGGAGGCACCATCGCGCTCAACACCATCGCGCTTGAAAGGGGCGCACACATCCTCCGCGTTCACGATGTGAAGGCGGCCGTTGAAACGGTGAAAATCGTTGAAGCGTTGCAGGCGACGTCGGCCAACGAAGAATAGTGCATTTCTGCTCATACATAATACCGACCTACACCACTCCTCCTACTCATTATATATATGATCAACTTCGGCATCATCGACCTCATCGACATCGTGTCGGTGGCGTGCATTCTTTACTATATCTACCAGCTGATGAAGAAGTCGAGCTCCGCCAACATCTTCTACGGCATCCTCGTCTTCATCGTTGTCTGGCTCCTCGTTACGCAGGTGTTTGAAATGCGCCTCCTGGGGGGCATCATGAACAACATGGTCAACGTGGGAGCATTGGCGCTCATCATTCTTTTCCAAGAAGAAATCCGCCATTTCTTTTCAAGCATCGGCACGCGCCGCCGCGCCAACGTGCTCATCCGCCTGTTTTCAAGGAAACGTAAGGACGACATGACGCACCGCGACGAAATCATCCCAATCGTCATGGCCTGCATGAGCATGAGCAAACAGAAGGTGGGGGCGCTCATCGTGGTGGAACGTAGCATGGGGCTTAACGAGGTGATACGCTCGGGCGACCTCATCAACGCCAACATCAACCAACGGCTCATCGAAAATATCTTCTTCAAAAACTCGCCGCTGCACGACGGCGCTATGGTCATCAGCCATAAACGCATCTGCGCTGCGGGGTGTATTCTTCCAGTGTCACACGACCTCGACATCCCCAAAGCTCTCGGATTGCGCCACCGCGCCGCGCTCGGCATTTCGCAAAAGAGCGACTGCCTGGCCATCGTTGTCTCGGAGGAAACGGGAGGCATATCGGTGGCCGAAAAGGGGCAGTTTCAGTTGCATCTGACGCCGGAAAACCTGGAGCGCATCTTGACATCGAAGTGGGAAGACTAACAACGAAGCCGCTCCCTCTCCCCCGCCCTACGCGTTGAACGATGGCGAGGAGAAACAACGGCCAAGATTCCGCACGGCAGTTTACTAATGACACACCATTAACCAAACATACATTTATGAATCCAACTACTTACAGCTACGAAGAAGCCTTCCAGGCGACATTGGCCTACTTTGACGGCGACGAACTCGCCGCCCGCGTATGGGTCAACAAGTATGCCATGAAAGATTCCTTCGGCAATATCTACGAGAAATCGCCGGCCGACATGCACCACCGCCTGGCTGCTGAGATGGCCCGCATTGAGCGCAAATACCCCAACCCGGTTCCGGAAGAGGAAATCTTTTCTGTGCTCGACCATTTCCGCTTCATCATCCCCGCGGGCAGTCCGATGACGGGCATCGGCAACAACCACCAGGTGGCCTCGCTCTCCAACTGCTTCGTCATCGGCATTGACGGCGATGCCGACTCTTACGGCGCCATCATGAAGGAAGACGAGGAACAGGTGCAGCTCATGAAGCGCCGCGGCGGCGTTGGACACGACCTCTCGCGCATCCGCCCGAAAGGTTCCCCGGTGAACAATTCCGCCCTGACTTCAACGGGTCTGGTGCCCTTCATGGAACGTTTCTCCAACTCCACACGCGAGGTGGCGCAAGACGGACGCCGCGGCGCCCTGATGCTTTCGGTGAGCATCAAGCACCCAGACGCTGAGGCTTTCATCGATGCCAAGATGACGGAGGGCAAGGTGACAGGGGCCAACGTATCGGTCAGAATTGACGACGACTTTATGCGTTGCGCCACGGAGGGACGCCCCTACCGCCAGCAATACCCTGTCGACGCGCCGGAGGATGAATGCCTCACGAGCAAGGAAATCGACGCGCAGAAACTCTGGAAGAAAATTGTCCACAACGCTTGGAAGAGCGCCGAACCGGGCGTGCTTTTCTGGGATACCATCACGCACGAAAGCATCCCCGACTGCTATGCCGACCTGGGCTTCAAAACGGTGTCAACCAATCCTTGCGGCGAAATTCCGCTCTGTCCCTACGACAGTTGCCGTCTTTTGGCCGTCAATCTCTACGGTTACGTTGACGACCCGTTTACGCCTCAGGCTTCTTTCAATTTCCAGCGCTTCCGCCAACACGTGCGTCTGGCACAGCGTTTCATGGACGACATCATCGACCTCGAGGAGGAGAAGATTGACCTCATCCTGAAGAAGATCGACAGTGACCCGCAGAGCGAGGAGGTGAAGCATACGGAACGCCGCCTCTGGGAGAAAATCAAGCGCAAGACGGGACAAGGACGACGCACTGGACTCGGCATCACCGCTGAAGGCGACATGCTGGCGGCGCTCGGACTGCGCTACGGCACACAGGAGGCTACGGATTTCGCCGTCAAGGTGCAGAAGACGCTGGCTCTGACGGCCTATGCCGCATCGGTGGAAATGGCGAAGGAGCGCGGAGCATTTGAAATCTACGACGCACAACGCGAAGCCGCCAACCCCTTCGTGCTGAGAATCAAGGAGGCCGACGAGGCGCTCTACGCCGACATGGTGAAATATGGCCGACGCAACATCGCGTGCCTCACCATCGCGCCAACTGGCACAACGAGCCTGATGACGCAGACCACCTCTGGCATCGAACCCGTGTTTATGCCGGTATACAAACGCCGCCGAAAGGTGAACCCAAACGACCCAGAAGTGCGCATTGACTTTGTGGACGAATCGGGAGACGCTTTTGAAGAATACATCGTTTACCACCACCACTTCCTCACATGGATGCGTGCCAACGGCATCGACACGGAACGCCGCTACACCCAGGAGGAGATTGACGAACTCGTTGCACGCTCGCCCTATTACCTCGCCACGGCCAACGATGTCGACTGGCTCATGAAGGTCAAAATGCAAGGGGAAATCCAGAAATGGGTGGACCACAGCATCAGCGTGACGGTCAACCTCCCGAACGCCGTTGACGAAGCACTGGTCGACCGCCTTTACGTGGAGGCCTGGAAGAGCGGATGCAAGGGATGCACCATCTACCGCGACGGTTCACGCGCCGGCGTCATGGTCAGCGTAAAGAAAAAGAAGGAAGACAAGGGCGCCAAACTGCAAACGCTCTCGCCCGTTGTGGAACGCCGTCCGGAAGTGCTTGAATGCGACGTGGTGCGCTTCCAAAACAACAAGGAGAAATGGGTGGCTTTCGTCGGACTGCTCGACGGACGACCCTATGAGATCTTCACCGGACTGCAAGACGACGAAGAGGGCATCGTCCTGCCGAAAACGGTCACCAAAGGCCGCATCGTCAAGCATGTCAACGCTGAAGACGGCACGAAGCGCTACGACTTCCAATTTGAAAACAAACGCGGATACAAGACCACCGTGGAAGGTCTTTCGGAGAAATTCAACAAGGAATATTGGAACTATGCCAAACTGATTTCGGGTGTGTTGCGCTACCGCATGCCGCTGGAAAACGTCATCAAACTCGTTGACAGCCTGCAGCTCGAAAGTGAAAACATCAACACATGGAAGGTCGGTGTGGCCCGCGCCCTGAAAAAATACATCACCGATGGCACGGAAGCCAAAGGCCTGAAATGCCCCAACTGCGGCCACGAAGCCCTGGTCTACCAGGAGGGCTGCCTGATATGCAAGCACTGCGGCTCAAGCCGTTGCGGATAAACAACATCATTACGACTCCACTGATAAAGCCGGAGGCGCTCCCCAACAAGGAACGCCCCCGGCTTTACGTTTCCGCTTTTCCACAGCCCGAGAAAAGTCTTCCCCAAATGCCTTACGTGTTATCGACCCGCGGCCGCCGGTAGCGCTACCTTCGGCCGCGAGTAGCATTACCTTCGGCCGCGGGCAGTGCTACCAGCGGCCGCGAATCGATAACTTGTTAAGCAAAAAAGAAAGAAAACCTTGTGGTATCATCTACACATGACGCCACAAGGTTCCCATTATCTGCAAGGACTCTATCTTGCGTTTTTCCCATCGTGAGAAAACTTCCTTTTATCCACGTTGAAGTATTATTGAGTTGGTTATATTCCGTTGAAAAGAGTTATTTCAACAACCCTCCATTCACCTCCATTACGTGAGCCTCCGATGCGAAGAATACGACCACTTTGCTTCAACTTCTTTATATGGTAAGCAACGCCATCTTCTGTTATGCCACATACGGATGCAATCCCCTTGACCATAACCTTAGGATTATTACTTATTATTTTGAAAATAGTTTCCGTAGTATCGGTCGGAATTTCCGTAGAAATCGCAGGAGTTTCCGTAGTCAAAGAAGAAGTTTTCGTAGTTATTTCCGTAGAAATCGTAGAAGTTTCCGTAGCAACATTCGCGTTGTTTCCCAGCTTAAGACAGATACAGGAGGTTAAGAAGTCATACGAAGAGGAGAACCGCAAGCAATCGGATTACATCAACAAGATTCTCGACTACTTCCCCTATATAGAGAAACTGATGCCGATGATTAAATACCTCAGCGAAAAGATGGGCTTTACAGATGACCTTATACGGAAATTATGCACATTCAAAGATGTAGCTGTTACAGGTAAACTCTAATCATCGGAACATAACCAATCGTTTTCGGCTAATGGTGCTATTTGCTCCCTCAAACAAGATAGGGAGGGACATTTCGACCTCAATATCGATGGAGTTTCTCGCCATTCGTGGTTCAGGCGCAAGAAAGATGAGTTTATGGAAGCACTGGGACTGCCGACAAGCAGAAGAAGTCAAAATCGAGGGCTGACACTATAAAACATACCCCTAAGTCCTAATAATTCGCCCGTAGAGTGCTTATTATTACGACTTTTGAGTAATTTTGCAGAATAAATAACAAGCTTGAAAAATGGAATTTCTGTTTTGGCTGTAAAAACTTGAAAGCAGTTTTGGGTGGTCGTAATGTAAAAGTTGTTAGTCATAATACATTTGAGAACTGTTCGCAACTTCATCATCTTGATTTTATACCTAAAATTGGTTACTGGGCTTACGATAGATTTTCCAAAGAATACAATTTAAAGATTGTTCGTGAGTTAAGAATTACAGATTTTTGCAATAGCTATTCAATGAATGACAAACAATATGGTTATGTATTACATAAACAAAATAACGAATATTTAATATGGAATATTACTGCAAAAAAATATGTTTATGCAGTAATTCACTCAGATATTCCATTATATAGTTATGTTGAGTTTTTATACAAATACTCAATGATATTTGATACAAACAATGCTTCATTGAATATCGAACGAAATTTTGTTGATAACATATCTTTGGCAAGTGATGAAGATGTTGATAAATTCATAAATATTGATGATGCTAAAGCATATATAAATGGTTGTTTCTCCTATATCAAGAAAATTAATGCTATGAAAGAGACTGTTATAAATTATATTGATTCATTAAATATTAAAGAAATAATAGAATCTTATACGGTTTCTATAGATGAGCATATTCGTACAAAAATAGGAGATGATGATACCTATACATTAAATGAGTTTGCATATAGCAATGCTAATCCGTCTGATGTATATTTAGGGAAATTACTGCCATCATATTCTAAAAAAACAAGAGAAAGTGGGTATTGTACATTTTCGTATATGACAGATAAAGAAAAGGAAACTTATAAAGACAAAGAAAATACTGTGAAATTCGAGGCCTTGCACCAATATTCTAAAGAAGAACACATAACCTCGCTAATAGATGCATATATAAGATATCTTTATCGCAGAACGAATATTTATCAAGAAGTTTTAGACGCTGTTAATATTCTAAACAAAAACAGAGAATACATAAGAAGTTCAATGTCATGGAATAGTGATTATAGTTTTTATTGGGATAATATATCACAATTTACATTCAAATTAAATGATAAACTGAATTCTCCGATATTTAAAAAATGAAAATAATATAATAATTGCAATTTATGAAAATAAAAATATTACGAAAAAATGGATGTGCCATATTAGCTGTATTATGCTTAATTGGTTTGTGCCTTCCGTTTGTTGATGCGTATAACGGAGCAGATAGTTCTATGTATTCTAATGTAAAAAATGCGAAAGACTACGAAGTTGACTATGAATGCATGAAATACCTTGATAAATATCCTAAAGGAGAATATGCAAAAGATGTCTCGAATATACTAATGTCAAAAATGAAGAAAGATGGAGATATTAAGAGGACATATAAATTGGGTGTCCGTTATGCATCTTTGGAAGTTGGTAAGAAATTAAAAGAACTATCTTATAAAATGGCAGAAATAAAGAATGATTACTATTCTTGGAGTCAATATCTCGAAGTGTGCGACATTGAAGATATAAAAGATGCACAAGAAAGACTTAATAAGTGTACTAACTAATCAGCCTTCTTTATATAGAGCTAAATGTTAATGAGTTTTGATATTTGTGGTATGGAAGAACATACATTTTCTGTTTTTTATTCATGGCAATCTTATATTGGAGGTTACGCAAACAAAAGTTATATTAAAGACAAAATAATATCCGCCTTTAATGAACTATCAATTAGTATAGAGCTTCTTGAAGATTCGAGAGGTTCCACAGGAGCACCAGACATCCCCAACGCCATATTAACAAAAATAGGTAAGTCTGATATTTTTATATGTGACGTAACACCTGCATATACTCTTGTAGTAGATAATGTAAAACAACGAGCTTTGCCCAATCCTAATGTAATGTTTGAATTAGGGTTTGCAGTGCGTTCTTTAGGTTGGGAAAGAATTATTTGCATATGTAATGAAGAATATGGTAGTGTCGAATACTTACCTTTTGATATATCCGCACATCGAATTATCACATACAGGAAAAAAGATACTGACAAAAAATCTGTCAAATCATTGTGTCTAACAAAACTATTGTCTGATATTATATTTAATTACAATGATATTGTCGCTAAGGAAAATGAATTTGATTACAAGAGACACGATATTGAAATTTTTGAAAAAATGATGTCCTTTGTGTCTGAGGAAGAATTTATCAATAGTATCACAGATTTTCGTTCTTCTGGACGATTCTTTAAATGGTATGAAAAGTGTTGGGACTATGTTCAATATTTTCAAGATTATCCTCAAAACAGATTTATCAATTCCTATCTTAACGATAGTTATATCATGTTATCAAAAGCATTAGATGATTTAAAATCATTAACTTGCCAAATATGTCGTGCTTACAGCACAAAATATTGGGAATATGAGGAACCTGAAAATGAATACACTCAAGAAGAATTAAGAGGGATTTTAATGACTCAAGAATATAGAAAACGTGAAATACCATATCCTGATAACAATAATTCTGATGAAATTCGTAAATATTACGATGTTATCGATAATGATGAAAGAGAGATTAGAGAAGTGTCTGATAATGTGCTAAGAACATACACAATTTTTCGTGATTGTATAAAAAAAGAACTGATCATATAAATCTATGCATATGAACAATATACAAGCATATACCGAAGCCGTAAGGATTTTCAAAGAGGCGATATTACAAAGCCAATATCGTGCAGTTTCCATTGCTAACAAAGAACAATTATCGCTATATTATGCCATTGGAAAATATGTATCAGAAAACTCCCGTAATGTTTTTTGGGGCAAAGGTGCAATAGAAACCATTAGCGAACGATTACAGAAAGAATTACCGGGACTTCGTGGATTCTCTGCTGCGAACATCAAATTTATGCGTCAATTCTATGAGACTTGGTGCGAGGAACATTCGTCAAGCTCTTGCGAACAAATGGAGTAAAGAGGTGTTGTCAGCAAGAATCGAAGATGACTTGTTTAATCATCAAGGAGAGATTGCAAATAACTTTATACAGAAGATACCTGATGCCCGACAGTCGTTGAAAGCCATTGGAATGTTCAAAGATGAATATCTTTTGGATTTTATCAATGTAGAGGAACTTGGAGAGCGAGATAAAGAAGATATTGACGAACGAGTCATAGAGCAAGAAATCATACACAACATTAAGAAGTTTATTCTTACTTTTGGACGAGACTTTGCTTTTGTCGGCAATCAGTACAAATTGGAGGTATACGGAGTAGAACATTTTCCTGACTTGATTTTCTTTAACCGAGAGTTGAACGCACTCGTGGTGATTGAATTAAAGAAAGGAGCGTCAAATCTTCTTATTTGGGGCAATTATGCACCTATCTTCGTTTAGTGGACGACCAAATGCGTAAGCCACACGAAAATCCATCAATCGGTATAGTTCTATGCAAGAGTGCCGATAAAAAGTATGTTGAATATGTAATACAAGACTACGACAAACCATTAGGCGTTGTAACATACAAAATTTCGGACGAGATGCCTGAGAAATTGAAACAAGCATTGCCCGATATTGAAGAACTGAAAAAATTGCTATAATTGAAATGCAGGCGAAAGAAAATTATTATCATTCTGATATCAAATGTCGCAGAAAACATATATTATAATTGTCAACTACATTTTTGGAGAAGTCATCGCTGATAAAATGCGCAAGAGTTTTTTCTTCAAGAGAACAATCCTTACGTACAAGCAGGAATGCTTTCCTCATCATATTGAGCAACTTGTTGTCATGAACGTTTGGAAATGTTGTGTCTGTTATAAGTGAAAAACTTTAAGTGGCTCCTTAACTTTTTTAGAAGATAAGATAAAAACTCTCTTCCTATAGAATCAGCACCTTCCTTACATAATGAAGAACACCCGCATGCACAAATAGCCTGTACACTTTCCTGATGATTTTGGTCATCTGATATACATCGCATTTCCAAACAATGAGGCTCATTGATATCCATTACAGTATTTTGAAGGACAGTAGGTCATTTCTGATTGGTGTATAAATTCTCTCCCTTTGCGAGCATGAAGAATATAAGCACATCTTAAAACAATTGGTACAATAGCAATGAAACATCCTTCGATAATGCAAAAACAGGAACATCAAACTGGCCGCCCTAGTTTTAAGAACCTAACATCCCATAACATTTTGCCTATATTCAGTGCTTGAATGTCAACTATCTCGCTTAAGTGTTTTCTGTCTAATTAATATTAAAACCATTAAACAATTGTGCGGCAAGCTTTTCAAAAAGTCCAATTTCCTCTTCAAGGACAGATAGAGCCACAACTGAAACACTATAAAGATAGTTACCCTTGTAAAACATATATTGGATTTCAACACAATGAACAGTTTGTCTGTATTCGGGGTAATCCTTTTTCATGTCAATCCGCATCCTAATTGCATGATTTCCACATAATAGACTCCTCATAGACTTTACACCTAGATATGTCATGCCATTCTGTTGTGCTTGCAGTTTGTACATTTCGTCGAGTAAGGGAGACTCAAACTCAGAAACATGATCCCAAATATCACCTTTGAGGCCAACCTCTTTATTTGCACCAAGCTTCACCAAAATACGGGTATCATCATTACGTACTTTTAATAATGTCGAACCAGATAGGATAGGACGTCCAATCCATCCTAAACCTTCAATTAGTTGCCATGTTATTTTGTGATCAGAATTAGTGTATTTTGCTGTACTACTATTCCACAGACCTGAACTGGTCTGAGAAAAAGCAAACAATGAAAACGTTGCCAACAAGCTAGTAATAATACCTTTCTTCATATTTTACAATACTCTGTTAATTCTAACGTAATCGTTTGAAAATGAGGGAGTTAATTAACGTAATATAACTAATAAAATTTGGTT
>PPYF01370347.1_pt1 | contig 33986 bp, 46 predicted proteins | sample 1559871 | NCBI WGS metagenome assembly PPYF01 (sample SAMN08240021, study PRJNA423297) | Human gut metagenome, whole genome shotgun sequencing project.
GCCAAGAAGGCGACTACCAAGGTGATTAGTTTAGTTTTAAATTTCATGGTGCCCTCCTTATTGCTGTGGAGCAACAGATACCGGTGCTGATTCAACCGGTGCTGCCGAAGATGCCGGAGCGATAGCTAGAGCCGCAGAACTAGCAGCTTTTGAAGCTGACTGATCAGTCGCTTTGTCCACTTGCATTGCCTTAATCTGGTCCTCTAAGGCCTTGATCTTAGCCGCCTTGGTGGTAATGAGTGCCGGGTAAGCTAACGCCTGCTGGCTGTCACTCACCCCTTGGGTGGTTGGATCAACGGCTACCCCGATGATGGTCAACAGCGCAAATACTGCATTGACCACTGCAGTGAGCTCCTTACCCAAACTAGCAAAATCCCAGTTGTACCCGAAGACTGCCGCTACCGTTTGAACCACCAACAAAGAAGCTGGCACCAAGGCCAGCCAGAATTTGACGCTCAATACTCGTACTTTTCAATTAATCTTCATGGTTATCTTCTCCTTTAATGCCTACATGGTCTTCTAATCGAGTGATTCTAACCGAATGGCTACCGAGCTCGTCATCGTGTGTCCTCAGATGTTGTCCCAAGTCTGCCAGCGACTGTTCGTGCAGCTTTAGCTGACGATTAATTGTCTCTGAAAGCACTTGAATATCAGAGCGCAATGGATCTAAGGCAATCTTTTTGAACAGCCAGCTGCCCGCGCTCACACCCACCCCGATGATTGATATGAACTCCGTCCATTCACCAATCGTGTATCCAAAAAATATCACTTTCTCACTTCCTCCATAAGGATGTAACGGCTAGTTATAGTTGACTCAATTTCCCGATGTTTTGCTGCTATCTGTGCCCTCTTTTTCAAAAGCCAAAGAATCCTCTGTGTCATAAAGCAATTGCTGAAATTCGGCAATGTCAGCTCGAACTTCTTTCTTGTTCGCGTCATAGAGTGCCTGGTTCTGAATTGACTGATTGACCGTATTGGCTCCATTTCCTTCTTGGTCAAGAGTTGCGTTCAAATAAGCGACCTGAACATCACCAATGGTGGATTTACCTGTGAGACTGATGCTCTTGTTAGTTTTCAATGCCATGATTATTTCTCTCCTTTTTCGAATGCTTCGTACAACGCTAAATATGCATCAAGATCGGACCCGCCTATTTCGTTTTCATCAACGTAGTCACTGATAATTCGCTGAACATCGTCAATGTGATTCACATAAGTACCACCTTCGATTTCGGCCTCCTGCTCAAGCCATTCACCATGAACCTTGTTGTACTCACGAGCTAGGTCGGGATCCAGTTGAATATTACCGTTCGAATCTGTTTTTGATTTTCCGTTCTCGTCTTTAAGAGCATACTGAGCGACTAAGGCTTGTTCATCCTCACCAGCAGATTTCAAAGTTTGCTTTAACAATTTGATGAACTTGGCAAGCGCCAGAGCATCCTTGCCCTTAACTTTGATTCGCTCAACAAATCTGTATACTTTAGCAATATTTGTATTTTCAAGTGTGATTTTCATGTTTTCCTCCCAAATTAAAAGCGCCAGCCTATGCCGTCGCTTTGAGTTCATCTATTTCGTTTTTCATTTGAGCCAGCAGCGGCAAGAGTGCTGCCGCAATCCGGTCATATTGAATTCCTTCGAGTTCACCATCAACACCACGAACAACTAAATCTTCAAGACCCACAGCCGCCAAGTCTTCAGCAATCAAACCAAAGTTACTTTGCGGACGTTCAGTCTGTTCACCTGCCGCAAAACGTTGCATGGCGGCTTTGTCCAGCCAGTGAGCCGTCGGTAACGTCAGCAGTCGCTCAGCCAACTCGGTTGAACGATCACGCTTAATGTTGGCCTTATACTTGCTGGCAGACGTGCTGCGGACAAGAGCACCATCAGAAGCAACAAATACGTTTGGAGATGATGAAGTCGTCTTTTCGTAGACCGGGCGTATATGCACGTATTCTGCATTAATAACAATTCGGGTTTTTGGCCCTTGATTATACGTAGGCATGTTCGTCCCAACATATATGCCGGGCTGAGATGAAAATCCATTGACTTCATATTCGTCTCCACCATCAATTTGCACCAGTGTTCCTCGTCCGTTTAGGTAAAACCAGCCCGTGTCGCTCATCATGAGTGACGGCGGAGCCGCTATCACGGTCGATGGCCAATTATCCTTGTGAATGCCGAGTGTTAGCACATGCTTACCTTCGATTAAAAGGCCTTGTCCAACAATAGCTTGGTTAAATCCGATTTTACCGTAGTCAGGCACGGCTCCATCACCACCGCCCATCAATGATGCCCACATACTTGACGTCGACAGATATAACTCTCCTTGTGTGAACAGCATTCCTTTAACGCCATCTCCCTGAGCAAACGTTCCATTGTCAATATTAATGTTTAACAACCCATTAGTTGACTTAATTGATCCTTTCTGAAACAGAACTTCACCAGTATTCAAATTGATGGCCAAGTTAGCGCCAGAAATCGTGCCAGTCACAATAGCTGAGGCGTTCAGGTTGATCACGTTGACGTTGGCCGCATTCAACGTCCCAGTGGTGATCTTGTCAGCAGACAAACTTGCGATCGCTACTGAGGGGATGAAGGCATTGCCTGTAAAGACAACTGTTGGTGCATCTAGAACAAGCTTGCCGCTTTGAATCAGAGTGCGGTTGGCTTCCAGATTGATCTGACTAAGCACATCGCCTTTTGAGACACGTAGGTTGATCGCGTCTTGTAGCTGGGTGATTTGAGAACTTCCTGCGTTGCGAGTAATGCGCACGCCTAGTACGAGTGCAAAGCCAAGATCAGATCCTGCGGTTCCCGAAACTTGAATCCAAGGAATTGCGGACCGACCCTTGCCCGGAATTGTGACATTTCCGCTGATGTGTATTGGGCCATGGTTGGGATCCATTGATGCTGCGGAAACCCATGCACGACTGCCATCACCCATTGTGATTTGCAAACCAATTGAAACGGGATACTTCGTGTTATACGTATTTACCCAAGCATCAATGTAATATACTTCGTTAGAACTAACTGTGAAGTCGTTACCATTCTCGATGTTGTCGCGAGCGCTAAGCTTCAAGTAGTTTTTGTGTCCGGTAACTGTTATGGTAGCGTCAGTTGTAAATATTGAGCCTGCCCATCCTCCCACCTTGCTATCATCAAACCACGCTTTTCTGACAATATTGTCACGGCTCTCAATGATGGTTGTGATTTGATCAGATAATTGCGTTTGCTGTGATTGCAAACCGCCAAGCTGATCGATGGTAGTATTTTGAAATCCTTTGAGCGTTTGAAGCGACACTGTGGTGCTTGCTTTGAAATCAGTCATGGTTGTGGTCAAGCCATCAACCGTTAGCTTGAGTTCTGCTGCCTTCATATCCGTATATGTCGCGGAGTCCTCAGGCGCAGCTGCCCAGCCATAGGATACCGGCCCAACAGTGACAGCAACTTCGGTGACATACACATTGATGAGATTGCCAGCTTTTGGTGCGTAGATCATGAATCGAATATGATCAACGTCAGTATCGGCAGTGTATTGCATCGAATATCGCTTGTACACATTTTTGGAAGCATCTGTCTGTGAAAAGATGTTCCATTCCTGACTCAAAATGGACTCATCTTCTCCCAGATAATGCAAACCAACGCTAACGCTTCCAGCTGACACATCGCCATCAAAAGATAACAGCATTCCCACAGTTACTTGCTCGCCTTTTGCGAGTTTAATTGGCAAAGTCTGTACATATCCTTGATATAGTGCCGTTGGGGTTCCGTAAAGATGTAGACCAACTTTGCCTTTGTTAACGAGCGAATGATCGTGAGCATAATACAAGCCCTTTAGTTGGCGAATCCAGTGAGCGTCCGATACATCATCAAAACGTGAGTTTTGAACATAGTTGCGACCCTGTGAGATTCCAATGCCGTCATATTTCGATTGCATCGTCGAAAGTTTTGCCGACCATTCACCAGCAGTTGCTGTGATCTGGCCCTGCGTCCATGACTGTGTTGCATATGGCGTCAACAGACCCGTCACATCATTCTTGGTCATCGTCAAAGACAACCGGTCATTCGCAACCTTGAGATCAGCACTCAGTTGGTTGACTGACCCATTGATGGTGTTAACGACACTTTGATCGGCTTTAAGTTGCAATCCATCTGCAGTCTGTTGAGCCAGCGTTTGCGCTGCGGTGACTTCGCCCGATAACTTGTTTATGTCCGTCTTGGTCGCCAATGTTGCAATCGTTCCTGCTAGATCATCGGTTTTATTGACCAATGTAGCCACTGTTGTCTTCTGATCTGTCGCAGTCTCTAAGGCAGAATTTGCGGTCGCCAAGGCGGTTCTCGCATCAGATGCTGCTGACACTGCTTGCGTTGCAAGAGCATTAGCTGAGTCGGCTGCACTTTTAGCCGCCTGTGCAGTCTGATTGCTCATTGAAGCCAACTGTGTGCTGCTGTTTGCTTTGGCCACAGCATCATTGGCAGCTTGTTCGGCAGCGGCAGCATCCGCAATTGCGGCGTCAACCTTCCTCTGAACCTCGGTGCCAAAAGCGTCACCGGTTTCGGCATTCCATTGGCCATCATGAAAGAGCCACATAATTGTCCCGTTGGCAGTCGTTTGATAGTATACGTCACCGGTTTTGCCAGCAATATTCAGATCAACCGGCGATTGATCTCCCCAGCCTGTTGAATTCATGCCATTTGCTGCCTTCGCAATCACAACCTTATCAACTAACTCGATCTGTGACTTGATCTCGTTGACTTGGCTACTGAGATTGCTATATGCAACGTCTGGCCGCGATGTACTGTCATACGTCTGTGTTAGATAGCTATGGTTTGACGGCCGCCAGGTATATCCAGTCAAACGCGCTCTCACATCAATACCATCAAGCTTGTGCGTGATGGTGACCGTATCGCCTGGCAACACAGTGGTAGTGATGCTTAGATCCTTGTACTCTTCAGTATTCTCAAGCAATGCCACATTCAACTTGTACGTCCACTGGGCCTCATCAATATGACTTTCGGAGAACTCTTTCGCAGCGGCAGCACGAAGTAACTCGTACGCTTCTTGAACCGGAACAGCACCTTCTTGATCACCCGTCGCCTGTGTCTCGTCAATGGCCTTGATGTCCTGATAGGTCTTGGTGCCAATCTTCGGCTTACGATAATTGCCTAGCTTGGGGCTGTCAACATACAACTCAGGTAGTAAAAGACCATTGTAGCCTTCTGGCAGCAATCGCGTAATGATGCCACTACTGTCCTTGGTCGCTTCGTATCCGGTCAGGTTGTGTGCATATTCAAAATGAACACCGCGATCTTTGCCTAGACGTGGGTTGGCGCTGAAGCTAAAGTCCTGCCAATCGAATTCACCACCCCAACGGTTAAGAAACGTGTTGTCATCAGTTCCCATCAGCGCATTGATGATCGACATGCGGACAAGCCGCGCATTGGTTACATTTCCGATTGTTGACAGAACTTTAAAGCCGGTTGGATAGTTGGCAGCGCGCATGATCTGATCAAGTGCGCCTTGACCATCTTTGTCGACAATGTTGGTGTCGGCGATGAAATCATCGTTAAGATCCCAGAACACGTGATAAGCGGTGATACTAAGATGACCCATAGACTTGATCACTTGCGCGATGCGAAAAGCAGCCTTGCCTCCCGGAACTGGCACACGCACGATATTTTCAGCCACGAGGTCTCCAGCATGTTCGCTAAACATCGGATAATCGAACGTCAAGGTGAACTTCGCGTTGAGCTGCCAAGTGACGATATCATTGCTGATGTCGTCCAAAGCATAGCCGTGGTGACTGAAATCAGTCTGGTCACGCGGATAGAGTTCAATATCGGTACTCATACATAACACCACCTAGGTTGCACTGTGATACTTGTGACGCCGGTCAAAATGACATGATTGACACCTGGCACAAAGAACGGCCAATCACCCGCTGTCGAGGTTGTAATGTCCTTGTCAGCCATGGTCGCCGTGTGTTTAGCACAGTCGAGAGTGACAGGCGCTGTCAGGCTGTCGATTGAGAACTGGTTCGTGTTCACGGAGATCTTTACTGTTCCGGACCCTGACACGGTAAGCAACGGTTCCGCTGCCATGTTACCAGGGTTCACGATGTCAAAGTTAGCCGTGAACGTCTTTGGATCAACCATCTGATACTCAAGCGGATCCAAAGTGAAGCTGGGCTTGTAGGAGCCACTGACCTCCACATCGTCTACCGAAAACTCGCCGATCGTGACTGACTTGATGAGCCGATAGAAATCGGGGTCATCACTCAGCACCAACTTCGACGCGGATTGCAGTAACTGCCGTGTCTTCCGCCATGACTGGTTGAGCGTCTTGAAGTCCACGAGTTGAAGCTCTGGCGACCAGGTGATATCTTTCCAACCACGCTTCTCAGTCAGCGAGCCGCTCAAGCGGCCAGGCACGTCTGTGAACTGCACATCGCGCTGAGCTGCGGGAATGTTTGGCTTCTTGGTGACCAACGTCCCCGGCACAGACTTGGCCAGAGATTGACCGTCCAGAATTAATTCAACCATCTGTTATCAAAGCCTCCTTCCATAGCTAAAGTTTTGAGTTGCATCCTGCTGTTTCAAGTAGTCCGAGGTGTATGGACCGGTGATAGTCGCAAACGTGCGGCCATCCACCTGCAGCGTAATTGGTCCCTGGGATGGCATATGAGCCGCAATAGCTGCACCCATCTTATTCCACGTATCATCGTTCAGTGGAATAACGCCCTCCGGCCCAGCTTCGCCACCAACCTGTGCCCGGCCATTGTTATTGGCAAACATAGTCGGCTGCGTCATAATGCCACCTTGCGCGTACCAGTCAATACCCAAATGGGGGATAGATCCATGCAAAAGATCACCAACAGACCAACCACTGGGTTGGATGCTGAAATGCGGCATTGGAATATGTGGCCAGTGGATACTGAAGTTGAAGAAACCTCGAATGGCATCAATCGCTCCTCGAACGATATCTTTTGCAGTATTGATTGGCCCAGAGATTGCATTTTTGATACTGTTCCATACGTTAGATGTCACAGAACTAACCGCATTCCAAGCACTTGAAACAGCATTTCTAATACTTCCCACAACATTTGAGATAGTCGATTTAATGCTGTTCCACACATTTGATACTGCACTTTTAACACTATTGAAAATGTTTGAAGTAGTCGAACTAACTGCGTTCCATGCATTAGATACAACTGACTTGACTGCATTAACAACATTTGAAACGACATTCTTGATATTGTTCCAAATGCTTGAAACAACACTTTTAACCTTGTTGAACACACTAGAGGTAACACTACTAATGGAATTCCACGCACTCCGGATCACATTACCTATGCTGGCCAGGATGGGCCCAAAGAATGATTTAATGCCATTCCAAGCATTGGTGATAATACCCTTAATGAAATTCATTGCGGTCGTAATAATGGTCTTCCAGATATTGAGATACGTACCAATAATAACAGCAATAGCGGTAATCGCCACCGTAAAGATTACTTTGATTCCGTTCCAGAAAGCAGAAAAGAAGGACTTAATACCGTTCCAAATTGACTTAATGACATTTACAGCGGCTGTAAAAGCTGGCTTCAAAAAATTGGTAATGGCATTAATCGCAATCGTGAAAATTTGCTTGATACTTGTCCACATTCCAGAGAAGAAACTGGTAACGGTACTCCAAACACCCTTGAGCCAAGTGACAATCGCACCCCAGTTCTTGATAACCAAAACGACTGCGGTAATCGCGGCAATTACAGCCGCAATCACTCCGACAATCGGCAAGAGCGTGGCCATAAAAGCTCCCATGCCTGCAGCTCCTAGGCCAGCCCCTGTACCGGCAGCGGTCGCACCAACACCGAGCATTGGCAGAACTGTTGCAACTGCCGTGATGACTGGTGCCATGACACCAAGTGCGACAGTAATCGCACCAAACGCAACAACTAGCGCTTTCACCGGCGCTGGTGCCTTATTGAATGCATCACTGACACCTTTAACAACTGGCAGAAGCCCTTTGATCACAGGCAATAGGGTCTCTTGAATTGTTCCACCAATCTTCCCCATAGTCTGCTCGTATTCTTTCTGAGCTTGTTTGGCCTTGTCAACTGGATCTAAGGTCTGCTGAAAAGATTTCGAGACGGTTCCACCAGTGTCTTGGGCTGATTTTTTTAAACCATCAAGTGAAACCTTGCCATCACGGATGGCCTGAGCCATCTGTGGACCTGATTTGGCGCCAAATGTTTGAATTGCAATGTTAAAAGCATCTTGGTCTGTCTTGGCATCTTTGATTCCCTTGAAAGATTGCGTCATGACATCGCTGAAAGATTTGTTCTCAGTTTTGGCGGCAGAGAATGCCTTCTGCATGCCCTTGAGCACTGTGGAAGAATCAATCCCCGATTTGCTCCAGGACGCCAGTAATGGAATTCCCTGCTGAAGACTAATGTGCAATTGCTTGAAGGCTGGGTATGCCTTTGATGCATCTTCTTCAAGGTCAGCAACTGGTACACCTGTCCGCTGAGACGCTGCAGCAAAGGCATCAAGTACGCTAGGAATATCTTTAGCGCTGAGATTGAATCGTGACATGGAATCGTGTAGTGCGTTGACCGCGTCAGTCCCAGACTGACCGGTGATCTGACTGAACTTGGCAACGTCTTCGGATGTCTTTTCCAGCTGTGGACCGCTCAAATTGAATTGACTAGTAAGCCCTGCCATGGTATTCGACAAATCCATCGATTCCATCTGCGCACCAGACTCGGAGCGTTCAACTTTCTCAAATGACTCACCGAGCTTATCTGCAACGTCTCCAACAGCGCCAGTTTTGCTGGTCAGGTTATCAACAGCGTCATCAGTTTGTGTCCATGCTTCTTGCGCCTTTTGGTTAAAATTTTGTAGGCCTTGACCAGCAGATTGAAATCCATTGGCAACAGTCTGCAACCGTTCAGCAGCTGTGTTCTTAGCAATCTCGTCAAGCTTGGAGCTAGTATCTTGTGACTCCTTACCCAACTTATCCATTTGGTTTCCCAAATTGGCCACAGATGTTTCGGCGTCATTCAGCTTGACTTTCATCTGTGTTGCCTCAGCTGAGTTCTCTCCGTAAGCGGTGACCGTTTCCTTCAATTGTTGCTTCAAGTTATCAACTTTTTGCCGGGACAAGTCCATTTGTTCTGACAGTTGCCGTTGAGCGGCAGACGTCTTCTGCGACTCGGAAGCATTATCCCCTAGCTGGGCATTTTCCAGTTTAGCCGATGAAGCTGCAAGCTTAAGCTTAGAATCAAGTTCGCCCTCTTCCTGCTGCAGGTTACTGATATGATCTTTGGCATCGTTAGCTTTGGAACCTTGCTCGCTGAGTTGGCTGTTAACTTGATCAAGAGCACCTTTCAGGTTATTTTCAACCCGTTGTGCATCCGCAACCTTGCCGACGAGCCGATCAAATGAAGATCCAGATGTTTCACCACGATCCTGCATCGTCTTCAATTGTTCAGACAGAATTTGCGTTCTTTTAGCAGCCGCTTCGGATTGAATTTGCAATTTCTGTTGTTCAGCGGCCAGTTTCTGAGTCGAACTAGCATTCTCATCCATAGACGATATCTGGGCTCGATATTCCTTTGCGGCCGTATTCATAACGGCGTTGATGTCTTTTACTGTGTTAGCAAACTGTACTTGACCATTCATCTTGAAATCAAGAACAACGTTTTGAGTTTCGTCAGCCATTATTTTCCTCCTTTCTTAATTAGTTAAAAAATGGAATATCGTCCAGTGTGACCTGTTTCCGAATGGACTTAGGTTTCTCTTTGTAGATGCCATCAGGATTATTAATTTCTATATGGATTAGATATTGTTTCAGCCAGAGATTCGGCGTTAATTTCATGAATTCTTGAAGCGAGTATCCCATCAGCGCTTTCGCCACATACAAATAAAAGGCCCAGGGGTAATCGTTATCCTCCTGGGCCTCATCTTCCTGTTGTGGCGACTTTATTTTTTTATGTCACTTAGTTGGAAGTTCTGCTCATTTAGAATATCCATTGCCTCTTGAATAACACTAGGAATTTCCGAAAAGGGAATAGCACGGTTCATCTCATCAAAGGTAGTTTCCGTACCTCCACCGACAAGTAAGCCGTAAACAAGCGCCCAAATGAGTTTCATGGTTTTCTGATCGCGATGAATCACTTTCCGTTTGAGCATAAGGTTCAAATCCTTCTCGAATGTTTTGTAACCTTGCCCATACGCGGATTCAATGGCATCAATCGAGGCAAACGTGAACGCTGCGGGTACCTTAGCACCTTGAATCGTGATGAAATGATCGTCCCGAAGTTTAACTAGATCAGATAGTTTCGCCATATTTCTTTATCCTCCTAATTAGCTGTGATCGTTAAAACCCCGCCTTGTTTAGCAGTCGTTTTAACTACTTGCGGGGTTATGGTTTTGGGGTCGACTTTTCTTTTGCGATCGTTTCAAGCTGTTCTGGAGAGAAAATAACCTGCTTGAAAAAGTCGTCAACAGTCAGGTCAGCACTGTCTCTGGCTGAATTATAGCGTGCGTAATAAATACTCGAATTACGCAAACCACCTGCGTTGTAGACGATGTCAGGGTTGACTTCCTTGAATGACTCTTCAGAAGTTGCATGAGTTTCATTAACAGCAGGGTTAAGCGTACAAGACGTCAACCAGATGCCATCATGCTGTCCATTTGCTAACCATGTATCAAAACCAATTGCAAACTCTGGCATTGATTGTGCAAGCGTGGATCCAAACTCGACCCCATGCTTCGCTGCGATGCCTTTCATTGCATCTAGAACTGCAATTGGCATCCCGATGTGGGTGTGTGTCACTTCAATACTGGTTTCTTGCGTGATTGTCCCGAACTTTTTACCGCTGGCATAAATATCGTTCGACTTTCCGTTCCCTTTGAAGGCAATCTTTTTGATGTTCGGGATCCGGATAACACTTGTATCGAAGACCGGATCAGTAGATGCCGTCTCATTTTGCGTTTTCATGGCGAAAAACATATCGCCAATAGTGAGCTCTAGCTCAATATCGTTTGCTCTGGTTGGTGTATCAGGCATAGCGATTCCTCCTATTTTTTCAATGCATCCATGACCGGTTTGACCATAGTCTGCATAATTGTATTTTTGTTGGCAGCAAAGGTGTTGTGAACATAATTGCGTGCCCTGATTCCTTGATGGTTCTTGGGACTTGTTCCATGCTCCAGAAAGAGCCACCAAAATGCATTTCCAAACGTCACTTGGATGTGATCACCCTTGTCAACAACCTGTAACTTATCTCTTAATGTCCCATAGGTTTGTGCGAGCGGAGCGTTAGGTTCACTTGGCAACTCGGGCCGGAGCTTGTCAGCAAATTGACTTGCTGCGGCAACAAGCCCTTCTTTCGACACTGAATCATCAACTTTGAGACCACTGAGATACTTGGCCATTGTTTCAAAACCGTTGTTATTGACCACCCGCAATCACCTCGATGTACGTGTACAAATCCGTGATAGTCTCATCGTTTTCATCGCCCGGGATGCCTCTGAATGATTGGAATGGGATATCATCGAACGTCTTGATGAACGGCAGTAACTCGTCTTCAACGCCCTTTGTGTACAAAGACACCTGATACTCATTCACGATTAACCGTGTACCCGTGCTGGCTACTAGACGCTGAGTGTTTGTATAGGTGTATATCCAGTACGGATACTTGGCCGTCCGTGGTGCAACGTCTCGATAGACCGCACCCAGTTGCTTGAGTCTGGCCAGAAACTCGTCAAATGTGATCAACATAGTCCAGACTCAACTCCATTCTTTGATTGTCGGGCGTCTCGTAGATTCGTGTGATTTTGTAATCAGTCCCTCGGATCCGGACACGATTCCCGCCCTGAGTAATCGACATATCTCGACGAATCAAAATGCGCAAGACGACATCCTGCTTGTTCTGCTGTGCGAGATATTTTTCAGTTGAGGTGATCCCAATGTCGGCGTAATACAAGACCCGCTTGTCTTCCCACGTTTGTTTTGGACGGTCGTGTGCGTCAACGCCGTCCTTAAGTTCCAAAAGTGTGGCTATCCACCTGAGTTGGTTCGTTAGATTGACTGTCTGGGTCATCCGTTCTCACCTCCAAGTAGAAGATTGGCTCCAAGGCTTCAAGTGCCGCCGCTAGATCGTCACCGGCAGATCGATTGTCATTCATCACGGTAGCAACCATAAGCTGCAAGTATTTCACGCTATGGCCAACTTTACGCTGGACATACTTGTCAGCTGCGTCCAGATAGAATTGCAACATGGAAGGGTCCATGTCATCTTCCATTCGGATGTGTTGCTTTAAGAGATCTAACAAGGTTGGTTCTTCTTCAGATTTCTCGTCAGCCATCTTTGATCACCGCCTATCCTTGATTAGGTGGCGTTGTTGGCACAGTTGCGCCAGGTGCATCAATCGGATCACTGGCCACTGAAGACAGTGTCTTGGTGTTGTCTGTATCGAAAACAACCTGATAGTCACCATCTTTGACGACTGTCCCATCAGCCAAGCCGGTAACGTCAACTTCACCAGTGCCCTTATTGCCGACAGCAACCACCTTGCCTTTTTGGAGTGCCTTTAAGAATTCGGCGCTCCGATCTGGTGTATCAGCCATGTTCTAGCTCCTTTCTACTTTGCTGTTAACTTAACCCCGCCCTTGATTCCTTCAGACTTAACTGATTGCGGGGCTACGCTTTTGGGACTGCTGTGAGCAATGCTGCCCCCTTGGTTGTTAAAAGACCTGCGTCAGCAATTGCATAGGCACCATAGTCAGTGGAACGGCCCTTGACGTGGTCTTCTGTTGCCACTGTAAGTGCCTGGTTAATGTTGACAACGACTGTATCTGTCACATCCGCAATCAGGACGTCCCCATCATTGACACCAGCATCTGGTTTCACAACTAAACCAAGAATGCTACCAACGCCTCCATTGATTGGGCTAGCAATAAACAACGGACGACTTTGACCATCAACGATGTTTGCTAATTGATTCCAAATGGTTTTGCTATTTGCATAAACTGCCGCCTTGCCAGCAAAACTAGAGTGGATCTTGGCCATGGTGCTAGTGATATCCTTATATGCGATTTGATCCTTATAAGTGGCAACTTGTGGCGTACCTTCTTCGGCCTTCAGTGCAGTCTCAATGCCTAGCGGTGAATGTTTACCATCGCCTTGATGAATCGCAACACCAAGCGCAACACCCAGACGATCCCCAAGCTCTTGAGTCAAGAAACTGATGAAGTCCTCTTCAGACATGCTCTTCATCTTCCAGGACACGGTGGCGACTTTATTAAGCTCGTAACCTTTAAGCACCAATTGACTGAATTTATTTTGCTCATCATCAACCTGCGCGTTTTCGTCAACCCACTGAGCATCACCAGAAACAATGCCATCGTGCTTGTTGATGGTCAGCGTGCCAGAAACGTTGAATTTCTTGGCATCAGCGAAGGCTGGATATTGTTCTTCGGCGATCTTCCAGATGCCAGCCGCCACAGTGTTAGGAATCAAGGTCGGAGTGTTCCCCGTTTGGTGAGAAAATGGTGTGCCATCATTAAGGCGCGCGTTTTCCTTATCGAATACAGCCTGTTCTGCAGCATTGAGAGTGTGACCCAAAAGCGTTTTAGCCCATACCTTGTCATAAGTCGGCTGTGTTTTGCCTAATGCATTGAGCCGCTGTTCGGTCAAAGGTTGTACATTAGCAACACTGGCAATGTGGACAGCGTTATCCAAAGTGATTGGAGCGTGGTCATCCAGGGCTGCCAAGTTGGCTTGGTCTTTCGTTTGCTGATCCCACTTTGCGTCCAAATCCTTCACGGACTTCATTGCTTTGTTGGCATCCTCAGACTTCCCCTTATCGATTGCGTTGCGAGCATCGTTCATCAGAGCTTCGCGTTGCTTCAAGTATTCTTCTTTGTTCATGAGGTTATTCCCCTTTCAAATTTAAGAGATTGTATTCTGCATTCAAAAGCGCCATCTGATCATCATCAGACGGCGCTCTTTTTGGTGCTGTTTTGTTTCGGAGGTGTTTCATTTGGTTCAGCGTGGCAAGACTTGGAATCTTATTCAGACTAGCAGTCATGACCATTTTCCCTGGCTTCTCCGCATTGTCAAACATCATCTTGTCAGCAAAACCTTTTTCAATGGCAGTCTGCGGATCCAGCCAGTAAGTCGAGTCCATCAAGTCAAGGATTTCTGCTTGAGATAGACCTGTCTTGGCCATATAGGCATTAGCCATTGCTGTGTTTGACTTCTTCAACAAGTCGGCAGCATTCTCCATGTCATGATAGTCACCCATCTGTCCACCGGAGACATTGTGAATCATCATCATCCCTGCAGGTGACATGGCTACGACATCACCCGCCATCGCGATCAAAGATGCAGCGGAATATGCCACACCCACAACGTTCACATTGACCGGCCCTTTATAAGCACGAAGCATGGTATAAATTTCAGAGCCGGCATCGACAATTCCTCCACCTGAATTAATCTCAACGGATAAGTCGTCGCCATTAGCCTGGTTAATTACATCAGAGACACTTTTAGGTGAAGCATAGTCATCGCCAAATAGATCGTAAAGCCAGCCGTAATCATTAGTAACGATGTCACCTTTAATCGGTACCACTGTCGTCATCATCATCACCTCCTTCCGTTGGATCAGGGGCGCCGTCGCTACCAGTTACTGAAGGCACTGTCCCTGTATCCTTTCGGAGTAACATCTTGTCGCCATCCGGAACTGGTGACAGATTAAAGAATCCACGTAATTCATTCGGAGTCATCACAGCACGGTCAACCAGTTGGACGAGTGACAGTTTGGTTTGCATGCTTGCATAGCTCAAATCGCTTGATTCAAACACAATTGAATTACCAAACGAACGTTGCCGTCGGTTGAACAAGCGGCTCGTCCATTGCTCAGACATCTGCCTAATCACTGGTTCAATCTGACTTTCGTAGTAACTAATCCACTGATTTTCAGTGTAGCTACTTTGGACAATGGCCTTGTTGGTATGGAAAATTGAGTAGATTCGATCCACAGTCGCATTCATTTGCTTAGCATTTGGCACAAAATCAGTGGGCTGTAACTGGGTTGCATCGGTCTTAGCATCAACACCAGCTGCACCGATTGAATCCTGATCTTTTTGTGTCTGCAGATACGATGCAACAAAAGCTTTCGTATTCTTCTCGATATCTTCCGGGCGCATAGCAGTATTGAATTTCAACAGCCAGCGAACAGCGGCTGAATTCTTGATGGCAGATACAATACCTTGGTCAGTGGTCGTAACAATCTCCATGAGTGGTGCCAACGTCGGGCCATTCGATTCGCCAAAGATTTCGTCCTTGTTGAAATCTTTGCGCAGGTGAATCACCTGCGAATATGGAAATGTGTAGGTCTGTGCATTCGGCATGTAGAACTTGAGATAGAGGTTGCCTTGATTGTCTTGAATGGCTTCGACACTGTTAGCCACGATTGGCCAGATTGCTGTTGGCATTCCGTTGGGATCATTCTGGACAAAGGCAAAAGCGTTGTTATTCAGTTCAAGCTGCGTGATCATCTTTTCTTGCAGCATCTGGCCGCTCATTAACGGGTTCGGGTCTGATAACAAGAACTGGATATAAACGTCTGGATTGACTGCGATGCTGTCACCGGCACCGGACCGAATGTGCTTGGCCACTGCTTTGCCGATCGTGGTTGCTTTGACCTCAATGGCTGACCTAATGATGTCAGATTCATAGACCTTGCCATTCCAACCAAAAAAGCCGTTACCGTAGTTGGTAACAAGCTTGTATTCCGGTGTGACTGTGACGCCACTATTTTTTCTATGAAAAAGATTGTTCCAAAATGCCAAATAATCACCTCCTTACGGTTAAATCAGCGTCTGATATTCTTCTTGATTATTCTCAAAAACAACATAAGCATCGAGCAAAGAAGCCATCCCATCAATTCGCTTACGCTTATTCTTTCCCTTGTCAGGTTGGATATTTCCATTTCTATCAGTCACAATCGTCGTGTTAGACAGACACCATTTCAAGATTGGATTGTTGTTATAGACAATTCGCTTTGAACGAAGATCTGCACCAAGTGAATGCATGGGACTTGATAACGTCTTCACGCCTTGCGGAATTGCATCAAAGGTCTTTTCGCCATATCGGAATTCAAGATCTTTGACGAAGTATGTGGCTGACCAGGCGTCATAACCACCTTTGAACAGGTAAATGTCATATTCTTGTTCAAGCTCCTCAAACCAGTCCATGATGTCGCGATAATAGACTTTATTACCTTGGCTCGTTCTCAACAATCCTTGATCGCGCCACGTGGCATAAGGAATGTTGTCCTCCTGTGCGCGCTCCTCAAGAGTGTCTTCCGGCAGCCAGTACATTTGCTTAACGTAGATGTGATCATCATTAGGTATCTGGAAAATGACCGTTGCACATGTCAAGTCAGTCGTCTGAGATAAGTCAGCACCAGCAATGCCATATCGCGGCTTGAGTTTGAGTGTGTCAAACGTGGCCTCGTTATTCAGTTCATCAAAGGTCAGCCACGACTCAGTCGCTGTCTCACGGATATTAAAATCCTTGCAGACTAGGTTTTTAACCAGTCGGTGATTTGCCTTGGCTTTTTCGACACGTTCAGCCAGTGTGGTCTTGTTTTTGATCGTGCCAAGTCCAGGGTTTGCCTTGACCCAGCATTTCTCATCACGCCATTCCGCACGTTTATCGAGCTCGTAGATGAAGAACAATGACCGTTCATCCCTGTAACCTTCAGGTTGATCATATCCTGCAATCGTCATCTCTGCGTCGTCGTAGATCTGATCATAAATATCTTCGCGGATCGTGCCAGCGGTGGATGTGATGAAAATCAGTGGTTGATCCCGTGCAGTGATTCCATCGGCCATGATGTTGTAAAGTGGCTCCCCGTTCTTCCACTGGTGAATCTCGTCCATCAGGATGCAAGAAGAATTGAGGCCGTCAAGCGTATCGCTGTCAGATGATAGAGGCTTGAAGACGCCGTCGTTGTAATCCTCTGAAGACAGATCCGCCACATGCGTTTTGATTCGCTTAGCCAATGCCGGAGATTTTCTGACCATGCGCTTGGCTTCATTCCAAATGATCTTCGCCTGATCCTTCTTCGTAGCCACCGCGTACACTTCAGGCCCAGCCTCACCATCAGCAATCTGCATGTACAACCCAACAGCGGAACCGAGCAGCGACTTCCCGTTCTTCTTACCAACAATCAGGACAACCCGCTGATACTTTCGGGAACCTGCACCATCAACGAATCCAAAAGACGCTGCCAACAGTGCTTTCTCCCAGAGTTCTAGGACAATGTGCTTCCCGCCTGCTGGTCCCTTGCTGTGACGACAATAGTTCTCGATAAATTCAAGCACGTGATTACCACGACGATTTGAGTAGTACCATTCACTATTGTCATTGTGCATGTCTGCGATGAGCTTCTTGTACGTGCGGTAGATTTTCTTGCCGACAACTTGATCACCACCATTCTGCTCAAACGATTGCCAGTATTGAGTAATTGGATCGTAATCAGGTGGATAACTGACATGTCGATCGACACGAATCTTGATCTGAATGTCAGCCATTGCTATTCGCCTCGCTCCTCAACAAAGTCGTCAAAACCGTCGCTCTCTTTGTTGGGATCGGCAGGCATGATTGCAGATTCTCTCGGTAGCAAACTGAGTAACTTATCCATCGCGGCAGTGTATCGATTGATCATCGTGTTGTAAGATTTCTGGGCGGGATTTTCAACACGCATCGTTTGCTTCCCGTTGTGCATGAGAATCGTCGGCCCTTTAGATTTGACTTCATCTTCCAAGATTTGCAGCGTGATGGTCATGAATGCACATCTTTGAATCAAGTTATCGGTCGCTGCCAATTTTTCCGATGAGATACCGGATAACGTTTGACGCAACCGCTCATATTCGAGCTGAATGGCCACATCCTGCTTTTCAATCGACATTTTTCGGGTCACTTTCGTCATCCCCTTAAATTTGTTACCCCCCTCATACGAAAAAACAGCCTGTGTATTATTCGTGTGTTGCATGCCGTTCCTTTTTAAACAGCTTCTTATGGCTTCGCAGGGGGGACCGACTAACCGGTACTAACTGACCATGAGCGTCAAACATAACGTCAGAGCGAACAGCAGCCGTCTTCTCAAAGTGTTCCTCTTGGTGACAATCGAAGCAAAGATACTCTAGGTTGTCCCAGTTAAGCGTGATGCTTGGATCATTGATGTTATCTGCCGTGATGTAGTGCTTGTGATGGACGATGTAGCCGGGCTTGATGATACCTCTCTTCAAGCAGCGCTCACACAATCCACCGACACTGGCAATGTATGCGGCACGCGTCTTTTTCCACTCTTTACTGTGGTAGAACGGCTCGCTGATCTCTCGTGGTACCATGGCCATCATATCCACCTCCCAATTGCAAAGTAAAGGACGACCAACTGGCCGTCCTCTGTTTAATCATATTATGAATAGAACTAGCTTATCGGACACCTCATATCGTATTTTTTCCGAATAGACGATCTTCTTGATGGTGCTAACTCAAGCATCTATTCATTGCATCTACTCGCCTCCTATTGTTAGCAAAGTATTGCGCAATTCAATATTCGTGCGCTATAATATTCAAGTTCAGCACCGTGACGATGTTGATCAACTCCAAATTTTCCTTCTCCAAGGAATTATTACCCCAATTTTTAGCTCTCGGCCCCCAACCGAGGGCTTTTTTGTTGCACAAAAATAGCACCTCACCGTTTAGCGGAGTGCTCGGGTAAATAAAAAGATTTCAGACCATTTCCTATAGGACAATTGATTTATCTTTAATTCCATCAATAACCCACTGCTGAAGAAAATATTCACATTGTATGTTGTCATAGTCATAAATGGGAATCATTGAAGTTGCTTTGCTTATGACCAATTTACTTTGCAATAGAATTATTCGCTGATCACTCATGGGACACTGTAGAGTATGCGTTGGCTCATCGTAGAAACGCTTAACAACAGCCTTGATATCCGTTGAGCTACCATTTAGAAAAGTCTTAACTTTTTTCAAAACAACTTTAATCTTATGCTTCTTCCACTTCCAAGCAATAAAGGACACTACCAAAATAGACCATGCCAATATCGAAATTAGAAAAATCCACAAACTGGTGTGTTCATAAAATGACTTTCCACCAGAGTAGTTTCTCCCTATGGGTTCGGATAATAATACCACAGTTCCAGCAATTGCAATTGCTCCCCAAATTTTGTTTGGTAGAGTCAGTATGCCCTTGATATTTTCTGTCATAAAAGTCACCTCAAAGAAATAGTACTCTAGCTTATGCCATAATACTATGATGCGGTTATTAATGAGATGCCTCCTTCAGCCTATATTTCCAGTATCTAACCGTTCCCATAAAAACAGGCCAACATTTCTGCTGACCCGTCTTGCTGCACTTTTGATGTTTCCATCATATTTCGAAATATCAAGAGATACCATGCAATCGATGCGTATACATAAATTTGGTATTCAGTAATCTAGCCTGTTCTCTAATTGACGCCGTTGCTCTTCCAACTCATCAATCCAGTTCAAGCGGCGATGCAGTTCCGCGTGCTTGGCCCTGATAGTCTCATATGAGTATCCTAACTTATCTGCTATATCTTCCAACGACATGCCTTGAACATATTTCATTTTCAGTATCTGGTTCTCGTAGCCGCTGAATGAATCAATCAGTTTTAGGAGATCATACTGCTCAGCCTTACATTCAGTCAGCTTGGTCTGCAGCTCTGGCACTTCCTCACCGACATGTGCAGCGCGAGAATCACTACCCGATACGTGGAGCCTACTCAAATCACCTTCTGACCATCGATTGACTTCAGCGTTGGACTTGCGTATCTTCCATTCCAGATACCTGATCTCATCGTCCAGTTCAAGATAATCTTGAAGCCACTCGAACCGACTTTTGTGTTCACGACTCAACGGCCCCACTCCTTATGATAGAATTAGTTTGTTAATGATTCAGGAATGGCTGCCATTGCGCGGCTATTTTTTTGCATTTTATTTCAACACTTTCCAAGACACTGCTACTTTATAAGCATTGAATGAAAACCCAAATGCGTTCTTATCCAAATATTGACGAAGCTCAACATGCAAATCAGGCAATTCAGACTGAAGCCGTTTCACAAAACGCGGATCTTCAAATCGCCGCTTTTGATAAACATCCATGTCATTCTTTCGATCATAAACTATTAGTGATTTATATCCTTTTCTAGCCGCTTCAATCAGAGACTGTTCAAGCCTGGTGTTTTTAATCCACCGATTAAACCACGTATCAAACGCTCGCTGGTCTTCCCTACGAAGTGTCTTGGCCATATTGTTCATTTCTTAACCTCCGCTTTGTCCTTTTTGAGCCGTTTACTGCCGTTTTGCTGTATTGGTCGGTAGATTGTCACTCGGCAGATCAACGGCCCTGAGAGCGGCTCTCCTGCGTACTGATCGCGTGCAGCAACGGCCACATCATTCTTGTATGCTTTGCTTTTAGGTGGATCATAGGTAGATACGAACTTGCCCCGACTGGCAAAGCGTGGCCTTCCTTGTGGCACAGGCTCCCCAGGTATATTTATCTGTATCATCATCAATCCTCCCTCATCAATTGCTGCCTTTTTTCGTTTAACTTGATACGTCTTTGACAAGAGCCTAGCCAACGCTATTCCACTACGAGTCACTCTCTTATCCGATGAGATCAGATGTTTATCATTCATAACTAAAAACTCTGCGTCTGTGACGAGTGCAAGATTGGTAATGCTGAAATTCAACGAGTTACCATCTAAAAACACAGTTTTGTAACCTTTGGGAATTGGGCCATACGCCTCTTCCCAAACTCGTCTATGATTTGGCATCCATTTTTTCTCAGCCTGTTTTACCACCACGATTGGTGCACGATTTGGTCGATCCTTCGAACGAGTTTCGTTCCTTTTAACCGTGCCAATCGCCATTCTTTTATGAGGGTCGTGATGTGAAGATGACCTTCTTGGATCTGCCTTGCCAAAATATTTTTGATATAAACCAGATTTAATGTTGTTTCTGATATTTAAGGCATGAACTTTCTGAACCGTTAACTGGATGCCCCAGTTTTCGTAAACCATATTCGCAATCTCTGCGGCCGTGTGACCAGGCACAAACTTTTTATAAGCCTTGAGCTGCTTGTCATCTAATAGCCTAGACATAGCGCCAGCTCCTCACTCGCTGTGATTTGATGACGGAATTCAACCGATTGAGAGTTTGGTTGACTTTAAGAAGCTTATTCCGATGTTCTCTAACTGGATTCAGCTTGAAATCTGGCTCGCTATTATCGATGATTTCAGCAGCATAAACATGGTGCCGATGACCCCAGTTTCGAACCTGTCGCGAAGTCAGATTCATCTCAAACTCAAAGTTGATTTGCCTTGTTGCCTCAGTCCATGTTCGTCCAGGAATGATTTGCTTAGCTCTGTGTTCTTCTTCCAAAGTGAACAAAGCGTTTCGACGCCAATATTCAGTGTCGTACACCGTCAAGTGCTTTCCCATTTTCAGTCACCTCATTCATTTGCAACACTCGTGGCATTGTTGGATCAGCGGACTCATTATTCTGATAAGCAACCTGAGCACTTAGAATGGTTCGGGCATTCCCGATGATCTGCGTTGCAATTTTTGAAATCCCGTCAGCCCTTCGAAGTTCTTGTTCCAATGGTTCTCCCTCAAGAGCATCATTATTTAATCGTTCCATCTCACTGAACAAGTGATTATTTAAGTCGTCCAAAGTATTGTGTGTTTTCATCATCGAACTTTCCCCGCTTTCTTTTGCTGCGTTTTGTCTGTAAACGCTGGAGTTCCATTTTCTCTAGTTGAGTAAAGAAATTCGTCAAGCCAGTTGGCCAGCGTTTTAACCTCTTCGCGATCCAAATAGATGCCTGCATTTGCAATCTTGGACTTAGCAATGCTAAGAACATCGATCAGAACTTGGTCGTCTTCTTCATGAACTAGGGTCATCCAATCGCTGCTTTGATCTTTCTCGTTGCGCTTTGTTATTCGAAAATTGCTCATGACATGTCTTTCTTTCGCTGATCAACGATACCTTTAACACCAAAGCTATTACCCTGAGCATGCTTGGCCATGCGGGACAAAGTTCGCTCGCCATATCTTTTCTTGAGGTCTTGGCCATGCAAGTTAGTAGTGACAATCGTTGATTTGTCTTCCCGGTTTCTAAAAACCTCATCCGCTGTCTGAAGATCAAAGCTACTACCACGCTCAGAGCCGAGATCATCGATTACAACGACATCTGCTTTGCCTATTTCGCGCATGATCTTCTCATTTTTCATCCGTATATCTTGAGCGTTGTCACTCATGCCAGACTTGAGCTGTTGCATGAGTGCATTCCAATCAATGAACAGACAGTTCTTGCGATAACTGGTCTTCTTGCGCACATCCATCAAGATGCCATTAGCAATATGTGACTTCCCAACGCCGGTATCACCGACGATCAATCCGTGTATAACATCACCACGAGCAATTCTATTTGCCAATCCGACTGCGAAAAGTTTCAGTTGCTGCTGACCGATACTATCGGTTCTAAAGTTGCTGAAATCCTCGCCCATGACATCAACGCTGCTGAAGACCGAGTATGCCAAGTAATAACTGCGAGTTCGTGATTTCCGCGCTTTTCTCTCAAGATCTGGTTTTTGCTTCTTGGGTTCCGTTGGCGGCTGTTTATAACCACAGTACATACATGCTCCAGCCATTTTCTTACCGGTAACACGGCTTAATGGCTTAGGACGATAAAGTGGCTTCCCACAATCTGGGCAAAGCTCACCAAACGTTTCAAGTGCAGCCCAGATGCTTGGGCTTATTTGAAGTCCGTTCATGTTTCACCTCGGTTCAACCTAATTGGTTTCCAGAAGTTCAGAAAGGCAGATCATCGTCACTGACGTCTCCTTGGTTGTGGTAGACCTGAGACTCCATACTGCGACCGATTGCCTGCTGCTGTTTGTCCTGCTGACGTTTGATTTCGAGAGCCTTAATGGCCTCAACACTGGTCAGTTTTTTAGATTCCCAGTTTTGCAAGATCGAATTTGCATAGTTGTAACGCCGCACATTGTTGTCGACAGATATATCAAGTGCCTTTTGTACAATGGCGATTGCCTGCTCTTCACTCGAACCAATCTTTTTGAAGTCATCAACCCAGTACATCAGATCTTCGCGAGTCTTTGAGCTAATCATTCCGAAGCCGTTGTTCTCCCAGAATTTGACCAGGTCTCCTCGCCCTAATGACGACAGACTCTTTTTTTCTTTTTCTTTCTCTAAGTTCTTTAGTAATTCTTTAGGTTCTTGTTTATGTGTCGTGCGTTGTGCTGTCCGTTGTGCCCTCTGTTGTGCTGACCCTTTACCAGTTTCTGGTGGAAACGTTTGATAATCCGCGTAGTGTAGGACTTTAATCGTTGTGCCCTTCGTTTTAGTTTTTTGGACTTCTATCATATTGTCTTCTTCCAGAAGTGACAGAAAACGATCTACTGTTCTTCGAGTTGTACCCCAGGTCTCAGACAATTTCTTGATGCTCGTGAGGCGCTGGCCAACTCCTATGGTGATCAAGTTGCCATTGACCAGAACCTTCCTCGGTTCGTGATTGACCATCATGATTAAATCCATCCACCATTTCGCGTATCGCTCATTTCCGTTCGCCCAGATCCAATTTGAGCGGATGGAGCGATACAGCTTGATCCAACCTCCGTCCGCCATCAGATCACCTCTGCTTTATCGACAAGTACCAGTCAGACGATGTTGGGTGAGGATCATAGACGAAAAACTCGGCTGGTGTAACTTGAAGATATTGGCACAGAATATCGAGTGTGCTGAACTGGATCATCTTGCTACGGTTATAAACAATGGACGTCAAAGAACTTCTTGAGATTCCCGTATCGACTGCTACCTGAGTTGTCTTAAGTTTCCGTTCTGCCAGCAGCACTGCAAGATTATTTCGAATAGCCATCAGCTCACCTACTTATCTACGCTGTCGTCGCCATTAAAGAAATCTTCAGCCTTTTTGGCAGTCTCTGGATCAACAGAATCCGGATCTTCATCCTCGGTGGCATTAGATGCCCACTTCGGATCTGTAGACAATTCTCCCGTGTCTTCGTCAAACACTTGCGGCTTTTCATCTTTACTGACTGCATCTTGCATCTGGATCGATAGAATACCCCACTTGCTCAGCATGTTGCGCAACACCGTTTTGATGGCCATAGCATCGTGATGCGAAGCCCACACACCAGATGGTTTGATACCGCTAGAATTTTTAGAAAAAGCCCGTCGATGAGCTTCCATTTGTTCTATTGTCCAATACACGGTCTTTTCGAAACCGTTGACTAGCTGGAAGTGGCCCAGATAACCAACAACTTTGTCGCTCTCTCGATCACCTCGTTCATAGGTTTCGGTGAAACGATCCCAGTTCTTAATTTCACCTTCATATACGCGTTCAGCGTTAATAGAGCGATATTGGCCAGTACGAAGAGCTAGTTGGATATAGCCTTTGTACCCCATTTGTGGCTGCGCTTGGCCTTTATACGGAACAAGCCACATATAGCCAAGATTAGGATCAATCGGCAAGTCTAAGGTAGCTGCAACCATCGCCGAACTGATAACGCTCATCGCATCAACATTTTGAAGTTGTCGATTACTGTTGACGATGTTGATGATCGAGCTCATAAATTGAGGTGCTTTGGCACCGAGCACTTCGTTAAAACGATCCTTCGTAGCTTCACCCTTCAGAAGATTCTTGATCACAGCCACTGGTGTGCTCTTATGCTGTGCCTGCGAAACTTGATTCAGTTGTTTCTGTAAGTCTGTTGTAGCCATTAGTCGTCATCCTCCTTGATCGGTGTAATCCGCAGATGCTGAATCTCGCTTGGCATAACGATCAAACTTGATCCGTTTTTGTCGTCGATTGTCACAGCACCAAATGTGCCATCAGGAACGTAGACATGATCAGCCTCTCCTGATAAATGTCCGTGATTGCTGTATAAATTGTATGCAACATTGTAATAGTCCATACTCAATCTTCTTTCTTTTTATTGATTCGTAGAACACGACTACCTCGCTTGTTCTTGTGATTGGTAATTCTGAATTCTTCAGTTTCCGCAGCAGAAGCATCTTTCATCTCCTGCCGTACTCGATTGGCGATCTCATCGATTAACTTGGACGTGCTATTGACGGAGTTGGAAAGCTCTTCTCGGTTCCGTAGCAGCTGATTTATGTCATGACCAAGTTGAATCACTTCGCCGTCCTCATCGGGATACAGCACTTTGAGTGCCGAGGTAGTTGCCTTGTCTCCGTCAATGTTTGGTTCCTCATCGTGAAGGATGTGCTTTGACCACCAATCGATGAGCCTCGGCTCAAAAGTGTCAATAGCTTTTTGATCGCGATCAACTTTCTTCCAACCAAAGCTGTGACCACCTACAAGATAGGCAAAATAGACATATGGTCGATCCAAGACGTACATGTAGTGCTGTACCTGCAGTTGATACGCAATTGGGATATTGTCATCTGCCCATTCGTCAGATTTATATTCCATTGCTGTCTTGATTTCGAGAAAACCAGGTTCTCCAGCAATATCGCGATCAATATTGGCTCGAAGGAACTCGTGATCCGGTCGATAAAAGGTTTTGTTCTGGCGATACACCTTCTTACCGCTGACTCGCTCAAATTCCTTAGCCAGAATCGGTTCCATGATCGTGCCCCAATGAGTGAACTCATTGTCAGTATCATTAATCGGTAAGCGACCCGTCTTTTCAGCCCAGACACTGTATGGTGATCGCCAAGGCGACATACCAAGAATGGCAGCTACATCAGATCCACCAATTCCTTGACGGCGAAAATCTAGCCATTCAGCATGATTGAGCTTGGCAGTGCTAATATACTTCGGTTTCATAACAACCCCCTAGTTGATGACCTGAGTGGCACCGAGACTGTCTAGGAATTCAAGTGCTTCATCTTCATCAAACAGTTCACCGTGATAAAGCCAGTATGTGTGACCAGGATGAAGCGCATTGCCCTGGTAGTCCTCCAGTTCCTCAAACTTCGACTCTTCACCCCAGCCACTTTTTTCGGCATGGTGAAGATCATTGATGTTGTCCCACTGATGCAAGCTCATTCGATCCACTGCCTCCAATTTTCTTTGTGGCCTAAGCAGTGACCAACGATCACGCCGAAGCCACCTGCAATTAGTAAATAGCCAATCATTATTCACCAATTCCTTTCGCAATTTCAGGAAAGTAGTTACGCATAAACTCAGAAAACTTGACTGGTTCGAAAGTCCAATCTTTGCCACCATCTCCCGCATACATGACAATTCGATATCTGAGGATTTTCATAAATTCTGGCTTTTCTAAAATGTTTTTCTTTAGCCAACGCATGTCATGCTTATATCGCTTGACAACATCCTTTGTTGACCACCACTCTGACATGTCGGCACGCTGTTCAAGATCTTTACGTCGACTGGTTTCAATTAGCTCCCAACCTGTCGGTAAAGTGACCGTAATTTCTGGTTGTATTTTAAAAGCATCCGTGTTGGCTCACCTCTCCAACTTTTGAGCCTCAAATGACGAAAACTCGTCTACTCGAGTGATTGCTATAAGCCCAAAGCAACTATTCCAAGCAGTCCAACCCGCAGCGTTGCATGTGGGTTTTTCTTTTGCAATTCTCTAGAAACTGCTGCTTCTAACAAATCAATCGTCTGGCATGCAACCACCGGCAATTCTTTTCTAATCACCTTTTGTGACTCCAAACGTACTTCGCTCCTTTATTGCTGATCGAATGGCAGCCAATCCCTTTTTTGTGTACAGCCATTGCGGCACTTCTTTGTCGCTGTGCTGTGACTTGCTGGCCGACCATCGTCCGAATTCATTCTGACCAGGTTGCTCTGCTTTGATCCCGATTCGATTGGCAATACGTCCTACCTTGTTTGAAGTGATGCCTAACTTTTTAGCCACTTGGGTAGCACTGAATTCCTCTGTCCGCATTGTCGGCAACACCATCTCACCAGTGATTGCTTCAGCCGCCTTTGCCAACAGCGTCTGCTGTGAGCTAATCGACCCGGCTTTCATAGCAATTCTGTACAACGCGTTCGCTTGTCGCGTCTTGGCATTGTTGCTCATGATCTCAAGACGCATGTTTGCAGCAATTTTGGGACTGCCACTCTTGACGGCAACTCGCATATTGAAATAGTTATCGACCAGTTGGTCGTATACTTCCCATGCCTTGTCGTCTTCAAGAATCTTCAGCAGTTTGGAGTACCCGCGCTCTGAAAGAAGATAGATGTTAGCTGAAGCGTTGATTTGGTTCTGTGTAAATCCGCTATCCTTCAAAAAGATAGCGAAATCTGGTCTGGCTAGATCGAGAATGTCGATGCCATTTACAAACCGCTTTCGATTCCGGTTGATCAGCTCGTTGATTTTGAAAACCGGGCGCTGATGAATCTGTGCGATATCTTTAACTAACATCGCCTTTTTGTCTTCACCAAATCCTCCTTCGATACCGGTAAATTCAATGTGGCCGATGTGTTCGTGGCCGATTACTTTTAATTCGTTCACTTGGATTCCTCCTTTACCTTTGCAAGAAAAGCATTAACTGCAGCTCGATTTCGTTCCGCAGCAGGGCCAACCGCCATACCTCCCATCAAATCCCGCACATATGCGCCGGACCATCCAAACTTTCTTGCAATTTCGGCCTGAGTTAAGTCGAGATCAATTAACTGTTTTTTGAATCGCTTCAACATTGTTGGAATTGTTGACATACCAGTGATCACCTCCTGTTCGTTTAGTTTGTCTTTCAGCTTATAAAATAGTTGACCTTTATTAATCCTAGAGATAAAATCAAGGCATAGGTAAAGAGAGCATCTTGAAAGTCGCGGACTGCGTATGGCGACGAATCCGGCTATCTTGATACTTCCTTTACCAGCTAACAACCTTAGCTGATGACTAAACTATAATACTCAGGATTATTTAAGTCAACTAGTTTAATCTTGAATATTTTTGGCGCGTCCTCAGCAGTGGAGGAGAATACTAATATGACGCTGTTTGAGAAGACAAAAAAGTTTGCCAAATTACGAGGTATGAGTTTACAGGATGCTGCTCAAAAAGCTGGCTTAAGTATTAATGCCATATATAAATGGAATCGTGCCGGCTATGTCCCATCAAAGCCATCAATTTTGGCAGTAGCCAAGGTTTTAGGCGTGACTTATGAAGATCTGACCGAAGAAGAAAAGATTGACGAGCCGCAGCAATTTGACCTCAAGGCAGCCATGAAAGATGAAGACACAATCATGTCGTGGCAAGGAAAACCCATCCCACCTGAGGAACTAGAAATGATTCGTCGCATTCTGGATGGGGGCAAGTGATATGTTTGATGAAGTAACCACAACCTTATTCAATTATGCCTATGACCACAATATTAGCGTTATGGCAAAATCAAAAATTCCTGAAGACTGGATTTCCATTGCAATTCCTTCCAGAAGACTGATTATTATCAATATGAATTGGTACCAACCAAGAGAGATTCCATTACAGATTGCTCATGAGACAGCCCATGTTCTAAATGGCGGAACCGATTATGCAGCCTATTCTCGCTGTGATACTAATCCTGAAGAGGCAGCAGCCAATCAAAAAGCCGTTCAAATATTAATGAATTTATTTCTCGATGATTGGATGGATATCGAGGATTTCAATCCTATGAACTTCATGGAAACTTATAGGATCCCCGAACGCTACTTTAACTTAGTGAAAAATACTGCTTTAAAAATTTTAGCGTAATGGGGATTGTGTATTGAAATCAGACTCGAGGTTCTTTCGTTACTACAATGTCGTTATTGCGCTACTCGCTATCATTTCAATCATCTTAGTCATTCTTGATTACTCTTCGGTAATTAATCTCTCTACCTTTCCATACGTCGTCATTGATAACACAATTCTAATAATTTTTGCCATTGACTATTTCACACGACTACTAACAGCCGAAAACAAATTCAAATTCTTCAAAACCCACTTACTCGATCTTTTGGCCATCATTCCTTTTAATACTATTTTTTCGTTTTTTAGGTTTGCGCGCGCATTAAGAGTAGTCAGACTAAGTCGAGCATTTCGTCTAACAAGACTTGCAGGAATCACTGGCATATTACAGGAACGAGCGAAGAAATTTCTCCATAGAGGAGGCCTTATTTATTACTTGTGGCTGTCAGTGATATTGATAATCATTGCATCAGCAATCTATTCCTTGGCTGAAGGCGCATCATACAGTGATTCCATTTGGTGGGCCATTGTGACTGCTACAACTGTTGGTTACGGCGATATCTCCCCCCACACACTTATGGGAAGAATTGCAGCTATTTTGCTTATGTTTAATGGCATTGGACTTATCGGTGCACTTACTAGCTCTATCACTGCATATTTAGCCGATGGCAACAACACTGTTTCTTCAGAGATCAATGATTTAGTCAAAATCAAACAATTACTCGACTCTGGCGCGATTACCACGTCGGAGTACGAACAACTAAAGAAACGTGTTCTACAAGTCTCAAAACGACAAAAATAAAAAAGTCCCGATCCATTAGTTGGATCGGGGTAAAAACAGAAATGATTACTCAGCCTCTGTTAGCAAATCAAAAGCACATATATTGAGACTCACCTTAGGTTAATTTGGAAAATAGAGAAGTACTGTAATCTCAACTTCGTTAGCAAACTACGATTTGTTTAGGAGAAAGGACCCTCGACTATGAACAATCTCTTAATCCAACATCAACTTGAAGACAGCCGTCCTATCCGAACATACAAAGCTAAAATTGTGATCAAGCTATTAAACGACAACCAAACACTGCGCACAAATGAACGTGCCTCTCAAGTTCAAGTCTTACGTGAAGCAAACCGAATGACCGATGAGCTAGTTCAAAAAGTGATGGCAACCATCAAGCATGACCGCACAGCTTTCTGTCGGGATCAGTGTTGGCTTTATCAAATCAGAGAGGAACGAATCACCAAAATATTAGAGCAAGTAGCAAGGGAGGATTAGCTGATGTCAATCAAAATTGTTGTCTTAAAGTTTGATGCCTACGATGGCGAGTTAGTTCCGTTCGATCCCTTCAGCACAGATCCATTACCTGTTGAATATTTCCAAGTACGGCTCTACGTACGCGCGCCGTACTATTCCGAAACATTTGATGATCAAACTCTGTTGGTTCGCCGATACATGCGAAAATTCAAAGAAATCAAGAATCAATACATCAAAAAGATCGCACCCGCGATGAATAACCTTGGTACAAGCATTGAGGGTAATCTTCAACGTATCAAATCGACCGTCACACTATTGAGGAAAATGTTAGAAGATGAACTCGTTATTCCCGACCAAATCGAGATTGGTTCAATTGAGCTAGTTGGTGAGTGGCCAATATTTGAACCCGAAAAAGTGTCGCCGCTGAAAGAAGAGTTAAACAAACAGGATCTCGAAGATATTCAGGCTTTGCGAGAGGTCAAAGATAGAAATGATTTCGACAACTGAAAGGACTCCTATCTCGTCACTCGGACAACACGGTCGCGGAGTGCTTGCGAACTAAATTGACATTTAAAGCTAGGCAACGAAAAAGCCCTGATCCGGTTAACGAATCAGGACAATGTAATACTTCAAAAATATAGTACCACGGAGGTTATTATGAAAAAAGTAATTGGCTTCGCAATGATCGCCCTTGCGTCATTGAGTCTGGCAGCTTGTGGTAGTCAATCAAACGGCAAGTCTGCAAACAAAAGCGGTGACGTTGCATCAAAGTCTGAACAACCAACTGCCACCAACAAAAAGATTGCAAAGGAACTTGAGGCCAAGTTTAACACAGACGGCGAAAAAAATGTTGAGACCAAGATTCAAACGGACGTGGCAGATGATACCGACAAGACTGGCCATCAAGTGATTCAGGTCATTCTCACGAATCAAGATTCACTGAAAAACATGAAGGCTGCCAAAGACGCCCTCGACAGCAACACTGCTAATGACACGCAGAAACTGTCTATCAAAGGCGTACAGGTCAACGTCGAAGAAGAGGCCAAGAAACTCGCCAATGACAAGGATCAAATCGAATTCGGGTGGACACTTGGTTCCGCTGATCAGCTAGATCTGATTGCTAAGTCAACTAAGACGAAGAACTTGATTGACATCGTGGAATAAGCACTAGAAAAAATGGAGGTCTGTATGCCGACGTCTTCATCAATTGACCAATACGTAAAGGATCGCGTCGAAGACCAGATCCAATGGTATGACAAAAAATCAAGTTGTCAAAAAAAGTGGTTTTATGGGTTACGTACTGTAACAATAGTTGCTTCTGTACTAGTTCCCTTTACCGCTGGACTTGTAGTCTATTCGCGCTATTTTCTCAATTTAACATCTTTTTTGGGGATTATTGCTTCGATTGCTGAAAGTCTAGCAAGTCTAGCTAAGGTCCAAGAAAAATGGATCCAGTACAGAAATATCGCGGAACAACTCAAGCATGAATTGTACATGTTTGAGATGAAAGCTGGTGTATATGATGATTCAAAGTCGGATATAGATAAAACCTTTGTAGAACGAGTAGAGACAATCATCTCAAGCGAAAACGTGAATTGGGCAAACTTGAACAACAACTCTAAGGAAGGTAAATAAAAATGGGACACAAGTGTTTTATTTCATTCAAAACAGAGAACAAGGATTATAAAAATCAAATTCAAAACGATCTGGACGTTGATATGATTGATCGGTCCTTAAATGAACCTATAGCCTCAACCGATGAAGATTACATCATGCAGAAAATACGCCAAGATCATCTACTTGATTCAACAGTAACTATTACACTATTAGGCTCATATAGTGCAGAGAACTCAATGACGGAGAATCAAAACTTTATAAAAAGAGAAATGCAGGCGTCTCTATACAATTCCCCTAACGGCATTCTCGGTGTTGTTCTCCCCGAAATGTACGAGTCGGTTTATCGAGGCCAGTTCACATGTTCAATTTGTGGACAAAAGCACAATTACGTAAACATTGACAACAGCACTACGATACGTGAGTTCAACTATAATTATTATCTTCCACTAGCAGCAGGAAAGCACATCTGGTCCGAAGAGGACAGATATTGCGTATTAGTCCGATGGGATGATTTTAAGGATGATCCAAATGCATACATCAATCAAGCCTTCGATAAACGGACTTCACCGGCTCGTGACAAGATTAAGGTCTTCCCAAAATAAAAAGTGCCCTCAGTTAAGGACACTATACGTTTTTTCAAAAATTTCTCTCTTCACAGGCCATCGTTCACCATCAGGTCCAGTGATAATCCAGTCGCCTGGATTGGCATGCATTGTACCTTCAAGTGTCTCGATATTCAGTGGCTTGTCAGTTTGATATGCCTTTACTGGGATTGGCTTTTTAATAACGTTAATTGTCTTGGACATACAATCACCACCTTGGTTGTATTCTAACACAAAGGTGTCTACCCCATCGCCTATAAAGCTTAGGTAAACGCAACGTAAAAGCCCCAGGAACAATAGCTTATGAAGTACGCTCTTTGCGTGCCTCGTTACATCAAAGAGGGAGGCAAGCAACATGGCAACAATCAGCATAACCCAAGAAAATACTGGCAAATGGCGCTACCGTGTTTACTATTATGACAACCAGGGTATACGCCACGCCAAAAGTAAGCGTGGCTATGCCCGTCAAGCAGCAGCTAAACGTGATGCCCAGATCTTAGCCTCCGAATTAGAACAAGGCGCTAACATGCTTGATCGCGAAGTCGGCTTTGTTAACTACTTTGAAGAGTGGCTCACTCGCTATAAGCGAGGCAAACACGCCAAGGTTACCGAAAATCGGTACGATTATTTTAAAGCGGCGTTAGAAGACTTCTTTGGTGTCGCTAAACTCAAAGACATCACCCTTGATCGATGGCAAGATTTCATCAACAGTTACGGCAAAACACATGCTAAGGATACCGTCAGAAAAATTAACGCCTATGTACGTGGCATGGTCAAGGCTGCCATCAACAACCAAATACTTAACCGGGACTTTACTCAGGGGGTTGAGTTTGTTGGCAAAGCTCCAAAAGATCCCGGCCTTAAATTTCTTGAACTCCCCTTTTTGAAAAAGCTCAAAGACCTAGTCTATAAAACAGCAAATTTCCAAGCGAATACTTCATATGCAATTGCCGTCGGACTAGGCACTGGAATGCGATACTCCGAAGTGGTCGGTTTGACATGGGCTGACGTCGATTTCAAAAACCAGCAACTCAATATTGATAAGACTTGGGACTATCACTTTGGGCAAGGCCTCATGCCCACAAAAACGCCCTCCTCTGTTCGAGTTATTGATATGCCGGACGATCTTACCCAACTGTTGAAAAAGCTCAAAAAAGAGCAGACAGAGGCTTTTATGGCACAGGGCTATCGGGATCCTCTCAATCTTGTTTTTAGAAGTACCCGACATTTAGTCCCGACAGATGCGGCCACAAACAAGATGCTTAAGAGCTATCAAACACAAATCCAGGTGCCGGCCCATAAACAAATCACTTTCCACGGTTTGAGACATGACCATGTTGCTTACCTAGCTAGTCAAAATGTGGACATCTATTATATTTCTCGCCGTCTTGGCCATAAAGATGTTTCGATGACTCTCCGTATCTATGAGCACATGTTCAAAAAAGCCGAAGCTAAACAGGTTAAAAAAACACTCAAAGCACTCGATAATCTCTGACCGTGGTCTCAAAGTGGTCTCAATTTTTTGAAAGAAACGGCAATTAAGGGTAAAACAAAAAAGCAGAATCCTTATATATCAAGGGTTCTGCTATCTGTGGTAATCAATTGTTACCTTAAAAGTGCCGCGAACAGGAATCGAACCTGCACGGGATAAATCCCACAGCGACCTGAACACTGCGCGTCTGCCAGTTCCGCCATC
>PPYF01219330.1_pt1 | contig 33959 bp, 23 predicted proteins | sample 1559871 | NCBI WGS metagenome assembly PPYF01 (sample SAMN08240021, study PRJNA423297) | Human gut metagenome, whole genome shotgun sequencing project.
GATTTCTCCTATAAAGAGGAGTATTATAACGATTGAAATTCTTATCAGAAGAGATAAAATCAATTTTGATAATTGAATACATTTATTTTTATAATTTTTACAGGAGGAAACAAAAATGGCAGCAAAAATTTTTTATCAGGAAGATTGTGATTTATCTTTATTGGATGGAAAAAAAATTGCGATTATCGGATACGGTAGCCAGGGACATGCTCATGCATTAAACTTAAAAGAATCTGGCTGTGATGTTATCGTTGGTCTTTATGAGGGAAGTAAATCCTGGGCTAAAGCTGAAAAGCAGGGATTAAAAGTTTATACAGCAGCAGAGGCTGCAAAACAGGCTGACATCATCATGATCTTAATCAACGATGAGAAACAGGCAAAACTTTACAAAGAAAGTATTGAGCCAAACCTTGAAGAAGGTAATATGTTAATGTTCGCTCATGGTTTCAACATTCACTTCGGATGTATCGTACCACCTGCAAACGTTGATGTAACAATGATCGCTCCTAAGGCTCCAGGTCATACAGTACGTTCTGAGTACTTAGCAGGAAAAGGAACACCTTGTCTAGTTGCTGTAGAGCAGGATTACACAGGAAAAGCTCAGGAACTTGCATTAGCTTATGGTGCTGGTATCGGTGGAGCAAGAGCAGGTCTTCTTGAAACAACATTCAGAACAGAGACAGAAACTGACTTATTTGGTGAGCAGGCAGTACTTTGTGGTGGTGTTTGTGCTCTTATGCAGGCTGGTTTCGAAACACTTTGCGAAGCTGGTTATGACCCACGTAACGCATACTTCGAATGTATCCATGAGATGAAGTTAATCGTAGATTTAATCTACCAGTCAGGTTTCGCTGGAATGAGATATTCTATCTCTAATACAGCTGAATACGGTGACTACATCACAGGTCCTAAGATCGTAACAGCTGAGACAAAGAAAGCAATGAAACAGATTCTTTCTGATATTCAGGATGGTACATTCGCAAAAGACTTCTTACTTGATATGTCTGATGCTGGATCTCAGGTACACTTCAAAGCTATGAGAAAACTTGCTTCTGAGCATCCATCAGAAAAAGTTGGTGCAGATATCCGTAAGCTGTACAGCTGGAGTGATGAAGACCAGTTAATCAACAACTAATTTTTGAACATATTTTAAAAGCCCTAAAGCCGCTTAAATAGTGGCTCTAGGGCTTTTTTCTTTTTCTGAGAAGTACTAAAAAGATACTAGGACTACCTACTACCTACGAATAGAATTGTATAATTATGTAAATTTATTTAGTTCAATTTAGCTATATTTATAACCCAATTCAGACAAAGATATGAGAATTTATGATGGTTATGCCAAAATTCTTTGATTTAATATGCTTGACAATTAGAGTAGCTTGAGGTATATTGTATTCCACTTTGACGATAAATTCATTTTATGAAAAGAGAAAAGGTGGGAAATTTATGACATTTTATCAAGAGCTGCAACTTAGCTCAACTGGTTCAAAAGAATTGATCAAAAAGACAACAGACCCGAAGGAAAAGAGAAGGCACATCCTAATTTATAATGTTAAGGTATACCTTGTTGTGGCTTTCTGCTTTGCTTTAGTAACGCTGTTTAGCGCAGTATTTGGTTCTGGAAACAGTGTTGCAGGAGTTGTTGTTCTCTTAGCATTGCTTGTATTAAGACAGGCGGATTTCGGAATTAAAACAACACATGGTCTTTTGTGTATTGCAGGAATTTTCGGGATTCTTATCATAGGGCCGAGATTTACAAACACTTTAGCCCCGATACCTGCATTTTTTGTAAATCTTGTTTGTATTATGTTACTGATGATTTTAGGCTGCCATAATGTGATCATGTCTAATCATTCAACATTTGTATTAGGATATTTATTATTACAGGGATATGATGTTACTGGAGAAGAGTATAGTATGCGAGTAATAAGTTTACTCATTGGAATGGCTATCTGCATGGCAGTATTTTATAAGAATCAGAGGAATCGGCCATATCGCCGGACATTTCTTGATTTGTTCAGAGAATTTAATCTTCATTCTGCAAGAAACTGGTGGTATATTCGACTGACAGTAATGGTTTCTACCGCATTACTCATTATGTCTTTATTAGGATTACCAAGAGCGATGTGGGCAGGAATTGCCTGTATGTCTGTATGTCTGCCATTTTCCAGTGATTTAGTTGCAAGGGCTAAATTAAGAGGGCCTTATAATATCTTAGGTTCCCTCATTTTTGTGGTACTTTATATTGTTCTTCCAAAATCAATGTACCCATATATCGGAATTATTGGTGGAATTGGAGTGGGATATTCTGCAGGTTACGCGTGGCAGACCGTGTTTAATACCTTTGGTGCGTTGTCCATTGCTTCTGGGTTATTTGGAATGACAGGAGCTGTTGTGCTTCGTATTGGAGCCAATGTATTTGCTTCTATTTATACGGTTCTTGTGGATAAGGTGTTAAATAAGATATTTGAATGGACAACACAGATAGCTCCGAAATATGAGTCTTAAAAAATATAATGGAAACAGAAGAAATACATTTTCATATCTAATTGAATAAATTAATCTCCATCAGAAATAGAATCTTTGAAAAAATTACAAAAACCCCAGAATTTATGGTAAAATAGATTTAAAAAGAAAGAGGGGTGGAGCATATGATTAAAGTCTTGATGATATGCCATGGCAATATCTGCAGATCACCAATGGCGGAATTTATTTTAAAGGATATGGTGAAAAAAAAGGGAATGGAGGATTCGTTCCTTATTGCTTCCTGTGCAACGAGCAGGGAGGAAATTGGTAATTCTCTGCATCCGGGTGCAAGAGCGAAGCTTGATGAGATGGGGATACCTCATAAAAAGCGTGCGGCGGTACAGCTTACCAAAGAAGATTATACTACCTATGATTATCTGTTGTGTATGGATCAGTGGAATATCAATAATGTAAAGAGGATCATTGGTCATGATCCAAAGCACAAGGTACATCTGCTATTAGAATATGCAGGGGTTAAGAGGGATATTGCAGACCCGTGGTATACTGGTAATTTTGATGTGACTTATGATGATATTGTTCAGGGATGTGAGGCATTTCTTGAGGAATTAGGTGTATAATTTGTCGATACGGGGAGGAAAATATGAAGATTATTATCAAATGTACGGACGGAATCATGACCGGCAAGGAATGGCGATTTAATGGAAGCGGACAGATTACATTAGGAAGGGAAAAGGGCAGCATGGTTACAACTGCACCCGAAGATAACAGTATTTCAAGGCATCAGTGTGTGATAGATGTCGTGCCGCCGAATGTTTATGTTTCTGATGCAGGAAGTACACATGGAACTTATGTGAATGGTCAGCTTATCGGTAAGAAAGGTCAGGGAGGACAGTGCCCGGTCAGAGATGGTGCATTTATTGGTGTAGGTTCCGGTGGAAGAACAGCAGTATTTCAGATTCGTATTATAGAAGAAGAACGTGGAACAGTTTCACCGGATTATATACCTGACAATATGGACAACCATTATAATAGAAGTTCCAATGGACAGAATCTTGGGAATGATTTTGCTTCTTCTTTTCAGTTTGTCGTTCCAAGAATCAGGGATATATTTATTCGTCCAGTACATACTGCGATAGAATTTGGCAAGATGAATAGCGCAATACTCGGAACGACAATGATATTAATTAATATGGCTGTTTTACTTGTATTAGCGGTTATCGTTATGGCGATTGCAAAAGATAATCTATTTGGTTTTGGTGAATATGTGCCGTGGGGAAGAATCATCATTGGTGTAGAACTTGTGGCAGCATTTAGCTATTTTGGACTTGCAGCTTTAATGCTTCTTTCTGCAAGAGTATTTTTCAGAGCGGAGATAACATATGCACAGCTTTTGTCATTCTATGGAGTACAGGCTATATGGAGTACAGCATATCTTCTTGTAGAGAGTTTCCTGCTTATGATTGGAACACAGGGAAGCATTGTGTTATGTCTGTTTGTTTTTTGGATAAGTATTCTCCACACATTTTTAATTGGTATTTTTAGTTATGGAGAAGTTGTGCATTTGTCACCCGATAAGAAAATGTATTCTTATTTTGTGTTTGTGATTTTATACATTATTACATATGCAATTATTCTTACAATTTTGGGAGACGGAGTAACTAATAGTCTTATGAATTTATTTAATTATTCATCATATTGGTAGGATTAATTTTTTAAATGTAATTCAACAAGGTAATATGATTAAAATTTTCCACATCCATAGATGTATATTTCGTTTGGGGGATAGGAAGCCTAACTAAATAAAAAATAAAACTCTATCATACGATATATTAGAGTAAGGAAAGGCTATATAGTAGCATATTTCCTCACAAATAATAGTAGTCGTTGGTAGAGTTTTTTTATTTTAAGAGGCAAAAAGGGTCAAGTTATGAAACGGTATGGCATTGTATGTAAAAATAGAAGTATGAAAAGCACGCATTTAAGCCCTTTTTGCAATGTACGAAAATCTTTTCAATTTTATTAATAAAAATTGTTTGGTTTTTTTCAGACTATTGCAAAAATTACTATAAAATGATATTTTTATAGTAACAATTTTAGCGAATAAAAAGAAAATTAAAAAGGAGAGAAAGTATGGGATACAGAGAAAGTAATAACAGCCAAAATGGTGGGTGGAACACAGGAAATAACCAGCAGTCAGGCAGGAATTCCGGGAATTCTTCACAAAATGGCTGGAACCCTAATAACTCGCAGTCGGGTTGGAATCCTGGAAATAGTCAGCAGCCAGGCTGGAATCCAGATAATTCCCAGCAAAACTGGAACAATATGAATCTAAACAGTCAGTGGAATCCTAACATGGGTGGAGGATATCCAGGAGGTCCGGGGAAAAAAAATCGTGGGGGACTGACAAAAGAAGTAATTATTGCCCTTCTTATCGCAGTAGCAGCGATTGTGTTTGTTGTTATTTTATTTGTGGTTAGTGGAAAAAAGAGTAGCTCTCAAAAGGACAATAACAGCACGAAAAGTTCCACCCAGGCAGTAGCAGAAGCAACAACGCAGGCAGCGACAGAGGAGACACAGGCTACAACAGCCGCAACAACACAGGCAACTGCAGCAACAACAGCTGCAACACAAAGTCAGAACACGACAACAGCCGCAACGGATAATACGTTTATTTTCTCAGATAGTAATTCCAGGAAACTTACAAAAGAAGAAGTGCTTAGATTAAGTGCATGGGATACAAAGCTTGCGAAGAATGAGATTTATGCCCGCCATAATAGAAAGTTTGATAATCAGAAAATTCAGGCATATTTTGATTCGCAGCAGTGGTATCATGGAACCGTCGCACCATCCGATTTTGATGAGGATGTTTTTAATGAGTATGAGAAGGCCAATGTAGAGCTCTTAAAGAAAGCAGAAGATGGAACACTGACAGCAAGTACATCCTCAGGAACATCCAGTACAGATGATGGGTATATTATTTCAGATAGCAGTATCAGGGAACTTACAGATTCTGATCTTAGCGGACTATCTAAAAGTAAGTTAAGAATAGCAAGGAATGAGATTTATGCCCGTCATCACAGAAAGTTTGACAGTGCAGATCTCCAAATCTATTTTGATAAAAAAAGCTGGTATTCAGGAACAATTGAGCCATCTGATTTTGATGAAAAGAATGAGCTTAGCCAGATAGAAAAGAAAAATATCGACTTGATAAAAAAATATGAATAAAAATATTTGAAATAATCTTTAATTATTTTAAAATAGAAACAAAGTAACAGATACGAGGGAAAAATATGAGAAAAAGATTTAGTTTATGTAAGAAAGTGGGAGTATTTCTTCTTACAGCAGTGATGTGTACAAGCCAGCTCAATGTACAGGCAGAGAAAAAGTATGATTTTGAGACAGAATATCAGGTGGTTGCCGGAGCAAACGGATATTTTATCGCGAAAAATCAACAAGGAGAGTACGGTCTGCTTGATCGTGAAGGGGAAAAAGCGGTTGGTTTTGACTACAGTGAGATGGAGTTTCCGAAAGATACCATGCAGTATCAGTACATAAAGGTAAAGCAAAACAAAAACTGGGGAATTGTAGATTATGATGAGAATACATTAGTTCCTTTAAATTTTGAAAAAGTATCCGAATACAGTAATGGAAATACCATTGCAGCCGGATATAACGGAAATACAACATATCTCTATGATTTAAAGGGAAAGCAACAAAAGAAACAGCTTACAGGTTCTGGAAGTTATTCTGTTATTTCAGATACTGTTTTCTGGGGGAAAGAAGACATTCGTAATGAGAAGGATAATACCTTAGTAAAGTTAGAAGAAAACAGTCTTTTGGATAAGAAGAAAAATAGTCTTGCCGTAAAGGTTGGAGATACCCACTATGCAGTACAAAAGTATACAACACAGCTGACAGGTAATTTAGAGACAGACCAGAATATTGAAGTGTATGAAAAAGATGAAAAGACACAGGATATTCTTCCAGAGGAAGAATGGGTAAAGGATAAAGACAGTACAGTAAAGGGAAGTCTTAAACTGATTAAAGCGGTATCCGATAAAAATATCATAGCAGATATGCAGATGGATGATGGATTCAAAGTTATTTATAACATTGAAGACGGACAAAGCACATCAAAATATAAGAGCATTGGCGAGTTTAGGGATGGAAAAGCCTTTGCGGTAGATATGGATAATAACATTAAGATCATAGACACATCAGGAAAGGCTATCAATAAAAACGATATTGAGGTTGCAGACTATAAGGAAAATACCGACAGCTTAAAGTCAGGAACTATGACAGAAAGTGAACTTGAAAAAGAGAAGAATCAGGATATCAAAAAAGAAGGACAGACTTCATTTCTTAAGTTTGAAAATGAAAAGAAGGATCGTTTTAAATTATACAGCCTTACAAAAGAAGATGTTATAAAAGGTACATGGAAAGATGTAAAGTTTGTTGGAAATGATTTTGTCCTTTTACAAAACGAAGATGACAAGTATGGTGTGATAGATAAAGATGGGAAAACCGTTGTAGAATTTGGAGAGTTTAGCAAAGACGAACTTTTAAATGCAAGCTATTGCAATAGCGGCATTACTGTTGTAAAACAAAATGGCAATAAAAATGATGTATACTATTATCAGACGGCAAAGGAAGTAAAAAAGAGCTTCTTTGAAGCAAATAAGAAAATCATTCTTTTTGCCGGAATCGGTGTAGCTATTCTTCTTGTTATTTTATGTGTCATTATTGCATTAAAGAAAAAGGCAGCAGCAAAAGCAGAAGAACAAAGACAGCAGGAAAAAAGACAGCAGGATGCACAGAGACGTAAACCTGCTTCTCCAAAGTTCCAGCAGCCAACAATACAGCCAGAACCACAAGGAAGCGAAAACACACCGGTAAAGAAGAAGCCAAATGTTACAGCAGCAAAGGGCACATCAATACATTCTGCCGTAAAAGCCAGCGCATCAAAATCGAAAAAAGGTTATTTAGAAGGTGTTCGTGGAGAATACACTGGTGCGGTAATACCGCTAGAAGAAGGCATGAAGATCCGTATCGGAAGAAGTCAGGAAAATAATGATCTTATTTTAAATAGTGTTAAAATAAGCAGACATCACTGCATTATCGATTATGATTCAAAACGTGGTCAGTACAGAGTCGTAGATTATTCTTCTAATGGAGTATATCTGCCAGATGGAACGAGATTAGAGCGTAAAAAACAGACATGGCTTAATGCAGGAACTACCATTATTATTGGAAATGAGGAGAACGTATTTAAGCTGGGAAAAAGTAAATAAACCAGCAGAATAAGTGAGGAATGAATGCAGAAAGAAGTAGAGGGGAACAAAAGAATCACGCAATGTATGGGCTGTATGGAAATCTATGAAGCATTTGATGATATCTGTCCATACTGTGGTTATATTAACGGAACGATGCCGGAGGAAATGTACCATTTAGAGCCTGGAACAGTGCTTGATAAAAAGTATTTAGTAGGTAGGGTACTTGGATTTGGCGGTTTTGGAGTAACCTATATTGCCTGGGATCAGGTTCTTCAAAGAAAGGTAGCCATTAAAGAGTATTTTCCAAGAGAATGTGCCTCAAGAATGAATGGGACTGAGGAGATTACGATTTTTACAGGAGACAGGAAAAAGCAGTTTCGAAATGGTTTAAAATCCTTTAAAGAAGAAGCGGCCAAACTGATGAAGCTTCATGATATTATCGGAACGGTGAATGTATTTGCCATTTTCGAGGAGAATAATACTGCTTACCTTGTTATGGAGTATTTGGACGGATGTACCCTAGCACAGATGTTAAAAGAAAAAAAGATAATGCCGGTAGAGGAAGCGTTAAAGATGATACGCCCAGTCATTCGTTCTTTGCAGGAAATTCATAAAAATAATCTCATTCACAGGGATATCACGCCAGATAATATATTTATTACAAAGTCTGGTGAATTAAAAGTTTTAGATTTTGGTTCGGCAAGATATTCTGCTTTAGCACAGAATAAAAGTATCAGTGTGATTGTAAAGCAGGGCTATGCACCGCCAGAGCAGTACCAGCTTTACAAAGACCAGGGACCATGGACTGACGTATACAGTCTTGCGGCAACCATCTACAAAATGATTACAGGCAAGGTGCCTGAAGACTCCATCACCCGTATGGTAAAAGATACGTTAGAAGCGCCATCGACACTTGGAATCACAATAACAAAAAGTCAGGAGAATGCTCTGCTTAACGCATTAAATACCAAAATAAGCAGTAGAACGCAGACGATGGACGCATTTGAAAAGCAGCTTTTTTCCGAGGAAGAAGTGCCGCGAATTGATAATGAAACCGGGCAGCCAGTGAAGAAACCACAGAAAAAATGGATTCCCCCTGTGATTGCTGCAGGAATATGTGTTCTCTGCATTGGAGCATTTCTGCGAATGCAGCAGCCAAAGAAAGATACAGCAGTTATACAGCAGCAAAAGCAGGAAGAAAAATATGTTGTTGGCAATTATGTTGGCGTTGATTTTGAAAAGGCGGAGAATGCGGCAAAAGAATCCGAACTTCAGATTGTCATTACAAACCGGGAGAATTCAGATAAAAAAGAAGGTGTGATTCTCAGCCAGGATCCGGCGGCAGGAAAAGAAGTTGGTGAAAATAATAAAAATATTTATGTGATTGTCAGCGCGGGAAATGAAAAAGTAAAGATGCCGGATTATGTTGGAATATCTTCAAAGAAATGTGCCGAGATAGAAAAGGCAGACAATATACGGACCGTAACTTCAGAAAGTAAGGAAAGTAATATTATTCCAGAGTATGTTGTAGAGCAGAGCGAAAAAGCTGGCAATAAGATTGCAAAAGGAGCAACGGTTACCCTATCTCTTTCGGCAGGCCGGAAGAATATAAAGAAAAAAGAATCCCATACGATGCCGGAATTGATTGGAAAAACATTTGACGCTGCATTAAAAGAGGCAGAAAAATCGCAGATTTATATAGGAATCAGTAAGCATGAATACAGCACTTCCTATAAGAAAAATACGATTAGCGCACAATCCATTGAAAAAGGAAAGAAAGTTTCTGGTGGTACAGAGATTTTACTGACAATCAGTGATGGACCAGAGCAGATGAAAGTGCCAGATGTTGTGAAAAAAGGCTTAGAAGAAGCAAAAGTTCTTTTAGAACAGCAGAAATTAAAATACACGGTTACTTTTGAATACAATGATGAATACGGCGAGGGCATTGTTTTAGAACAAAGTGTCAAAGCCGGAAAAAAAGTGGATGAGGGAAGTACGATTGATCTTGTTGTAAGTAAGGGAGCGAGGAAAGAGCCGGAAAAGACAACGGAAAAATCATCGAAAAGTTCGGGAGGCAGCTCGAAGAAGAAATCTAGTAGTAGTTCAAAATCGAAATCATCTAAAAAGTATAGTTCTCCTAGCCAACCAGCAATAGGATATGAGTATGAGCCGTCTAGGTCCGGGTCAAAAAATAGTGGAGATTCCTTAGAGGATTGGGGATATGTGAACTAGAGTGTGTTAGAGACAGAAGTGGAAATACAACAGCGCGGAGGTAGAAAAATGAGTGGAAAGAGATGCATGGGGTGTATGAATGAGCAAAAAGCTCAGTATACGGTCTGTCCCTATTGTGGACTAAAGGCAGAAACAGCGCCTGATTCGTCACAGATAAGACCAGGAACCGTTCTTGCACAAAGATATGAAGTGGGATTTGCCCTTAAAATCGGACTGTATACGATTACATATATCGCCTACGATCTGCAGCGGGAGGAAAAGGTTATTGTAAAAGAGTACTATCTTTCCCAGCTTTGCAGCCGTGTAGATGGGGGCAATCGTATAGGAATCAGAGCGGGTGGAGAACAAAAGACTTTTTATGAGAGAGGGCTTACCCAGTTCTTAAAAGAAGCCAAAGACCTTCACTCTGTTTCCGTACCATTTCTTATTCCAGTACAGGATGTATTTACAGAAAATGCAACGGCATACATGGTAATGCCATATTTAAATGGAAAGACATTGGAAGAGGCAATCGCAGAGAAAAAGCGCTTCTCTATAACAGAAACATTAGCTTTGATGATGCCGGTAATGGATATTACAGACAGGCTTCATCAGAAGGGAATTCTCCATTTAAACATTCACTCGGGAAATATATTTCTGGTAGATTCCGGGGAAGTTATCCTTATGGACAGCGGAAGATACGTCCGAAGCTTTGCAGATGCGCCGATGGAAATCATAGGGGAAAATAGCAGATATCAGGCACCGGAAATTCGCAATCTTCATGAGAAGATAGATGGTTCGGTGGACGTATACAGTATTTGTGCCATTATGTATGAGATGATTACTGGAACAGAAATAGAGGACGGCGTATCCCGCATAACAAAAGATACGGTAAAGTCACCTCTTTCAAGAAGGGTAAAAGTGACAGCCAATCAGGATGCCATTTTGATGAATGGACTTGCTCTTCACAGCAATAACCGAATAAACTCTGTAGAAAAATTGATGAAGTCTTTTGTCTCCATACGGCCAGTGCAAAAAGTAGAAGAAACAGCATCCGTGCAGAAGAAAAAAGCACCAGAAAGAAGAAAGACAGAAAGGGCAAGACATACGAGAAAAGCAGAACCTTCTTCTGACAGCGGCGGTATGCTGCGTATCATTCTCCCATGTGTTCTTGTTTTATGTATTGCTGTAGGCGGTTTTATTGCATTTGGACGTTTCAAAGGGAAAAATACAGCGAATATGACGCAGAAGAAAAAGGTTACATCGGATACAGAAAAAACGGCTCCCGTACCAAATGTATCAAATCAGACAACATATGAAAAGGCAAAAAAAGCGGCCCAAGATGCCGGATTTAAATTAAAAAGAACAGATGCTGAGAAAGTACAGGAAGGTGAGAAAACAGATATTGTAACAAAGCAGGATCCGGAACCTGGAACAGTGGCAGAAATAGGCTCTACAATTAGGGTCACTGTTACGGCATCTAACATAACGTTAGATAATGATGATGTACTTGGCCCAGATGTAAAGATATTGAATTATGAGCTCTCTAAAGATGATAAAAATATATTAAAGAATGTGTTTAATATATATAGTAGCGAAATTGAAAGTAATATTATTCCGGGATATCTTTTGAGGATTTGTAAGGGATCTTCAGATGATCAAAAATATTCACTGAATATGAATTCGGAAATATTAAAGTATAGTAAAATAACACTTGTATATAGTGCGGGAAAAACAGATATCACAGAAGGCCAGGATGCAGGAATTTCTGTAAAGGAACTTCTTCAAAATAATATACAGGAAGCACTTGATAAGGCAGAGAACGGGGGATTTTATGTAGGAATATCACAAACGGCAGATTATAAAACAAAGGATGTTGCACCTCTTGGCGATGCTTACATGATTAAAAGATTAAATGCAAATGGAAAAGAAGTTGAAATGGGGGATGCTGACAAAATTCAGACTGGTGATAAAATTCTTCTTTGTTTAAGCCGAGGACCAAAACGAATTAAAATAAATGGTAAATACCTTACAGAAAAGACTTATTTAGGCGTAGACTATGAATCAGCAAAAAAGGCATTAGAAAAGGCAGGAGTAACAGTTACACAGACAAAGACCTATAGCTCTGTACCAGCAGGAAAAATTATTAGCACATCTTATAGATGTAGCTATGAAGAAAATGAGATTGAAGAGAGCCAGCAAGGTGGAATCCATGAGGGAGATAGTGTTGTTGTTACAGTAAGTGCCGGACCAGAACCGACAACGCAGGCATCAGAACCAACACAGCCATCGAGTAGTGGAGGAAGTAGCAATAAAAGTTCAAGTTCTAGCGGTAAATCAAAGGGTAGTTCAAGTAAGTCTAAACCAAAATCTAGTAGCGATAAGGTAACTGATAATGATGCAATGAAGAATTAATTTTGTATAATTTGTAGTAAATCATAATTAAAAAGGAGAATTGAAAAATGCAAGCACATAAATTAGTAGGTTTTCTCATGGCTTGTCTAATGGGAATTAGTGTTTTATCATTTCCATCTAAAGCTTTAGAAATTAGTGGTGATATGACAGTAGATAAAGATGAGATAATATCTTCTGATATAGAAGCAGTGGATGGAAAGCTTATTGTAAAAGAAGGTGCTAGCTGTGTTATTAAAGCAAACACTGTTTTTTCAGGCTTAGATATTGAAAAAGGAGCGGTTCTTTCTATCGAAGATGGCGGAAGTCTTACGATACAAAAAGTGATGAATACTCCAGATGAAAAGGAGCCGACAGATACACAGAATGAAGAAGAGAATACAGTGGGAACTGGTGATGTTCAAGTTGTAAATCAAGGAACAATTAAAATTGATGGAACAAGCAACACAGTTTTTAAAGTTGACAGTGAAGCGGTGATGGAAACTACAGATGGAAAGATAGAAGTTATTGCGGGACAAAGGGATGGATTTGAGACAGAATATTCTCAAAATATAAATACTGTTTTGACATCACCATATTGTAAGTTCACATCTTATATAGATGGGGAGAAAGAAAAGAAATTTCCAGAAGATGGAATATTAGATGTGAAACAGGAAAAAAATGGAAAGATAGCGGCATACAATTGCAAGGTGGAATATAATCCTAATGAGGCAAAACAGGAAGGAACAGAAACAAAACAATGGAAAATTTTTGAAGCGAATACATCTTTAACTGTAAATAAAACAGCGTTGCCATATGATAAAAATAAGATTCTTACAGCGCAAGAAGGACAGACATTAAAGAATGTTGTAGATTCTTTAGGAAAAGAGTATACATTTGTAGAGGATTTGGATACTTCTGTAGGAAAGATTGGATTGAATACATTTTTGATTACATATAGTAAAGAGTCAGGAAAAAATCCAGTAAACTATGAATATGGGGAGGCAATGATACAAGTTAAAGCGAAAGCCGAAGAAAAAACAGATCAAGATAAACCAAATACAAAACCAGATCAAAAACCGAGTGATACTAAAGTCAACCCAGTAAAGAAAACGCAGGGAGATAAATTGGTGGATGAATTGAAAAGTTTGAAAATCAATGATTCTCTTTTAACTGTAAACGGTATTCATAGGGTATTAAAACTAAAAGAGACATATGATCAGTTAGCCAAGAAATCAGCGGAAAAGAAAAAGATTGTTTCTCAAAAAGTAAAATTAGAGAAAGCCTTAAAAAAGATTGAACAAAGAAGCTGTGGAGCAAATGCATATTATAGTTTTGCTAACGGAACGCTTACTATTTTAGGAAATGGGAATGGAAAGTTAAAAGATTTATTTAAGACTTTTTATATCAATAAAAAAGATAAACAGGTATCTTCCAGAAGTTACAATAAATATGTGTCAAAAACAACAAAAATTGTTGTAGAAGACAGCGTGGGTTATGTAGGAAATGGCTCTTTTGCTTATATGAAGAAATTGAAGAATATTGAAATTAAAGGAAGTCGTACAAGCTTTGGAAAATCTGTATTTTTTGATTGTTCAAAACTATCTAAAGTGACATTTAGTGACAGAAAAAACAAAAAAGATACTAGATATATTGGTTTTGCTGTTTTTGGACAGTGTAATGCATTAAAAACAATACGAATACCAGAGGGAGTTACAGCAATTGATAAATCTGCTTTTTATAAATGCAACAATTTAAAAGCTGTAGAATTGCCATCTACCTTGCAGTCAATAGGTAAGACGTGTTTCTTTAAGTGTAAAAAACTTAATAAAATTGTATTAAAAAGTAATGTAAAAAAATGCGGGAAAGATGCTTTCTATATGGTGAAAAAATCTTGTAAAATTACTCCAATAAGTAAGGCAAAGAAAAGTAAGCAATTAATAAAAGCCGCAAAAGCTGCTGGAATTAAAATCAAATAATCCAAACAACATTGCCCCATTCCCACAAATGGGGCGTGGAGGAAAGCAATGAAAAAACGATGTTTTAATTGTATGAAAGAATATGAGGAGCAATATGAGGTCTGTCCGCACTGTGGATATGTCGATGGCAGTCCGCCAGCAGAGGCCTATCATTTGGCTCCGGGAGAAATCTTAAATCATAAATATATTGTCGGAACAGCGATAGACAGTGGTGGATTTGGAATTATTTATCGTGCATGGGATGCACAGATGGAGCAGGTTGTTGCAATCAAAGAGTATTTTCCAAATGGGGTTGTCAGCCGTGTGCCGGGACAAAACGATGTTATTGTCTATTCGGGAAAGAATCGGGAGGTTTTCCGTAAAGGTGTTGACCGCTTTTTGGTGGAAGCCCGGAATATGGCAGAGTTTTCCCAGCCAGATATCGTTGCCCTGTATGATTATTTTGAAGAAAATAATACTGCCTATATTGTAATGGAATACTTAGATGGTGTTTCTTTTAAGGAATATTTAAAGGAACGGGGCGGACAGATTCCTAGCGAGGAAGTTGTGGACATTACGCTTCATGTGCTTGCCGCTTTAGAGGAGATTCACAGCCACCATATTATTCACCGCGATATCAGCCCGGATAACATTTTCCTTTGTTCCAATCACAGAGTAAAGGTCATTGATTTTGGAGCGGCCAGGTTTTCAAGCGGGGAGGAAAGCAGTAACTTTTCAACAATCGTAAAACCTGGTTATGCACCGGCGGAACAGTACCGAACCAAGAGCAAACAGGGCCCTTTTACAGATTTGTATGCGCTGGGAGCCTGCATGTATCAGGCAGCGACAGGAGAAAAGCCGCAGGAATCTTTAGCAAGGGCAATGCACGATGATTTAAGGCCGCCAAAAGAATTAAATCCTGAAGTGCCAGAGTACTTAAGTGATATTATTATGAAGGCGATGGCAATGGACGAAGATGAACGCTTCCAGAGTTCCGAAGAGTTTATGAAGGCATTAAAAGGCCATCAGATTGCTAAGACACCAGCAAAGAAAAAACCAAAGAAGAAAAAGAAAAAAGGAAATAGCGTTTTAAAAATGGCTGTTGCAGTCGTTCTTACATTGCTTCTTTGTGCAGGCGCTTTCTGGGGCATTACAAATCATACTCGTCTTGTAAAAATGGGATATAGCGGAAAAATTGAATTCTATGTGCCAGAAAGTAAAAAAGACTATTATGGAGAAGTAGTCAATGACTATAGTATTGATTATGATAAGGAAATCTCCATTGTTCCTGTAGCGGATGAAAAGTATAAGGAAACGGTACTTGAAAAGTTAGGAACGAAGGAGAGTCCGGCAATCTTTGTCAGTGATGATTTCTCACAAAAAGAATTAGCGGATGCAGAGGACATGGAAAAATATGTTGTAGATGCGATAGAAGATTCTGAGGAGAATTTTTATTATCTAAATCAATATTACAAGAAAAAACAAGATGAAAAAAGAATGCCGTTATCTTTTAATGTCCCATTGATTCTTGAGAATCGTAATTTTGGGAAAGCGGTAAAAAAAGCAATAAATGATAGTTCGGAGTTTGCATTATCAGCTAAGGGGAAAAAAGCACAGACAGAGCTTTATCAGGTAAAAGATTCGGTAGTAGATTTATCTTCCGGCTTACATATTGATACAAAAAATAGTGTAAATAGCAAAAAGGGAATCCGAAAGTTTAAGAATGGAGAGGCTGCTTACTATATTACAGACTGGGCGGATTATCATAAAATTATCGAGAGTAAGAAATACATGGATCTTGATATTTTGTATCCAGATAAATCTACAAAAATGAAAGTTGATTTTTCTGAATATATCAGTATTTCCAGCAAGATAAATGTACAGGCAAGAATGGAAGCAGAGGATTTTGTAATGTATATGGCATTAAATCAAAGTAAATATCTGATGAAGGAAGAAAGAGAAGACAGGCTTCCGTTAAATAAGGAAGCATTGAAAAGATTTTCAGAAACATGGACTATTAATCTTGCCTCTTCCCTGGAAAAAGATGATGGACGTGTCCAGTTTGAAAACTATCTTGATACCTGCGTTTTAGACAACTAAATTTTTACAGATATCAGATGTGAAAAAATATTCTGCGTTATTTGACGGAAAGTCAATGAGATGCACACTAGAAAGCAAAAGAGGAGATGGAGGGAAAATGAAGAATAAAAAAGAGGGATTATTTATACAGTGTATTGTATGTTCACTGTTGCCGCTGATTACATTATTTATTCCTTATTTAAAGTTTGGCATTTCTGTGCCATTACTTGGAAAAGTCATGGAACAACTGACAGGAATGGATTTACTAAAAGTTATGGGAAATGTAAATAATCTGGCTAACTCAGAGCTGGCAGACTATTTAGGAAGTGATTTTTTTTCGGGGATAAAAACATATATTATTTTAATGGTACTTGTGATCTTTGTGATTCCACTAGTATTATTTATTGCTTCTGCAGTGATGCATGGTCTGGCAATGAAAAGCGGGCAGTTTACAAAGACACTTGCTATCATGCCGGGACTTGCCTTAATTTTTAGCGCAGGCGGTCTCTTATTATGTCAGGCTATTATTAAGTCAAAAATTAAGGATGCCATGTCCACATTGGCAGATGTGTCGGGGGATTTATCTAGTCTCTTTGGAGATACTGTAAGCAATTCTGTTTCTTCCATGATAAAATTCCAGGGAGAGATTGGCTTTTGGCTACTTGTCATTATTGCTATCGTACTAGTTGTAGAAGATTTGGTTCTTTCTTCGAAAGAAGGCGCACCAGGACAGATGCAAAAACCAGATCCGTTTGTAGAAGATGCCATTTACGCACAAAAAAGACAAGGTTCCTCGGTATCTGTACAGACACCAAAACGCCCGATTACAACATGGTCTGACTCAGATGCATTTAAGAATCCGATTTATACAAAGACTCCAGGCGGGGCAGGACCACAGCCATCCAATACACCAAAGAAGAGAACAACGACGATGACGGGAGAAGTTACACAGAAATCCCAAGTGCCTTCTGGTATGATTATTGGTATCCGCGGGGAATATAATGGGGCGCAAATCCAGATCTTTAATGGTGAGAAAATTTATATTGGAAGAAGTAGTGAGTCAAATCTTGTCTTATCCAATAAAAAGGCAAGCCGGAAACACTGCAGTATCGCCTATGATGCCAAAGAAGATAAATATAGTATTGTAAACTATTCTTCCAATGGAACCTATTTAAATGGCGGACAGCTTTTAGAAAGAGAGAAAGTTTATCATCTGCCACATGGAACGACATTCCGTGTTACAAAGGAAGATGAGTTTAAAGTATTATAAAAAGGGAACAAGCAGGAGAGGAATATGGAAGAGACATACACACAAGCAATAGACATAAGGCAGTATAAGAGGAGCGGAACCCATCTGAATCTGTTAGTAGTCAGTAAGAAAGAGGGATTGTCAGAGATTCCTCTGGGGGAATTTCATAAAGACAGAATTTTTGTTGGAAGGGATGCTTCAAAATGTGGCATTGCTTTAGATTCTAAAATTGTTTCCAGCGTACATGCAAAAATCAAAATAGAAAATGGCGCGATTTATTTTGCAGATTTAGGAAGTACAAATGGTACCTATATTATGCGTAGCGGAAGTTATGTCCGCATGAAGGAAAATCGTTATGTAGGCCCGTTAAAAGAGGGAATGATGTTTCTTCTTGGCGGAAAGGGCAAAAAAATCAATGACCCGGAAAACGAAGCGATTTTATTTATTGTGATCAGTGCCGATAATGCAAACTCATGGAAAAAATATCCGCTTTTTGATGAGGAATATGTGATTGGTAAAGATAAAGACTGTGATATTGTTTTTAATCATCCGGCAGTATCTCACCACCATGCAAGAGTTTATAAGAGGGGACATCAATTTTTTGTAGAAGATCTTAACAGTACAAACGGTGTATTCGTTAACGGTGTTGCGGTAAGAGGTACAAAAGAAATTCACGAAAAGGATACGATTCAGATTGGATTACAGCTTATTGTGTTTAGTTGTGAGACGTTAATCTGTAAGACAGAAACAGAAGGTATCCAGCTTACGATGTGTGACCTTGTGAAAAAGGTAGATGGTGGAAAGAAGACGATTCTTTCCGATGTAAACTGCACAATAGAAAGCAATGAATTTGTTGCGATTGTTGGTGGTTCCGGTGCAGGAAAGTCCACGTTATTAAAAACACTTGGCGGATATGACAAGTTTTATGAGGGAGATGTTTTTTATAACGGTATTTCCTTAAAACGTCATTATAATGTCTTAAAAAACATTATTGGATATGTGCCGCAGGAAGATATTGTTTTTGAGAATCTTACATTAAAAAAGATGCTCTATTATACTGCGAAAATGAAAATGCCGGATAATACATCTATGCAGGAAATAGAGGATCGTATTCAGGAAGTACTTCGTCTGATTGAGTTAACGGAACATCAGAATACCATGATAAAAAACTTGAGCGGTGGTCAGAAAAAGAGAGCGAGTATCGCCGTAGAACTTCTGGCAGACCCAGGTATGTTTTTCTTAGATGAGCCGACTTCCGGTCTTGACCCGGGAACGGAACAAAAACTGATGCGAGTCTTGAACCGTCTTTCAAAAACACAGGGAAAAACAATCGTAATGGTAACCCATACTACACAAAGTCTGGATTTATGTGATAAAATTATTTTTATGGGTAAAAAAGGCCGTCTTGCGTTTATGGGAACACCGGAAGAAGCGAAAATGTTCTTTGGAACAGAGAGTCTCATTGAGATTTATAATCTCTTAGAAGAAGATACCGAAAGCTGGGCAGGACAGTTTGACCGGTTTAATCCAATTCCGGAAATTCCACAGATGCAGGAAGAAAGTGTGGAAAAACCAAAACGAAAGTCTGCAATAAAGCAGCTTTTTACACTGACAAAGCGTTATGGAGAACTGGTAAAGAATGACTTGCCGCGACTGGGACTTTTAATGATACAGCCAATTCTTATTGCAATTCTGATAAAAGTCGTTGCGAGTGATGATGTCTTTGATATTTATGAGCCAACACAGCAGATATTATTTACCTTTAGCTGTTCTGGTATCTGGATTGGTATTTTTAATACCATACAGGAAGTTTGTAAGGAGAGGGCGATTGTAAAGCGAGAATATATGTCAAACCTTAGACTGACTACCTATATTCTTTCGAAATATGCGATTCAGCTTTTGATTTCTCTTGCACAGACATTTATTTTTGTAGGATTATTTACTGTGCTTATGGGAAATCTCCCTTCAAGCGGTGTAAAGACATCCTGTTTTGCAGAAGTATTTATTACGATGTGGCTTACCATTTATTCTTCTTCTGCATTGGGACTTCTCGTATCTTCCATTATGAAAAACGGAGACAGAGCGATGGCAGTCAGTCCGTTCCTGTTAATTATCCAGCTTCTTTTCTCCGGAATTTTATTCCCGTTAAAAGGAGCATCCGAGATTATTTCTTACTTTACGGTCAGCAGATGGTCCGTAGAGGCATTAGGAAATGTAGTAGATCTCAATGGATTAAAACATAAATATCAGCAGATTCATTATAAACCGGACGATATGTTTTTACATAATTGGCCGCATTTATCCCATACATGGCTGATTTTAGTAGCATTTATTGTTGTATTAGCTGTTTTAAGTATCATTTGTCTTAGAAATGTCTCAAAAGACAGATAGATGGAAAACGAGAAAGGCAGGAAGTTTTATGTTTACTTATGCAGTATTATCAGAAGTAGGAGAACGTGAGATTAATGAGGACAGCGTAGGCTTTGCCCCTGTGGGAAAAGATATTGGAATAGTCATTTTAGCAGACGGACTTGGGGGACATGGACGGGGGGAAGATGCCTCTGCACTTGTTACCACAGCTTCAAAAGAAGTGTTCCGTTATTACTATAACCAAAAAGACTGTTTAGAGCGCTGTTTTATGGAAAGTCAGAAGCGCCTCATGAAAAAGCAGGCCGATGAGAATGCCAGACAGGATTTAAAAACAACGCTGGTATTGCTGCGAATTGTAAACGGTTATGTGCAGTGGGGGCATGTCGGTGATTCCAGATTATACTATTTTAAAAATGGAAGAATCGTAAAAAGAACATTAGATCACAGTGTACCACAGATGTTAGTAGCAGCAGGAGAAATTGATGAGAAAGAGATTCGTCACCATCCAGACAGAAACCGTCTGGTACGGGTAATGGGAATGGAATGGGATGAACCAAAATATCAGGTTAGTGAACCAATGCCAGAAGAGCCAGGACAGGCATTTTTGCTTTGTTCGGATGGATTCTGGGAAAATATCGAGGAAGAACAGATGGAAGCCTGTCTTCAAAAATCCGCCAATCCCCATGAGTGGTTAGAGCGCATGGAAAAAATCGTGGTAAAAAACGGACGTGGAACAAACATGGATAATTATTCAGCAATTGTTGTGTTTGCAGGCGTTTAAGATAAAGGGAAAAAGAGGCAGAGAGGAAAAATGAGCAGATTGGTAAAATGTGAAAATGGACATTTTTATGATGCAGATAAATATGCGAAATGTCCAAATTGCAGCAGAGGGGCCGGCCCTAAAAAAGATGTTGTAATGGAGGGTGGTATTTCAACAGATCTTGATGATGTAAAGACCGTTGCCATGAATATAAGAGGTAACATAAAAAGTGGAAGATCTGTCCGTATTCCTAAGGTAAGTGGACGTACAGTAAAGCCATCGAATGAGATTCTTGCAAAAGAAGAACAAAGAATGAGGGAATTGCAGGAAAAGATTAAGGAACATAAGGATTCTTTAGGTGAACAGGTTACGCTTGCGAAAGAGTCCTATGAGATTGATAATGATAAAACGGTTGCAGTTCATGTTTTTGAGAACGGGATTGAGCCGGTAGTCGGCTGGCTTGTCTGTGTAAATGGAGAGGAAAAGGGTCGTGATTATCGTCTGATCAGGGGAAGAAACCGTATTGGAAGAGATTCTGATATGGATGTTACTATCCGAAAAGATCAGAAAGTGACAAGAGAGGAACATTGTTCCGTGGTATATGATGAGAAGTCTAACCTTACTTTCCTTGTACCAGGGAATGGAACTCTTACTTACTATAAAGGAGAGATGCTTCGCCAGCCACAACAGCTTTGTAGCGGAGATGCAGTAGAAATCGGAGAGACAAAGTTTATATTTATCAGCTTTTGTGAAGGAGAAAGAGTATGGAAAAACGAAGAGGAATAAAGGTTCTTCTTTTTCTGTTAGCTTTTGTTGGATGTTTTTCTTTGCTTCCACAGCAATTGTGGGCAAAGTCAAAGGAAATGACGATATCTCAGGCAGATGTGTATCTGCCAGATATCAGTGTTTATATGGAGACAGCCGATGGAAAAGCCTGTGGAAAAGATGAAGTAAAAGCAAAGATAAGTGATACGGGTGTAAGCCTTACTGTGAAATCTTCGGATATTTTTTCCGATACAGACAGAGGCATTTATTATCATGTACTGTTAGACATTTCGACGTCCATTCGTGCGGATCAGTTTGATGCGATGAAGAAGTCGATTCTGGCTCTTAAGAAGAAGATTCGGAAAAAAGATCGTTTATCCGTGATTACTTTTGGAAAAGAAGTAAAGGAAGCGGCAGATGGCAACAGCAGTTACGGGGAATTAAGCAAAGTTCTATCTAAAATCAAACAGGAAAAGGGAACGCATTTATACGAAGGAATCAATACGATTACCGAGCAGGTAAACGCACAAAAAGATAAAGAGATAAAAAAGGAAGTAAAGGCAGAGAATTCCATGCGTAATATTGGAATTATCCTTACAGACTGGCAGGAAATTAAGGATGCCGGTGGAATCACTTCGCAGGAAGAATCTTTAAAATCCTTGCAGGAAACAGGGACTCCTTTATATGGATTTTGTTTAAAAACAGCAAAAGACACCCTTCAGGATGATATGGGAGCGTTCCTTCGAAAAACAGGAGGAAGTTTTCAGATCTTTAATGAGGGAAAGAAAGATACCCAGCTTACAGATTTAAATAAAGAGCGTTTGAAAGATAATGTATTACTCATCCATTCTTCTTCAAATAAAACCTATGATGAAGAAAAGGTTTTGGAATTAGAAGCTGGAGAGGAGACAGTAAAAAAGGAACATTTATATTTAAATCGTGCACAGAGCGATTCAAAAAAACCAACGATTACTTCGGTAAAACAAAAAGGGAAAGATGCAAAGACAATCGTGGTTACCTTTAGTGAAGATGTGTTATCAGCGGATAATAAGAATAATTATTCTATTTTGAGAGGTGGAAAACACACCTATACTGTTTCAGAGGCGACCTATACATCAGATAATGAAAAGTATCAGGCGAAACTGGTTCTTAATGATAAGCTTGTAAAGGGAAAGTATACTGTAGAGACACACAATATTGTAGATAATACAAATGAGGAGAATCCTTTAGATGCTTCCTGGAGTGGAGAATTAGATGGTGAGGGTGCTTTTAAAGCTTTTTATACAAGTCTTGGAAAGTTCTGGGCAATTATACTGGCAATTATTGTGTTTGCGGTACTTCTTGGAATCTATCTTTATATACGAAAACACAGAGGAATTATGGTTGTACAGGACAAGATGGTTCTTGGCGACAAAATGGAGCAAAAAAAGCATATAAAAAGTGACCAATCTACGACAAAAAATGTTATACTTTCTGTAAGTGGCATTGCCGCAGATGAAAAAGAGATGGCGGTTCAGATTAATGGAAGCATTATTATCGGAAGAGCGAGTTTTTGCGACATTTATTTTGATGATCTTAAGATGTCTGGACAGCATTTTGCACTTTTAGTACAAAAAGGCGGTATCTTTTTGAGTGACTTAAATTCTACAAATGGAACATTTGTGGATGGAAAGCCCGTTGAGGCAGGCCCGGAAGTAACGGTACCTGTAGCTAATGGAAGTACCATTGAGGCGGGAAGTGTTACCTTTGTAATAAGGTGGTGAAACGATGAAGTCAGAAAATGTGACAATAAAAAAAGAATATTGTCCGAACTGTTTTAATGCAATTGGTTCGATGAGACCCTGTCCGTATTGTGGAAATGAACAGTTTGATAGAAAGAATCCGCTGGCGCTCCCGGTAAATGTCGTTTTAAAGAATCGATATGTTGTTGGGAGAATGCTTGGTGCTGGTGGATTCGGAATTACCTATAAGTGTTACGATTTAAAAGAACGTAAGATTTGTGCGATTAAAGAGTATGCACCGTCTACTTCAGCCACTCGCTTAAGCGATTCACTTACACTTACAGCAACAAGTGTGAGCAGACAGGAGATTTTTGAACATGGCCGGGAGAAGTTTTTAGGAGAGGCTGCGACATTAAGCAAGCTTCAGGATATCCCGGATGTAGTAAAAATCTGGGACTGCTTTGAGATGAATGGAACCGCTTATTTTGTGATGGAGTTTTTGTCAGGCTCCACTTTAAATGGCATTAAAAAAGCCTATGGCGGCAGAATAGAATATTCGATAGCTTATGGAATCATTTTGCAGGCAGCGGAAAGTCTTGGAAAGATTCATGAGGAAGGAAATATTTTTCATAGAGATATCAGCCCGGAAAATATTATGGTCACAGCGGATCTTGAAGTAAAAATTATTGATTTTGGTACAGCCAAATATATCAATAATCAAAAAAGCCAGACATTGTCGGTTGTATTAAAGCCAGGATATGCGCCACCGGAGCAGTACAGTACGACTTCAAAACAGGGAGCATTTACGGATGTTTACGCATTGGCATCTACCTTTTATTATGTATTAACTGGTAAGAAAATTCCGGCTGCACCAGATCGGTTAGTGAATGAAGACTTTGTCCCACTAGAAGACTATGATTTTCTGGGCGAACAGTATGCAGGACTGACTCTTGTTTTAAAAGATGCGTTAAGAACCAGTGTTAAAAAGCGTATTCAGACAATGGAGGAGTTTGCGAGTCGCCTGAAGTCTTTTCACAGTTCTATTACTGGACAAAAATCTGACTCTTCTTTTGTACATTCAGAAGAGCGGACGGTATTAGACGAAGGGGATGGAAAGAAAAGAGGCAACAAAAAGATAGAATCACCAAAAAAGATTACGCGGATTTATCCTTATCTTGAGGGAAAGACTGATCCGATTTATGGATACCGCTATTATATACCATTGAATACAATGGTGACGGTAGGCAGATCAAAGGAAAGCAATATTGTTATAAATATGGGAGTAATAGGAAGAAAGCATCTGGAAGTTTTTTATGATACGGATAGTGGATTATTCTTTTTGATGGACAATCACTCCGTAAATCATACATATATTAATAACAAATTATGTGAGCCAGAAGTGATATACCCGGTAAAACCAGGAAGTTATCTTCGGTTAGCGGGGAATTCCTGTGTGTTTCAGTTAGGAGTAGTAAATGAAGAATATAGAGGATAATTCAATGGAAAGAACTGCTGAGCTTACTCCCGCAGAGAGCGAGACATTGCTGAGGGGACATGTATGGCAGCAGCCAGAGAATGAGAACCTTGTTTGTGGTGCGATCAGCTCTGTAATAGGAGCAAGGGAGAATCAGCAGGATAGCTGCTATATGGATATAGAACCTGACGGGAATTCCATTGGTATCGTTTGTGATGGAATGGGAGGTCTAAAAGGTGGAGAAATAGCGAGCCAGCAGGCAGTATGTATGTTTGTGGAGGACTTTGAACAGGTTCGAAAAACAGAGAATAATTTTTATCATTTTTTCTGCAATGAGATGATAGAGATTGATGACATGGTTGCCGGACTTACAGATGAGAGGGGCGAACTTCTTTCTGCCGGAACAACCTTAGTGGGCGTTGCCATTAAAAATGGATTTTTACAGTGGATTTCTGTAGGAGACAGTAAAATTTATGTAATCCGCAGGGATGATATGGTCTGTGTTACTAAGGAACATAATTACCTGATGCTCCTTAATAAACAGTTAGAAGAAGGCACCATTGATGAGGAAGAATATGCAAGAGAGGTAAAAAGAGGAGCGGCACTCATTAGTTATCTTGGAATGGGTAATGTGAATCTTATGGATGCTAATCCAAATCCTCTGCCATTGGAGGATGGTGATATTGTTGTTTTGTGCAGCGACGGATTATATAAGGCACTTTCTGATGCACAGATTTATGAAATTATTAGTAAAAATGCAGACGACTTAGAAGCGGCTGTTCAGGAACTACAAATGCAGGCACAAATATCTGCCGGAAGAGTACAGGATAATACATCCATTGTGGTGTTATCATACAGACCAAACGTATAAGGAGGAATTCAATATGAATTTAACAAGATGTAATCACGGACACTTTTATGATATGGACAAGTTTGAGAGCTGCCCACACTGTAAAAATAATGGGGCTGGAGCAGCAGCAGAGGCAACCGTGGGACTTACTGGAGGTACAGCAGGAGCAACAGAGCCATATTCTGGCAATGCAGGAGATGTGACAGTTCCTGTAGGAATGACAAGTCCATTAGATGAAGTAAATACAGGATTTGGAAAACCAATTGATGCGACAGAAGAAAAAACAGAGGCAGCATTCCAGAAGATTTCTAATCCAAATCCGTTTGCACCTGCCAAAAATCCAGGTTTTCAGAATTTCGCAGGAGAAGATCCAACAGAGCCGTTATCTTCTATGCCGCCAAGACCACAGCCTCAAAAAGCGATGCAGGGTACTATTGATCCGATTATTCCACAAGACACTGGAAAAAGCTTAAAAGATGTAATTGAAACAGTTGCCAATGCAACAACAACCTCCACAGATGATGGAAAGACTATCGGCTTCTATGACGGGGCGCTTTCAGAAAAAGATAAGGTGATTGATCCTGTTGTAGGATGGCTTGTATGTATTAAGGGAGATGCTTTTGGAAGTAGCTTTGTGTTAAAGAGCGGTAAAAACTTTATCGGAAGAGACAGAAAGATGGACGTAGCACTTACAGGAGATAAGAGCGTATCCCGCGAATGCCATGCAATCGTAATCTATGACCCAAGAAGCAGAATGTTCCTCGTTCAGCCTGGAACATCCAGAGAATTATTCTACTTAAATGATAAAGTTGTCCTTGGTGTAGAAGCAATCGGAAGTCACGACATTCTTGCAATCGGTAAAACAGAATTAATGTTTATTCCTTGCTGTGGCGAATCTTTCTGCTGGGAAGACCAGATTGAAAGAGCGAATGCAGAAACAGCCAAAGAAAAGAAATAGAGACTGGAATACTATATTATTGATATTTCGCTGAAAATCAATGAGGCAGTACACTAGAGCGTGTTTGAAATATGCTCTAGTTAGAAAGGTGAAGGAAGAAAACATTGGATGAAAGAGACCTTCATTATCTAAAAAAAGAAACAAAGTTAAATGGACGCTATATTATAACGTCTGTTTTGGGTGAGGGCGGTTTTGGTATCACTTATTATGGTGTGGATGACTTATTTGGTAACGAAGTTGCTATAAAAGAATTTTTCCCGCAGGGAATTGTTACGAGAAACAACGAATATACCGATAATGTTACCGTAACTTACGCGAAGCAGGATGAGGCCTTTTTAGCAGGAAAAAAACGATTTATTGGTGAAGCCCGTGTGATGGCCAAGTTTAATGGCAATCAGGGAATCGTCAATGTAACTGATTTTTTTGAGGCGAATAATACAGCATACATTGTGATGGAATATCTTGACGGAATTACTTTAAAAGAATATTTAAAGGGAAATCGTCAGATTCCAGTGGATGAACTGATGGGACTTCTTGCTCCTTTGTTAGAATCTTTAGACGATGTCCATCAATCTGGGCTGATTCACAGGGATATCAGCCCAGATAATATCATGGTTTTAAAAGATGGCAGTGTAAAACTGATGGACTTTGGAGCTGCCAGAGACTATACAGAATTTGGTGAAAAAAGTCTTTCCATCGTGTTAAAACCGGGATATGCACCGGCAGAACAGTATCAGAGCCGGGGAGTACAGGGGCCGTGGACAGATATTTATGCGCTGTGTGCAACTATTTACAAATGTATCACCGGAAAGACGCCGGAAGATTCGATTCAAAGAGTGATGGAAGATGAGCTTAAAAAGCCATCAGAACTTGGTGTGGACATTTCCCCACAGATAGAAAAAACACTGTTAAAGGGAATGAGCATCGCACCAAAAGACCGTTATCAGAACTTAAAGGATCTCTGCGAGGATCTCTATAAAGACTATATGGAAGAGGAAGAATCCTTAGAAGAAAGCCAGAAAGAAACGGAAGTGGAGCCAGCGGAAACTTTAGAAAAGAGTTCGGCAGAAAGTCAGGAAACTTCTAAAAGAGAGTCAGAAGCTTTAAAAAAAGAAAAAGATTCGGTAGAAGATTTAGAGAAAGAGTGTGTACAGAAAAATTCAGAGATTTTTAAGGGAGATACCCAGCCGGAAAGCCTAAAAGAGCATAACACAGTGGAAGCAGAACAGTCTTTTGAAGAAGAGACAAAGGAAAATGCAAAAGTTAAGATGCAAAAGGAGCCTGAGGGAGAGACAGATTCCCAAAAGAATTCTCAGGATTCCTCAAAACAGACGAAAAAAAAGCGTTCAAAAAAAGGTCTCCTTATTGCAGTAATTTTGTGCTTCCTTATTGCAGGCGCTGGCTATCATTTTTACCAGAAATCTCTTGAAAGAGAAGTTCCAAATTTCGTAAATAAAAGTTTTGACAGTGCAAAAGCAGAAGCGGCCGGAGATGATGACTCTCTTGTTTTAGTAGAACTTGATCAGGCTTATTCTGATACTGTAAAAAAAGGAAATATTATTTCACAGGATATTAAGGCAGGAACTATTTTAAAAAAGGGAGATACCATCCGGGTAACTGTCAGCAAGGGAGCACTGGTTACCATTCCTGATGTAGCTGGTAAGAAAAAAGCGAAGGCTAAAGAAACGATTACTAATGCGAAGCTTATTATGAAAGTTTCAGATAGAAAATGGTCAGATAAAGTTGCAAAAGGAAAGGTTATTTCTCAAGATAAAAAGGCTGGAGAGAAGATAGAAGAGGGCAATACAATCTCTGTAGTAATCAGCAAAGGTGTTGAGCAGGTTAAAGTTCCAAAAGTAGAGGGCGAAACGTTAGAAGAAGCACAAAAAGCTTTGAAAAAGGCAAAATTAAAAGTTGATTCTTCTCGTACATACAGTAGTAGTGTAGAAGAAGGGAAAATAATCAGCCAGTCCATTGCTTCTGGTAAAACCGTTGATAAGAATACGACAGTAAAAGTCGTGATAAGTCTTGGAAAAGAGCCAGAACCAGAGCCAGTTTATCGTCCAAGCAGCTCTAGTTCTTCTTCAGGAAGCAGCAGCTCAGGCAGGAAGTCTTATAGACGTTCAGGCAGCTCCAGTAGTTCGAGCAGGAAATCCTCCGGCAGTAAAAAGAAATCTTCTGGCGGCGGGGACAGCATCAATAACTGGAATCTCGTAAACTAAATAGAAAGAGGGATACCAGAGTAGAAAATAGAACTCTGGTATTCTTTTTATATTAAGGCATATTCGTAAGAACATATAAAAAAGTAAATGGTACGAAAATCTACAGCGTATGGAGTCATGCAAAAGCCGTTAAAGTGAAATAAGCAGAAAAGTTTCTACTAAAAAATATTGATTTATGATATAATTTTTATAATCTTATGCAGATGCAAAGTACAGATTGAGAGAGAAATGAGGGAAAGTTTATGGAAGAAAACAGTGTTCATCTCCTGAAAAATGGAAGAACATTAGGCAGCCGTTACGTCATAGAGGGCGTTCTTGGTGAAGGTGGATTTGGAATCACCTACAGAGGACATGATAAGACTCTAGATGTAGAAGTTGCCATAAAAGAGTACTATCCACAGGGATTTGTGACCAGGAATACAACATATAGTGAAGAACTTACCGTATCCCAGTCAAAATACACGGAAATGTTTCAAAAAGGAAAGGAAAAGTTTTTAAGTGAGGCGAGAACGCTTGCACGTTTTAACAGACAGGAAGGTGTTGTAAGTGTAACAGACTTTTTTGAGACAAATAATACCGCATATATCGTTATGGAATTCCTGGATGGAATTACATTAAAGCAGTATATTGACACACAGGGATTACTTACACCAGCAGAAATTTTAGATCTTATGGCACCTTTAATGGAAGCATTAGATGAAGTACATAATGTGGGACTGATTCATCGTGATATCAGCCCGGACAACATAATGCTGTTAGAGAATGGCGGCGTAAAGTTAATGGACTTTGGTGCAGCACGAGCTTACACAGAATTTGGTGAAAAGAGTCTTTCTATTGTATTAAAACATGGTTATGCCCCAGAGGAGCAGTATCGTACACACGGTGTACAAGGACCTTGGACAGATATTTATGCTCTTTGTGCGACAATGTACAAATGTATTACCGGCATCACTCCAGTAGAATCTTTACAGAGAATGCAAGGAGATACGCTGCAAAGGCCATCACAGCTTGGTATTCCAATTCCACCGTGGGTAGAATACGCAATAATGAAAGGTATGGCCGTTTTCCAAAGAGATCGTTACCAAAGTATTGCAGAGTTTTGTGATGACTTATATGGGGATGGCAGTAATATAAATTATGATGCAGTAGCATCACCAAACCAGACTGTATACGATTCGAATGTGTATGCAAATGCTTCCTATAATCAAAATGGTTACAGTCAGGGTAGTAATTCAAATTATAGTCAGAACTACAGTCAAAACTATAGCCAAAATTGTAGTCAGAATTATAGCCAGAATGGATATAATCAAAGTCCATATAATCCAAATGCGGATTACAGCCAAAATTACAGCACACAGAATAACAAATCCAATAATGCTGTTATAGGTATTTTAATGGGAACCATTCTAATCCTCATTATTGGAATTGGCGTATTTATATGGCGAATGAATGCAAACAATACTTCCGATAATACAAAGGTGGCACAGTCAGAACAGAAAGCGGCGACAACACAGGCAACAACGGAGGCGACAACAGAAGAAGCTACAGAGGCAACGACGGAAGCAAAATCAGAAGAAAAACTTCCGTATACAAATAATGAAGTAAGAGATGAATATTCATGTCAGAAAAAAAGTGATTTTTGTCTGGCAGAGGGAAAAGGCTTTAGTTTTTATTATCCTAAATATGAATTTTATTCAGGAAGTGTAAATGATGACAAGACATCATTTCATTTTGCTTCAGCGGATGGAGCGACAACTTTAGAGGTATACAGGGAGAAAAATCCGGGGAATGCGAAAGATAAAGTACAGGATTTTTATAGTGCTGTAGAATATGATTCAGGGTATAACATAACATATACATATCCGAAAGAAGATAAAGATTACAGAGTCATGGCGGGCAATGTGGCTTCAGGTACGAACACCTCTTTTTACTTTATTGTAAAAAATGATGGAACATATGATTATATTTTAAAATATATTTATTATGATACAGATATTCATAACGATAAAAATCAGGAGGATTATCTTATGGACTCTATTTACAGAGGATGTTCTTTTAGTGGTCATTCGGATGATAAAGATATACGAACATGCGCAGAATTCAAGTCAACTGACTATTAAAACCAGAGGAATCAAATGAAAAAAATAATAAGAATAAAGAATTTTTCCTGTTTTTTTCTGCATAGTATTCTGCTTTTTACAATGATACTTCCTCTTCCTCTAAATACAGTGCAGGCATCATCAAAAAAAGACTTGACCATTGTCATTGATCCCGGACATGGAGGCATCCAGTCCGGGACACAAAGAGGAAATCTGGAAGAAAAAACCCTGAATTTAAAAATCGCACAGTATTTAAAAGAGGCATTGGAGAAGTATAGCAAAGTTACAGTATCATTAACAAGAAACGGTGATTATGATGTAAGCCTTTCTGATCGGACACAGTACAGTGCAGACAAAGACGCAGATCTTATGATAAGTATTCATAACAACGCAACAGGAGACTGTGCAGCTTATGATAACGGGTGTACCGTTCTTGCAGCAAAAGACGGATATAAGCAGGAATTAGCGGATGAGGAACAGAAACTTGCATGTAATATTTTAAACGAGTTAGAAGCACTTGGGATAGAGAATCAGGGTATTTTATTACGGGATTCTGAGGCCAATGAGAAATATGAGAATGGAGAACTGGCAGACTATTATGCGATTATCCGCGGAGGTGTATTAAAAGATATTCCTACTGTTTTGGTGGAGCACGCTTTTGTAGATGATGATTCAGATTTTGAAAACTATTTAAGCAGTGATGCAAAGTTAAAAGCACTGGCAGAAGCAGACGCAAAAGGGATTGCAAGATATTATCAGCTGACCACAGAAGATGGGAAGAAAGCAGAAAGTCCATTAGAAAATTATAAAGAAAAGATTGTTCATATTGTCGATGGAAACAGCGCGCATAATAAAATTAGTTATAAAACGTATTATCCATCTTCTCAAAAAGACAATAAAGAAACAGATTCTGGTACAGATAAGACAACCACAAACAATGGTCAGACGGAACAAACCACGGAAAGTATTACTGCCCAAGGGAAGAAAGATGCGACAGAAAAAGTAAAAAGAACAGAAAAAAGTTCAGAACAAACTTTGGATACAACAGCCAATACATCTTTTAAAGAGGTAACACATTCCCCCAAAAAAGAAAATATTCGAGTGGATTCTATTATACTTTTCGTTATGATAGTGGCACTTGTTGCGGCACTTATTTTGCTGAAGATTTTATTGGGAAAAAGAAAGAAGTAATGTAACAATGGGAGAATTAAAAAAGAATATCGATGTGTCCTTGATCTTGCACATGATATCATTGGTGGAAAGTGGAAGCTTCGCATTTTATGGAATATTCAACAGGGAAATAACCGTTTTTCCATGTTGGAACGGGCGATTCCGGAGATTACACAGAAGAATATTATGTTGTGACAAATGCGGATAAATTAAAAGAACTTGCACAGACAAGTCCTTATGCCGGATGTACGGCGAATGCACCGATGGCATTTGTGGCATGTTACCGCAAAGAATGTCGTATGCCAGAATATGCACCGATTGATTTAAGTGCATCTGTAGAGAATCTGTTATTAGAAGCAGATGAATTAGGACTTGGCGCAGTATGGCTTGGAATTGCACCTCTCCGAGACAGAATGGATAAAGTAAGAGAAGTGATTTCTATTCCGGAAGAGTTAGAAGCATTTGCGATTATTCCATGTGGCTATCCGGTACAGATAAAGAATCAGCAGAATCACTATGAAAAAGAAAGAGTACATTTTGTAGAGTAGTAAGTTAGCTTTCGTTATCTGTTTGTTAGTGCCTTACTTGCGTCTCTTTTTTGCGTGTGATATAGTGATAAAGCCAGAGCCTTTTTCATACACGCTCTAGGTAAAAGAAGAGAAAGGCAGTAAAATCATATGGAAAAATCAGTTTTAGATATTATATGTGCTTCTTTGGACAGTTTTTTTGAATCGGAACGAAAGATTGGTACTTATATTATACAGCATACAGCAGAAGTTGTGGACATGACGGTCGGGGAGCTGGCACAGGCATGTGGAGTCAGCGATGCATCGGTTTCCCGCTTTTGTAAAAAGATAAATATGAAAGGATTTCATCATTTAAAGATTACGCTGGCAAAAGAAATATCAGAGAAGGGAATAGAGGAGGAAGAAGTTTCGAATCATATTTCTGTGAATGATATTGAGCAGTCACTAAAAAATATTTTAGCGAATAAGGTGACAGAAATCACACAGACCGTTTCGATGATGGATGCAAAACAGCTTTCCGAAATTTTAAATAAGTTAAATATGGCAAGAACCGTACAGTTTTTTGCAGTAGGAAATACGATTCCTGTGGCAATTGACGGGGCCTTTAAGTTAAATCAGATAGGGATTCCTGCGGTATCCGGGACTATTTGGGAGACACAGATAGGATACACCTATAATATGACAGCAGAGGATGTTGTGATTGCGATTTCAAACTCCGGGGAGTCAACAGCGGTGCTTCGAGCGTTAGAGGCAGCAAAGAGTGCGGGGGCAACAACGCTTTCCATAACGAACAGCGAGAAGTCCAGCGCAGCGCAGCTTAGTGATTATCATATTACAACAGCGACCCGTGAAAAATTATTTCTTGACGGGTATTGTTTTTCCAGAGTATCTGCGACAACCGTGATAGAGATTTTATATCTTTTCCTAACCTCTATGAGAAAAGACGCTTATAAGAGCATTGTGCGTCATGAACAGGCGATAGCGTTTACAAAGCTGTAACTATGGGCTTTCGTGCTATTGTTTCAGCTTTAGGTTATTGAAAAACCCAGAGAGACTCTATATATAAATTCATACTAGTTGAAGTACTTCGTTGGATTGTGTCCAGGTCAGTAAGACAAAAAATGTCTTCTTCCCTTGGACATAATCTCTCCTTGTTCTTCAAATAGTGCAGATTTATATATAGAATCTCTCTGGGTTTTTATTTTTGTTTTATCCTGAAACAATAGCCTAACAGCCCCTGATGGCTAGATTATTTTTCAGACATACTCTGGAGTGAAATTATTGATTGTAATTATCGTCAAAAATTTCGCTCTTTTTTTGTGCATATCGCTGATTGAAATAATTTTCATAAAAAATATATTGACGAAAATAATATATCATGATAAAGTACAGATA
>PPYF01303999.1_pt1 | contig 33956 bp, 47 predicted proteins | sample 1559871 | NCBI WGS metagenome assembly PPYF01 (sample SAMN08240021, study PRJNA423297) | Human gut metagenome, whole genome shotgun sequencing project.
CTGTTTTCAAAAAGATACCACTGTTCGTCTTCAGACAGCACATCCGAATAAGCATAGAACTGTGATTCGGACAACTTCGTTCCACCAGCCTTTTCCGTCCAGACTTCATAATAAGAAGGATAAGTATTCCCTAACTTACCAGCAACCACTCCATACTGCAGATTCAATGTGTAGGCAGCTCCGGCCGTACAATTCTGCAACGATATCGTGCGTGTCGACTTATCTGAGTATGTTGCCTTTAACTTGATCAAGCAAGTTTCTACAGCATAATATGTCAACCATTCCGGGCTATAGTAAGTGACTTGTTTCACCCGAGGCTGCCACGTCAGGAAATGCAGCTTCAGCCAGTTCGTCGCCGTATCTGCCAAGTTCGCCACGCCGGAACGTACTGCCCGGAACGTATAATCCGTATCATCTATTCTTGCCGTAAAATCAGCCCAAATGCCAGCCTGTAGATAAGTCGTGTCCGCTGCATTAAATTTGTACGTCAGCTGACTTTCCACAATCTCCCGCACATCGATCTCCAGTAGATTATCATCCCCCGGGATATATTCACTCTCCAGGAGCACCGTGTCCCCTTTTTTAAGTACAAAGGAGACAGGTTGGTTCCCCGCAATAATGAATTTCTTCAAGTTACCGCAAAGGCTCAAACTATCCGGTTTCTGTATTACACCTGCCATTGAATGTTATTTTGAGACGAAATAACCCACAATTCCATTTTTTACAAAGGACATCAAAAAGGGAACGAAGTCAGGATCGGTACCAACCAAACTGTCACTGTCCCATCTATAGCATCAGTAATCGTTCCACTTTCATCTTGTTTATTTCCAACTTTTGCAGGAAATACCTGTCGATGATATTGTCCACCGGCATTATATTCCGCTTCGGTAGGTGGATCGTAATAAATCGTTTCCGGCTCTGCGTTATAAGACGCATACCGTCTACTCGGATATATTTCAGAATTGACTTGCCAACTGTATCGTGATATTTTCGGCCATGTTTGCACCGGTGCTTCCGAGACGGGTTCATGATTTGCGATCGTATAAAAATCACAAGTCGAAAGTTCTTTCTTACCTACTACATACCGGATCGTTTCCGGAATCAGTTCCTGCCCTTCCAGAATAATCTTACCGGTCGAAGACAGCTGCATCTTATCCCCTTCCGAGAGGATGAGATCTGCCGATATCTTGTGCAGGCTATTCCGGAGTACACTGTCATATTTTCGCCAGAAAGTTTCAAACAATCCCCCTTCCCCGTTCCAGAAAAGCGTATAGTTCCATAGTCGGTTATCGTAATAATAATTGGACGTAGTCCCGATATCACGTCCCATCCCAGTCACTCTTCCGGTAAAGGTCAGCATCACCGGAAGTGAATACGTATCAGACACATCCGCTCCTCCGGCGCCGTTTTCCGAATCATCCACATTATTCTTTTCGTCATCCATCACCACCAGCGTGTGCAGGAACCTCAATTCATCCACCACCGGATGCGCATCCCAAAACGTTACTCCGTTTACAGCTTTCGCACAGGACATTCCCGGCAGGCATTCCTCGCATTCGATCTCTTCTGCCTGCAATGATCCGCCTGTGTAATAATCCGTATTCAATGACCCGACACCATCGAGAATTGCTTTGTGCCCCTTAAAGCCAAGACGATATATAGTTCCGCTATTTTTGTCCAGCAATGCATCCGGATACAAATTCTTTAAAGAGACATAATTCGATTGATCCGTATCGATCTGCACACTCTGCCTGTAATCACTCGAGGAAGCAAGCACATGAGGGATGCAATCGGCATGCAGTTTTAACTGTCGGTAGTTTTCAGGGAAAGCAATAGCCGGTTTCCCGTTCATGATCAGGGTTAAATCTTGCTTCGCCAAGCTGTCTATTATTTCGTTGAACAACAATACAGACACCTTCTGCCGGACATCATCCACCGCAAACTCCATACAGAACTTTTTCCGAAATACATTCAGCAGTGTCCCAACCTTACAGTCAGGAAGGATATCCGTGAAACGTATCGAACCATTCACTATCGTATCGGCAGTATTATTCAAAACTACCATATTCGCAAAAGGAGCAGTAGATAGAAATCCGGGATCAAATGTGTAGCCTAAATATTTGAATACCCGTTTCAGCAGATAATTAACTTTGACAAACGGTGTTATGTAGCATCCCGCTGGGATATTTATACTCTTTTCGTCCAAGACTTCGACCGTCTCATTCCTGTTCTTTAAATCATAGTACCCGTCCGGTAACTTCTCCAACGTTACTATATTCAGATTCGCACACTTTCCATTCTCATCCGGAACAGAGCTAATCTGGAATATCGCAAACCGTTCATCTTCCGTTTTCCAGAGCGACCGAAGGAAATCAACGCATTCACCTACCGAAGCAAACCGCACGGTTTCGTCTCCAAACACATCCGCAATACTGACATCCTGCACCCGGTTGTTAAGCGATCCCTCATTTAGAAGTAAGCTGCACTCAAAGCCTTCTTTTTCGTTATAGGATAACAACACCATTTTCGCCCGCACATTAAACACCTGTTCGTGCAAATAGACATCTACTTTCGTGATTCGCCGTCTCCCGGCGATATGCTGTACCTGCCCCAGCAGCCGCTTGTTCTTGTCCGTCGCTGGTAGGGATATCGGCAACGACTGTTCCCCCCACTCAATAAAAAAAGGATTCGTCCGCTCAATCTCGATCCTGGTGTCCGGCGACAGATCGAACCGTTCACCATCTTTATTCTTCAATTCCATTACTTACTCCCCAGTTTTCTTGTTTTATCCAATGTCTGCTTTTTCTTCTCGATATCGCTGTAAACAACATACGCCCGGATGCCCCCTTCCAGATTACTCAACAACACAATCAGTCGTTGCATAACGGACAAAAGCACAGCCGTACTCTCATTGTCCCTGCCGCTCGGCTTCGGATCACCACTATACCGCCATTCGCAAACCCGGCCACCGGCATCGGGTTTGCATTGGTCTTCTGCCGGCGCATTGCTTCCAAAGCGGCCACATGGTTCATTGCCGCCGGTTCACGCATAACAAAAGAAGGAACTACATATTCTTCAAAATGTACAGGACCAGCTACAGCAAACGGACTACCATGCCCCGTTAGACCTCCATTAAAAAAGCCATCCATCACTACGCGGGAACCGGAATTTGTAGCGGTATTATTAACAGAAAGATCAGATGAAGAATTATCATTGCTGCCAATATTGTTTACCATGCTACCAACCAGGGCTTTCACAGCACTAAATGCAGCTTTTATCAGACCTGCTACAACAGCTCCTTTAGCCAAACCTATTAATCCACCTTGACCACCTCCTTTTATTACAGCTTCAGCTGCTGCCATTTGAGCAGTAAGTTCCAATGCATCAAGCCCCATATTGATAATCGCAATCAAGGAACTTTTTACCAAATCATTATTTCCGGCAATAGCGCCGCCTAAAATCGTACCTATCTCAGTAGAGAAGCCAGAGGCTAATTCTTTCAATCGTTCTTGATGCTCCTGCTGTTCTTTATATTCCTTCGCTTGCTTCTCATTATTTTTTGCAACAACCCGTTTCAGCTCATCATTCAAAGCCTTCTCCTTCGCCTTTTCTTCCTTTTTTACAGCTTTCTGACGATATTTTTCCTGGCTTTCCTCAAACTTTCTCGTTTGCTCTAATATCTTGACCTTGTAGGAAAGGATCTTATCCTGTATCTCCGCCTGTTTATCCTTATCCAGCCCATAAATAGCCAGCCGACGGTTCAAGGCCTCCAATTCCAACATCTCCAACTGCCGGTTATATTCAGCCTTATCCATCAAGTTTTGCAGATACCCCTCCTTTAGTTTCAACTGTTCCTCCCGGACATACCGATCAACTTCCTTTAGTTTAGCTTCTAATATTTTCTTTTCATCAGCTCCTCCAGGTGGTGTCGTTGTCGTATCGTCAGATAATATATCATTCACTTTTTTCGAGCTATCAGCCATTATTTGGCGCAAGGCTTCCGCTTGTGCATCCAATGCCTCCTTCGTTTTATCCCGTCTTACCCTACCACGAGCAACCATATCGGCTAACATCTGATCCGCCTTGTCTTTGCTGAACATACCAAATAAACCGACTTCCATCTGTTCCCACCAGGGCATCTGTTCCTGAAAAGCTTCAGGATCAGTATCAAGCCTGATTTTTTCTTTTTCTATTTCAACAAGCTGTTCTTTTGCAGCTTGTGCCTTTGCCATTTCATAAATGCTGTCAATGTACTTATTAACAGCAGTAGTTGCCTTATCTGTATTAATCTCCTCTAACGTCAAATTTCCAAGATATTCAGGAGATATTTCATTTATTTTCTTAATCGCAGCTAAACGGCGCTCTTTTGATTCCGATTCATCCCGAGCCAGACGAAGAAATTGTTCTAATTCTGTCTTCTGATCTGCAATACTTTGTGCAGCGTCAGTTTCTACTTTATTTAACCTTCTCTGCACAGCTTCCATCTTTGTCAACTCCTGATTCGCCTTACGCATATAGAGTAGCCAAGTCAAAACAACAGCTCCCATTAAAGCGTAAGGGTTCTTCAACATGGTTGCATACATACTCTTCAAAGACGTGATTATCTTTTCATTCCATAATACATGAAGCTTATCAATTATGATAGCCGATTTGGCTGCTGCCGTATATATAGCAAGACCTGCAACTACAGCAATAATTTCCGTACCATTTTCATTAATCCAGCCAACTAACTTAACAAGTTTCTCTGTCCAGCTTACCGTCTGGTCCATCACCCCTGTTATCGCAGGATTCAACTTCTTCATCAAATCCATAGCCAGCAGATTCAACTTATTACGTACTTGCGCCCGCTTCACTTCATTAATATCGGAATTGATATTAGCCTGTTCTACCGCTTTATTGGTATCCGTAACGGCAGCCGTATATTTTTCAATGTTCGGTTTATTCATGACAAGGATCTCCGCCATCTTTGCATGTTCTTCACCAAACAAGTGGGCAGCTGATTCTCCTTTCTTAAAACGTGTCTCAATTTCATCAATAGCCCGTGAAAGATCAAACAAACCGTCCTTGTATCCGATTTTCTTTTCTTTCATTTTCAAGAGAACTTTATCCAAGCTATTCCCGGCAACAGCCGCTTCAGAATATTTCGGAGCGACGGCTTCTATCAATCCGATATGCTGCTCCAATTGTATGTTCATCAGGTTTGCCGTAGTGCCAGACTTTTCAAAAGCATCTGTAATATACTGGATATTGGCAGCACCAGCCTGGCTACCGGCAGCAATGGCATTTATGATCCGTCGACTGTTCTCCGCACCCAAGTTCATTTGATTCATAACAGTCGTAAGTGCTTTGGCAGCCGGTTCCAACTTATCCTTACTTGCAATCGAAAGGTATATGGCATCCTGAGTCACCTTTTCCAAAGCATCTGCATTTTTCAGCAGTTCCGGCCTCTGGCTCCCGATCAACGCAAAAGAATCATTGATTTCTACTGCGCTCTGTTTAATCCGAACCCCCTCCTTTGTAACTGTAGTCGACAAGCGTTTAGCTGTATTTTCAAGTCGCGCCACATCTTCGTCACCAAGACCGGTCAATGCCTTTACATTCGCAGAAGAAGCTTCCAGTTTATCCAGCTCATCTCGGAAACGAGAAAAAGCCATCGTTATCCCCGTAACGGAAGCCACCGCCGAACCGATCAGCCCCATATACTTGTTTATCCAGCCGGCAGCCCGTCCCCACGTCGTAGCCTGGCAACCGATCTCTGTCCGCATCTCCTTTTGGGCATACGTCAATTCCTTGCTAATCGATTTCTGTACCTGCAAACGCTGGTTATAAAGTTCCGTGTTACGAGTTGTCGAACGAAGCTGCTTATCGACCTCCCTTTTAGCTTTCAATAATTCATTGTAAGTTGCCCCGCTAAGATTCTTCAACACTCGTTCAGTATCGGCCACTTCGCGTTTATACTGTTCGTATTTCTTCGTCTGGGCAAGCAATTCCTTTTCTACCTTTTTTGCCTGTGCAGAATTTCCCTTTCCCGTCGTCTGCAGACCCAACAACGTCTTTTCAAGCTCACTAATCTTTTTTTCCAGCTGGTCGGCACTGGTCATTGCCGAACTGTTATCCAGATAGATTTTAATACTCCTGTTCAAATCATTTGCCATACCTATTCCCTGTCTATATATATTCGTGAAGCATCAATCTGCATATCAGCCGCATATTCGGCCACCAAATCGGCGAGTGCCGGAAGGTTCTTATCTATTATCGGATCAAACCATCTGATCGGCACACGGTTCCCGGTACCCATTTTGTAAAAAGAAAGAGGATTCGTTTTCTTTAGCTTGCCATGCCGGTCCGTCCATTTAGAACCACCCCGAAAACCTCCCTGTCCGCGACCGGCACCTTTGTGAATATAGATCCCCTCGCGCGCAAAACTAAACCCGAGGCGATCCGGCTCTCCTTTCTCCTTATGCACATTCGAGTCGATCGAAGAAGACAATTTCTCATCCTGTTTCACCAGCATTCTCACATTTCCGCGCAATTGCCTTACAACATCAATCCGCCAGGCATCTACATCGTCATTCAGCTGCTTTAATTTCTCCTTATCCTGCCTGCGCTCATAGCGGGCTATAGCACTAACAGATTCCAGCGATATCTCAAAAGGCAACCCTTCGCGAGCCCCCAACACGGAGTTTTTCCGTTTAGGAGTACGCATCTGTTCACTAAGCCTTTTCATTACTCCCATGCTACATCCACATTGATTCGTCAATAAAGAATTTCACAGGCTTTTGCAGATTAAAGCCCAGCATCACCCCGTAAAAGTTTTGCCCCATCGGACCCACTCCACGCATAGTCATGCTATCTACATCCAGAAACTGAAGTCCGCTCCGCTCCTCGTTCCAGTCCAGCATCATCCGGCAGATCACTTGCATAAGTATTCCCTGGCATTCGGCCTTCGCTGCATGCAGGGCATCAATGTTACCCGATGCGCTCTGCCTGAGCACAGCAATAAAATATTGAGGCGTGTTTACCAGGTTATCGCTTCGGATCCATGAAAAGTCAGAGTTATGCCCGTCGATCGCTACCAGCACATAATTCCGGATTGAAGATATCCGTTCTTCCAGATCAGAGATTTCTTCGACTTCGTCACTTCGTAAAAAATGACACTCCGCATCCGTATGTTTGATAGGAGCCAAATGCCGCGCCAGCCATTCAGAATATTCAAAATGATTATAAGTATCCATAACATCCAGTTTACAGATACAAAAAAAGCCCCCCGAAGGGAGCTTTTAAAGGACATATCTTTTTGTAGTATCAGGACAATAAAAAGAAAAGGAACAAACCAATCAGCACACCGGCGATAACTTTCGCCGGCCTGCTCCCGCTGCGCCGGGACTCATTCAGCGCCGCCCCGATCAGCATAACAAAACCCAATATGATTACAAACATCAACATACCGCAAATATAGTCATTCTTTCGACAGTTTATTTAGTTTTATCCTTTCCTTCAAATAAACGGACATAACGTTTTAAAAAGCTCAAATCAGCGATCGCATTCAGAGCTACTTTTTCCCCTTCCGGGGTGCAATCGCAGGCAATAAGAGTTATTGCACTATCTATCACATCCACTTGTGCAGCCATAAACTCAGGTTCCTCCTGACATTGTCTGATAAAACTGATTAATTCTTCAGTCAAACGAATCCCTTGTACTTCGCAAATCATACCTTGCCTCCTTTCATTATAACCATTTTGCAAGAACGTCCAGATTGACGTATATTTATCGAGGCCAATTCTGCTATCGAATCAACATATTTTTTATTTACTTCCAGCATTTGATCCAATAATTTTCTGTACGATTCATAATCAACATACATCTTGCCTTTATGAATGATTGATTCATAATTCATACCCGGCCTCCTTTCTCATCTTTCGTATTCCATGAATAACTTGAATACGCAAGTGTCGCAAGAATCGGTAGTGACACAACGCAAGGCAGCAATACGGCACCAAACACCGCCAGCAGGCACAGGGTTATCTTCAGGTCTTTTTCGGTGGCTACCGGCAAGATTTCCTTCCATGGCTCTGGAAGTTTGCCTCTCAATTTCAATGCCAGGGCGTGGACTTTCGCCCAGGTAAAAGGGTTAGATACTTGTACGCGCTTCCGGCTTCCGGTAACGGGTACGGTTAATGAATTTGATTTCATAACATTGTACGGTTTGACGATTTAGGCAGAAAAAAGAACGGCTGCCATTTCCCGTGTCGTCAAACCGTACAACATCATCACCCGAAGGCAATAAAAATACGTGGGAAAGGCAACCGCCTTATGCTATATAAAAGGGCATAAAAAAAGCCCAACTTATGTCATGAGCATTATCCGTTACTCTTCGGGACGATGAGATCGCCGTACGGTTTGACTTTGCAAATATGGGAAAAGTTTTTGGATTTGCAATGCCAAAAGCTATAAATTCACCAATCATCTTTAGCAGAATCAGTACTACTTACCTTTTTATATATCGATTCTTCAAGATCATATAGTTGATTAAGTTCATGCAATATGTATAATAGACGTGTAGTTTGATATCCTTTATCGCTACGCTTTTTCTTTGAAAAACTGGAAGTGTATGTAGTATTATAGAACGTTGCACTTAAAAAATCACTCATAGTACATTTGCTGTCTGAAAATAAACCTTCATCTACAATCATGTCATAAATATCTACTTTATAACGACCTTCTCGTACTTGAATTTTTATCGTATAATCAATAACTTCATCGACATTTATATGTGATCCCATTATAGTGTTAACAGAACTCATCGCAGAATTAGTATATTCAATAATGCCCTTACATACTATTACACCATTTTCTTTGTCTTGCATCTGAATTACATTCTTAGCATTAACATATACATCAACTAATGCCTGATAAATCTTAGCATACAATTCATCTTTAGCAGTTTCCGGAATTTGTCTGACAAACGAAATAGTGAATGTACCATCATCATTAAGAGGGACATTTGATAAAATGTCTTGAAGATCTTTCTCGGAAAGTTTCAATCTTAGTTTTTTATCCTTCATCAAAGAAGAATCCAATTTTGATTGAACGATAGTTTTAAACTCTTCCTGCGACTTCGGTTCTCTGACGACTTCAAAATCCTGTGCAAAAGCACCTACGCAAAAAAGCGTAGCAAATAGGGTACAGATTAAGTGTTTCATGTTGTTTGTGTTTGTTATTCGCCGCAATTAGGGAAAACTTTTTGAGATAGCAAAGAATCCTTGTATCTTTGTGGAAAAGAATTGCGATATGAAAGGAACAGAAATATCACTCTTGGTACAACCAGTTCAAATAACTACACAAACCACTTACATCTGGAAACATTGATTGATAGTTTATACCAAACTTATCCAAATTAATCATTAGAGTATTTTTTAGCTTGCCAGGTATGATAAGCTCAAACATTTTATTCTTTGTTCTTGTATTTTTATCCATTGGTACAAAAGTTTTAGCCTTTGAAGAAAAAGGATGAATCGTAAACCAACCAGATTGAGCAACAATTCTTTCATTATTATACATGGGTTTTATTATTTTTGTACCTGTAATATTAAATATAGATTTAATATTCTCATCATTAATAAATAAATCATCTGAAGGGAAAAATAAATAAACATAGCCATCATTTTCCGGCTCTTTTTGGCATGCAAACCATAAAGCTACTAAAGGATTTGTTGTCCAATCCAACAATCGGGTTTGTAAACCAAAATGCTGTGCATAAATCATCCATTCCAAATCTGAATTACATTTTTTATGGATAATATTTTCACTTCTTCTTTTGAATTCATTTAAAATTTGTTTTTCCTTTTTCAAAACATCCTCCCCAGCTCCATTGCGGCAAAGAGCCGGCAGTAAAGGATAATTCCGGCATTGTCCTCTATAATATGTTTTACTTTTTTTTCTTTATCATCTATTAATGTAACAAAATCCACAAAACTGTTTATTATCTCCGATTCTATCTTCATGATTTATTAAAATAAGTTATTACGGCTTGTAATTAATCATTGCTTAAGCAATAAAAGAAAAGCCTGACAAAAGTATCAGGCTTTTCTTAATTAAACTAAATGTATTTGGCTTAAATCATCAGCTAACCATCGAATAGCTTTGTCTATTTTCTCAACTTGGAGTTTCCGAGGTTTTTTTAAACCTGAAGCATAATGTCCCAATTGTTTTTGATTTATTCCAGTAATACGTTCCAAGCCAGCCTTTGAAAATATTTTAGAATAATATTCCAGAAAAGAAGCAGTGTCATACTGCCAATTTAATTCATACTCATGTAATAATACCTCTGGTACCTGCTTGTTGATGTTTTTGTAAATTTCAATCGACTCTATTAAATCATCTTTCACCTCTTTAACCGTATCACCAGCAGCATAGATACCAGGAATCTCTTCTATCCAAGCAGCATATTGATCGTCTCCTCTGACAACCATTACAGTTAACTTTTCCATTTTTCACGAATTATATATATGATAAATAATACATTTACTAACAAATTAAAGACAGGAGCTTATAGCTCCATGTCTTTAATAATTCTAAGCCGTAAACCTTCTGGGACTTCTTTTGCTCCATGAAATGGAACCGGGTATCTAATACCATTAATATCTTCATAAATATAATGACTACCTTCTGCGTCTCCCGTCCAGAACCATCCTCTCTTGGACTTTTTTCCCAACTTTTGAAGTTTACGGTGAAATTCCGTATATTTCATATGCACGAAATTTTTAATTATAACGAAATTACGGCTTCAACCTCCGCCTCGGGCACAAAGGTAGAAATAATTCTACCATAAACAAATAAAAAGTAGATTTTTTTCTACCTTATAATAAAAAAACCGCTCTACTTTCCCAAGCAGAGCGGCCAACCTAATTACTAATCTAACAATTCTAATACCATGAAAAACACACTATAATTTCTTTTGTTTCGCCTTCTCATCCCGCTCTATGGCCATGTCAAGCGTATACAACGCATCATACAGCAAACATTGCTTCACCTGTTCTTTCTTCGTCACGTCCCCCCCGGCCATCTCGTCCACGATTCGTTGCTGCATATCGAAGACATCCGAGTCGTCCGAACCATCGCTGCCAGGAAACACATGCGGGAACTTATCCTGAATAAACCGCATACAGCCGATATAGAACCAGAACATAACCGTCTTGACAGTCATATCCACATCCCGGAACCATGCGGCAGCCCCGTCCTCGCTGGTCGTAAAGACGCTGTCTTTCCAAATCACCGACAAGAAGTTGTCCAGTGCCGTCTGGAAATCATGCTTCATTTGCTGCTGCCAGCTCTGCAACATGATAAACTGCCCATAGCTTACATTCGTAAGCCCGTCATCCGGCCCGGCCAGCACCATGTCTTTTGCCACATACCGCGGGAACGGATTACGCGTAAGCCGGATATCCAGATCAGGGCCGGCATCCGTCTCCCGGAATAAATAATCAAACACAGAACTTAATGCCGTAAGTTGTTCCGGTGTCAGATATGCTTTGCCCGACGGTAATGATATCGCATATCCATTCCCGGCCGCCCGCTGGTAACGCCGTACACGTCCGCCCATGCAGAACAGCAGCATCTTCAATTTAGCCTCCTGCACCGTACATTCCCGGTTCAAGATGACCGCCAGGAAACAAAGTTGTTCAGCCGTCAGTTCGTTCCATTCGCCGGGAACACTGTAATTCTTTTCTCCGATTGTAATCTTTCTCATAATACGAATATGTGTTTGTCTTGTGAGTTGAAATCAAATTTTGCGGGAGCAGGTAGTCCGAGTTCGAGGGCATAAGTAGCCATATAGTCCGTTATGACCGCCTCCATTGCCGTCACTTGTTCAGCATAGAAATTCCCGTTGTCGGCCGGATCTGCATACAGCGGATAAATAACCGGCCTAAATTCCAGCTGCCCCGCAGCCGCCCGCTGCACGCGTGTCGCCTGGCTGGTATGCAGCTTTGCCACATTCATGGCCAGCCATACCCGGATATAGCCGATCAGTTCCTGCCGGACCGGATCAGACGGATTAAGTATCTCTTCCCGGAGCGAACGGTCCAATGCCGTCCCGATCCACCTCCTGAGCTTCAGGTAAAGAGCCTCCAGCAAAGGCCGGAACTTTTCAAACGTCAAACGCGAATACCCGATATTCACCTTGCCATAATCCTGAAACTCACAAGCCGTATTCAGATAACAGCCGGTAGCCATGCGTTTGTAATACAGGCTATCTTTCCATTCCGGATAAACACCGGTTTCCAGATATCCCAACAGCTTGTCCAGGTTCATCCACCCCCGTTCCTGCATACTCTCTTCGCTTCTGGCGATCTTCTGGTCACTGGCAACCGTGTATTTCTCATTTCGCGCCACCGTATGCCCGCTGTCGCCGATCAGCACACCCAGCTCCGGGCTGGCCAGTGCCACCGCCAGCGGACCTAATGCACGCGACACCATGATCCGGACTTTTATGTCTCCTGCCGTGGACGCGTCTTCCAACCGTTTAAGCAGCGCTTCCCCCAAGTAAGGCACGATATATTTGTCATAAGCATCATCCAAATAAGGCACCAGCACTTCAAACGTAAGCGAAGCATTCACCTTCACTGTCTGCCGTAAATCTTCTATCGTTTTGATAAATGTCTGTTCCATAACTTACACCTTTTCGTTGCCAATACTCTTTTCAGATCCCGTATTTTTATCTAAAGTCGTCAGCATAATATTTTTCACTCCAAACTCTATCGACGAATCCCATCCGTTTATCTCCTTTGCCAGATAAAGCGGCAGCAACATCATATCCCGTAACGGCTTAAACAATACCTGAGCAATAATAAACAGTTCCCGGGCTTCCGTCCCGTTAATGTTTTTCGACTTCCCTGGCGATGCCCCTTTCAACGACGGGTGTACCGCCATCGTGTTACAGATAACATTCGTTGCTTCCTCACTATCCTCAATGTATTCACCCCCTTTGATAAACGACTCCAGCGGCTTGATGATAATGTCGTTCTCCTCATACTTATTGATCTTGTCATATTGGAAATGCGACACAAAGCTCTTTCCCGCATTCTCTTCTCCGGATAGGAAATCGTTCAGCTTTTGCAGGAATTTCTTTTTGCATTGGACCTGCTTATCCTTTGCATCTTTCGCAATACCTTCCGAAGCATACAGCTTATCCCAAAAGTTCATGTTAATAGATACATGATATTTCAGGACCATTTGATTCTTCAGCAACGCTTTCTTAAACTTCGGGATCGCACAACTGAACTCATACCAATCCAGAAAAATACTCCACCAATACGGCCGGTTATAATAATACCGACCGGGAACCGGCAAGTTCAGGCTGACCGTATAACCCGCCTCGCCTTCATCCGCCTTTTCGCCAGTCTCCGGATCCGGAACCATCCCAGTACGAACCTTAAGGTCATAAAGCGGACTTTTCCGGTCCAGAAGTCGGGTAACGATCACGTCATCCGGAGCCACCTGGTCGCCCCACTCTGACGAATAGCCATGATATTCGATCCGTTTCGTCTTTTCGTCCTGTTTGCTAACCCTGCTGAAACACATCTCCCGGTGCCAGATCTGCACCACCTTCGGCTTTTCTCCCTTCAGTCGTTTGCCGAACGACAGATGCACAAATGCATCCCCAAACACAACCAGGTCCGCAGCCAGCTCCTGCATCACCCTCATATAGTTACTGTCCGCCAGGAATTGAAAAATATCCGGAACATCCGCCGGCAGCAGTTCCTCGATCTTAATCGCGCCCCCTTCATCGCGCGTACGGCGGAAAACGGAAATGCCGTCCCCATACGCCATATTAGCTTTAAACTCGATGTTACTCCCGACGATCGTATTCTCATGAATCTTCTTCATGATCAGGAGCGGCAATTTGTCATCCTTCCCAAACGGGACAAAGTCGATTTCTTTACGCCCGACCGTCGAACCTTTCGCCGGAGTCACGGTCGTAGCCGTAAACTTCCGGTCTTCCAGAAACCCGACATCCTCGGTCATCACCACCGCCGCACCGGCCCCGCTCAGGAAAGCCGTATTGCCAAACTCATATACGTGTCTACTCGCCATTAAGCATATATTTTTTTGCCGTTAATCCGGATAATCATGCAGCGGATAAACTTCTTCGGGAAACGTTCCCCCCGTATGCGTATATTCACCGTACTCCCCTTCGCATGGATCGAACTGAACACAGCCGATTCGTAATGTTCAATAGAGCCGGGAAGTCCATTCCCCTCCCGACTCTCATTCAACCGCACATACGAGAAAGAAAACATCTTATAGCGTCCCCGTTCATCCTTTGCCTGCATCAACTCCCAGACATCACTCTGTTTTATTCTTTTTTCCATATCTCAACCAAAAGAATATTATCAATACGGCAGCCGTAGCCACCCCAAACATCCACCACATGACAGGGGTTGTTCCCCCCTTTACTTCCAGTTCTTCCGTCCGCGTCTTTTCAAAATGACCGTCAGCGGTGCCATCTGCCGCTGTCTGCCCGACTTCGTCGCCCGTTTCCTCCGTCTCCGTCGATTCGTCCGTCGATTCCTGCTCATTCCCGTCGATCCATCCTTCCGACAAGACAGGCCGGTTTCCGGCAGAGTCTGCCGGCTGGCCAGTATCGTAATTTCGCCAGTAGATCCGAATGTTCCGCCATCGGTCTGTGACGGTATTGGAAACGGATAGCTTCGCATCAGTTCGAGCATAAAGCTGATCATATCTAAATTGCTCTTTCGTTGTTCCACTATCGACAGAACTACCATTGCGACGAACAGTGCACCCCAGCAAACAAGCAACCAAAACTCCGGCAATCGCCATATATCTTCCATATCTCATACGCTTTACCATCCAAAAGGAAGTTCACACAAACAATACCTCATTCACAGCATCTCCCAGCCTGCCTCGATATCCGCCATCGGAATATGCACACCGTTTTCCACATAGCACATCGCATCGACCAGGGCACACATCGTACCTTTATCCGACAAGTCCACTCCACAACATTCCGGCATCTGCATTTCCCGGCACACCGTCCGTACATAAGCCGATGTATCATTCTCATTACGCGGCGCCCAACGTTCAACCAGTTCCTTCACCGTATGCAGATTGTAAGTCCGCTGATATTTCTGCAACAGTTTCATCATTGCCCTGGTGCCGTGTGCCATCGTTTCAAACTCTTCAAAAGCCTGATCCTTCTTGTTTGCCTTTGCCTCTTCGCCTTTCCAGTCGTTTGCCTCCGAATTGCGAATATTACCGGGATTATTATTCCGGATCCCTCGCGGTTGCTGTTTTACCATATTCTTTATCCTCCTTATCTAACATATTACTAATATTTTTACCCAATTTCGCTTCAACTTCTCCTTTAAGTTGTAGCTTCAAAAGTTTCGGGAACAACATATTAGGCCATATAATGAGCGCACTCCCCAACATGCTCCACAACTCACACACGCAAGCCAATACACAGCCCCCCTTCGTAATCAGCACCTGGTCTTCTGCAAAGATCCGTTCCGTCGTATAGACCACCAGCATAAAACCGAAGTAAACAATCACCTTAGCCGGTGTATCCCGTCCGATCTGCGACAGCATAAACTTCCGCTGTTTCCAGGCAGACACCATCGCAAAAAGCAGATCCGCCGCCACAGACACCCCCATCGCGACAAAAGCATATTTCACCGGAGCCATAAAACTCAGCAAAAAAGCCCCTGCACTCAGCACCCAGCCCCAAGACTGACCAAGTATCGCCTGTAACTTCAACCCGATCCGTTCCACTATCGGAATAAACACCTGTATGACCATCACATCCAAAACTTTTCAGCAAAGATGCAGCCATTACTTTTGCCCCAAAAGGACACAAAAAAACGACAAAACGATCTCTGCTACTTTATCCGCACATTCTCATTTCTAAAAAACCAAAACACTGACTATCAAAATGAATCACCACCTCCGAAAACTTTATTTTATCAATCCCGGCCATCGCAGCACGCAGCGCCCTCCAAAAAAATTGCGGCCGCAGATTTGATTTTTCACCTTATCTGCTGCCGCATCCCAATTAGCTCGCACACAAATTGCGTTGTCTTTTTGCTATAAGAATATAATTCCGCCACTTGCGATCGCAAGATCGGGCATAAAGAAGTTTGCACCGACAAACAACGTGTCCCATGCGTCCGTGACGTGCGTCTTATACTCATCCGGTGCATCCGGGCTGTCTTCAGTAGCTTCCGGAGATTTATCCTTCTCAAAGCCATTCTTGCCAACCTTCACGCCCGTTTGCTCCATTGCCAACTTCAGGAACTCATTGTTGTACATATTGAATACGGGATAAAGCAGATCCGGATCATGCTTCAGTGCCCGGTCTATTTGTTCATGACGCCAATCGTGCCGGCTTGTTTGGCCAATGTAAACGTCAGTCACATCCCAATTATTCTCATCTCTCAATATTCGAATAATGGTATCAGCATAGCTTTCTGCATTATTACCGGTAGTCCACACGAACGTATGATCATAGAAGAAGATAATCTCACGGCGCAATTTATATTTATAGTACTCACACACCTGGCGCACAAGTTCCTCCAGCTTGGCCGGTGTCTTTACGAAAAAACTTTTCAATGTCCGAAGCTGCCCGTTCTGCACCTGCCCCACACAGGCGGTATTAATAGCCGAATTGCTATCGAACGCAATAAGCAGCGGCGCATCCATGTCCAGATCACCATCCGCCAGGCAGCCGGCTGTCTGCAGCCGATTCCAGTCAGCCCCCATGCCGCTCATGTAGCGGGTGTCGCCAGGCGTATAGAAATGATGTTCACTCAGGGCCGAATAGAAACCATTGGCAACCCTGAACAGTCGCTCGTTCATAAATGCAGTGCGCCAGATCAGCGTTGGTGAATCACGATACATCTGCCAGATAAAGTCCTTGCCGACAACTTCCATATTGTCGAATATATCATACTCGCCATAATAGACTGTATATTCACGCGTCTTCCCCCGTTCCTGCTTGACCGGCTTCTGGTATTGGCGGGCAAGCATCAAGTCACGGCGCAGTTCCTTATACCGGCGTGAGGTATATTCATTCTGTACCGGAAGACGCTCGGTCATCTTCATTTCACGATACAGGTTTCGAATCAGGTTAATGTGTGTGGGACTCATCTCATTGATCTTATCCAAAATCCAACGTCCTGACTTAATGGTCGGCATATCGGTCGTGTACATCACCGAATGATGCCAGGGACATCGCCCGAAATCCTGTATATTACCACGATTGGCCGGATTCACCTCTGATTTGATTTTTTCATAATCCAGGAACTTGGCTTCCGGCCCGATCACCCAATCGAGAGACATAGAGTTGGCCGACATACTCTGACTGAACGAAAGCACAACGATCACCGTTCCGTTCCAAAAATGAATGCAATTATCCCATGCATTGCAGACCGGCAGTCGTTTTGGCTTCCGGAAATTAGCTGACTGCGGGGCTTTGCGGCCGACATAAAAATGAACGCCTTCCGTATATCCCCATTCGGCCAGCGCATGGATAATAGCCGGAAGCGTGTTCCCCCAGGCTTTAGCATAAGACGGCGAAATAAGCGCACCGGTAGATCCAGGCATAGCCCAAACATTCCGAAGGATAAAACGAGCATCCAGCCCTTCGGATTTACCGGTACCACGGCTGCACACCCAATATTCATCATGCGCAGCAATAGCCATACCCATGCGTTGCATCTTATTGAAAAACTTCCGTTGTACTTCCATTCCCTTACGGGCAAAAGCATCAGTCATCAGTCCCATCGCAATCGTCTGTTATCGGTTCAACATCCAGAATATCCCGGTCGTTCTTAAATAGTGCCCGGAAAGATTTACGCTCTTCTTCCAGGTTCGGGATCGGCTTAAATTCGTCTCCCATTAGTGTCACATCGTCCGAAGGCTCAAATACCGGTGGCTCCCATCCACTACGGTCTATCTCTTCATCCTCTTTATCGGCACGTGTATATTTACCGATCTTGTCGGCATTGGCCGCTATACCTTTTGGATCACCCGCCTCTTTAGCTATTCTAATACCTTCCTTTGCCGCTTCAATCACAATATGACGATACCAATTTTTACTGGCCAACTGTATGTTCCCGACCAGACGCTTGACGGCAGCCACATCCCTGTAAGCCGTTGCTTGCGAAACAGCAGGACAAGCTCCACCGCATCCGCCAGTCAGGAACGTAACCAACTCCTGATCCATCGTTATCGGATCTTCCAATAGTTTAGACACACACAGCATCCACCTTTCCTTTTGCTGCATCTCTCGGTCGGAAAGGAATTGGGTTGCTTCTTCCCGGCCTTTAAACAGAACCATCTCGATCTTATCGTATGAAGTAAGTTCCTTTGCCATAATCAAACAATTAAAAAAGGGAGAATAAGACAAAGCAATGCGCCGCTTATTCCCCCTGATTCATATTAACGAATGTCTTATTTCAAACCTTCCAGCTCAGACAGCTCCTGCCGATACCCTTCCAGCCGTTGCTCGGCTTTCTGTTTTAGGTTCAACTTGCCATTTCTATCATGCGCCTGAATCGAGACCTCCGTACGTCGGATATTCTCTTTCAGTCGTTCGATGCGATTAGCAATCTGCATGCCTTTCAAAACCTGATCGGCTGGCAACTCTTCGGTCCGCTTTTCTTCTACTTGAAGTTTCACCTGCTTGCCTTCTGCCCAGGCATCGATCTGATCCCATAATCCGGCACGTTCGACCCAAAGGCTGTGTACTTGCTTTGCAATCGGTTCGCGTTCTTCAGGGGTAAGCGATTCATTCTGCATTTCAGTGAAAAGAGATGCATACAGAGGTGTGATCTTTCGGATCCGGTCAAAAAGCATCTGGATGTTTTCAGGGAGTGAACTGTATGTCGCAATCTTTGCACCTGGACGAAGAGCGGCAAACTTATCCTGCAATTCTTGTAACTCTTCATGAGTACCCTCTAATTCAGCTTCCAGATCTTCAATCTCCTCCGTCTTGTCGTCATTATCACCTTCCAGTTCTGTAATCCGGTCGCGGAGTGCAAACAATTCCGATTCCTTAACCAGTATCTCTTTCAGCACCTTATCACCTTCTACTTTACCGACTGCTTTATCTACTGCTTTCGCCACATTCACAGCAGAAATAAGGGCTTTAGTTACCGTTTCGGATTTCATGAGCTGTGGTTTTGCCCCTGCCATACGTGCTACTGACGACAATTTATTTACCAACACAGTATAATGCGAATCAAACTGCGGGGCATCCTGTACTTCGCAGAAATACGTGAGGTATTTCTTTTTCATCTCTTCCGGAGCCAGTTCCCGGAAAAGGGACAGACCGTCTGCGTATTTACGCTTACGGTCCGACAACCAGCTATATAATTTGTCCATTACGATCCGGGATTTTCAGGAGTAGAAGCCACTCCGGTAAATAACTTACCCAAATCGATAGGTTCCTCCATAACGATCATCGGGGCCACACTATCCGCCTCGAACGTAAACGACCATCCGCGCTTATCAGCCGGAGCCTTACCGCCATCAAAAGAAGACGTCACCGTACAGGGATAGCCATCCTGGCCGATCAACTGCTGATGTTCATCATTTTCGATAATCAAATATCCCGGTGTGTTGCAGATCTGGCGGGCAAATGCTGCCGCTTCGACCTTACTTCCAGGATGGAAGAACTCGCCCGTGATCTTATAGCTCTTACAATCGGTCTCCCCCTGGACTTCGGCCTTATATCCCACTGTTGCCCGCGTAGCGTAAATAGGTGTAGGCTTACCTCCTGCCTCTTTAAAGGTGAACGCCCCGGAAGCCGTAACAAAGTCGGCCGCCTCTTTTGGATTTTTCAGCAACGACGGAACTGCAGTCACCGCAGTTTCCGGAATAAAAGCAACACGACTTTTATAGCCACCCATATTGTCGGCTCCTGCCGGCCAGAGTACCGGACCGAATGCAGCTGCATACAATACGTGATCCGTGTTTGTATCGAACATCATGCATAGAGCGCATACAACGCCCAGCAGAAAGACTACAGACAAAATCTTTTTAAACGTTTTCATTGTATTTCAATGTATTAAATAAAACAATGGAAAGGGGATTTCTCCCCTCCCTTACTTATCACGCTTTGGTATAGGTACCGCTGGCGGTATAATCCTTACCATCTTCTACCGTCACACTTCCGTTAGTCGGTTTGGTATAACCCTCTGCATCCCGGTAAATAATGGAGTGAGTTCCAGCCGGAACACCCAAAAGTGTATCTCCGTCCTTCATCCATTCACCGTTATCACCCAACTTCCATGCTCCTTCCGAACCCGTCCCCAAGCCTTTGATTGTAACTGTCAAAGCGGCACCCGTTACATAATCACCGGCAAGGTCTACGCCTTCATTTGTAAACTCGTTTACCTGGAACACTTTCTGATGAAGATCTTGGAAGCGTGTACCGTAACCGGCCTGAAGCCAGAACTGCAATTCGTTCGGATCCTCGAAAATATCGCGGATCTGGACAAACTTGGTTGCCTTCTTAGTATTTACGCCGAAGTCCATCATGCCCGGACGGATCAGGATCAGTGCCTGGCCAGTCCCGTATGCCTCGTGAGTGACCGGTTCCAATCCCGGAAACTTTGCATCATCTTTCACTGCTTTCCAGAAGTCTTCCGTCGTTGGACGGGCAAAAGCGTTAACTTTCTGCCGGAACGCCTCTTTGCAGATCAATTCGATCTCCGTAGAATAATACAGGATCGCTTTACGACGCAGGAACGGATGTGCCGCACGCAGGAAGTCGATCAAACGATCATAATCATTCTTGCCATCCCCACCGGCAAACGTACCGGTACGAACCAGGTTACGATTAGCCATCGTGATATCATTGGTCGTCTTAAAATGGTCAATCCAGGGGAAGAAACCGGTGAACGATGTCATCGGGCTGAACACATTATCATTACGTTCTGCAAAGAAAGCGGAAAACGTAACATCTTCCGAATGACTGATAATGTGGTTGTCTACCACAAACTTTTCAAGAGGGTGCTTTTTGGTGGTATGGTCCACGCGTTCACCGGCATTGGAAAGAACTTTCTTCGTCTTGTAATTAAGGATATTATCCTTCAAGCGAGAAACTGTCAGTTCCGGCTTGATAGACATTTCCACCAACTTACCAACTTCATCAGGGTAGGTGATTTCTGCACCGGCCTTATACGGTCCCGTATGCCCAGCCTTACGACGTGCGTTGACGATCACGTCCTCATTATCAATTTCAATTACGTTCAGCTTCATTGCTGCCGCAAAATCCTGAAACGTAAAATAAGGAAGGGTTCTAAGCACACCGTCGTACTCCTTCGCATATCGTTTCAGCTTATCAAGATCAAGAATACCTGTCATTGCAATACCAATTATTTATGTTCAAAAAATCCGGTTTCACGGGCTTTTGCCATGATAGCCAGCGTATCATCGCTGTTCTTATCAGCAAAGTCTTTAATATCCTCTGCATCGGCACCCGGTTCTTTGTCTACCTTAACTTCCGTTTGTTTCCCAACCGGTGTCCCCTTTAGTTCGGCCACATCAGACTGAAGTTTTTCAATCTGCAGGTCCTTCTGCTTCAATTCATCCTGTGCGGCCGTCAGTTGCTCCTGCAACCTGGTATCCGCGCTCCCGTTTTCAATAGCTTCAAGCAAACCTTCAACCGTCACATCTTCCGCTTTCATGTCCGGGTTATCTCCCAGCACCTGGTTAAGCAGTTTGTTCCAGTTGTCGGCCGCTTGTTTCATCGCATTGTACGATTCATCTTTCAACCACTTCATAAGTCACTATGTATTAAAATAATTAAGTACATTATCGAAAGTATCGATCTCATCTACCATCCCCAAAGCAATTGCCTCAGGAGCAAAAAACATCTTACCGGTTGCCCAGGTATTCTGATCTTCGCTGATCACGCCAATGCGAGCATTGGCTATGCTGGAGATAAATCCTTCGTTATAGGTGTCGCATACCTTTTTGAGAGGTTCCGTATCCCCTTGGATGGCTTTATAAAACTCCTGGTTCTTATCTGTCGACTTCGTTGCATAAACTTCGACCAACTTTATGCCCATGCTCTCCAGGCGTTTGCTTGCATCTACAATCGTCATATAAGTACCTACACTCCCCACCCTGCAGACAGCCGAATTAGCAATGATCCGATCGCAACAGGCGGCAATACCATAGGCAGCCGATGCAACCATATCATTACAAAAGGCAACAACCGGCTTGTTTCGGCGTGATAGTGTTTCCTGAAAGATCCGACATCCCATGCCTTCTCCGCCGCCAGAATCGATATTGAGGACAATAGCTTTGATATTATCTTCGGTATAACAGCGGGTAAGGAGGTTAGATTTCGTCAGCATCCCCGACGGACCGCAATCTTGATCGTACTTCGTGATTGCTCCGTTTATGTTCATCACGGCAACTGAGTTTTTCGGAGCATCTTCAGGAGGTGCCCATCCGCCATAATCGCTGATTTGGTATGCATCATTCTTGATCGAGGCAAACATCAAGGCATTGTCTTCCGACAAATCTTTTTCGGCAGCAGCATTACGCGGCCGGCCAATGGTAGAAACCGGAGTGGTCAAGTAAGATGCAATAAGGGGAAGGTAGTTCGATGCGAAGGTTTCTTCGATGAACCACACTCCCCCTAAAATATTGTGCAGATATAGCATATCACTGTTTTTTGTGCAATGATATACCTATATATATAAGGAATAAAGGACTTGTTAATCCTGAAGAAGTAACTGCGGGGAAAGCTGTTTGCCTGTAACAGTCAACTTATATCCGCTATACCCACCCGGATTAGAAGGATGTAAAATTTCAAATTTACATTTAAGAGGGAAACGAGGGGAGCCAATAACAAATACATCTCCATTATAATTTTGATATTTCATCACAGCGGGTATCCGACTCAGATGCTTACAATATTCTATACCATTATCATCCAAGTTCTGCCGAGGAACCTGCATAGTAACCGTTACGTTATATAATGTACCCGCATCCGACTCCTGTGGTTCCACTTTTACCGTCGCGCCGTAACGCCCCGGCTTGATTGATGTCCAGGCATTCCCGGACTTCAAGACAACAGATGCGGAGATACGATCTTCTATCACTTGTTCCACCAAAGAAGAGAAAATAAACCAGGCATTAGATATGCCACCCATGTTATCAGCCATAATAATTATATATTTACCTATTATTCAACCACTTCGCCATTTTCCGCACATTTCTCCCACCAAAACGGACAAATCGATACACTTGGTCGGAGTAAAACTCATACATATTTAACATTTATTATAAGACCGTTTTTTATCTCTTCTTCTAACCTTGTCACGCCACCGGTAATAGTTTTTCAAAAGCGCATCCTCGGTAATAGACGTAATATCGTACTTACGCATAAAGGAGAATACACTTTCCGCATATTCGATTCCGTACATGTGCTTGTTATAATCTATCAAATCATGCAACTCTGCCCAAAACATCACTTCTACACGCCTTTCCAGTATCCGTTGCGACCGCTCGCTAAGATAATTGTAGTAAGCCGGATCTTTTCCGATACGTCTGTCTGGCAAAGCTATCTCTAATGTCCCGTCATCCAAAGGGCAGGATACCGGCCGACGTGAGGCCAGATCGAACAGGACGTGATACAAATCTACCTGATCCGGTAGAATCACTGTTCCTTCACGACAATCATTGAACTTACCAAGCAGGTACTCTTCCAAATGCTTTTTTATGCTTATCTTTACTGTTACCATACCATTTTTATGTTTTCCTATAGGCTTATTTCATTATTTCTTTGTCTGTATGTATGTTATTTTTCGCAGCCAACAGATCAACAGACCAACAAGAAGCAATAAATCAACTGCTAATTTACTAAATATCAATAATATAACCAAATTTACAGACAAAAATATGCGACCAACAGAATTTAGCTGTTGTTGGTCATACTATCAACGACCAACAATTCCACATTTACTCCAATCAATAAACGAAGTGACCAACAGCAACCAACAAAAACGAAAACTTAAAAACAGTGACCAACAACATCCAACCTCTTTTATTATCATATATATTATTGATTATTATATATATAACTATTATATCTTTTGAAACATTTTTATTCCCGTTGGTTTGTTGTCCTGTTGGTCTTGTATTGAACAAAGATTTCGTTTCAAAAACGGCAACAATCAGTTTATTTCTTTTTTCATTAAGAGGGGGTGCGGGGGAAAATATATATAATAAAGAATGAACCGGTCTCCGGGATGGTTCCGTCCCGTTTCTCCAACAAAGACAGTCTTCTCCTAAAAAGCCGGTTCATTCCAATTTTTAAAATACTTTCAGTATCTAAAAACGATACTGCCCTTCCGATTGTTGCGGTTCCTCTTCAACTCTTTCATCCCGTTCAAAATTCACATCCAATAGATCTTTCAACTTGTCGTAATCAAATACAACCGCAGATGTATTACTTTCTTTGTTAGCGATCACCCGTTTCATCGTATTATCCATCACAGACTCTCCACCCGCTGTGGCAATAAGATCCCCGCGGGGAACCTCCTTCACCTCCTGCCAGCGGAAGCGAGTAGAACGTATGCGACCAATATAAGATTCATTGCTTTCAAAATAGGTATTAAGGGATTGCATGGACAAAGCGTCTCCTTTTACTGCATTTGTATACAGTGGATAGATATTGGTCATATTCAAATATAGGACTCTCGTATCAGCAGGATCCAACATTTTAGTAGATGTTTCACGTCCTTGTGTCTTAACTGTCAATTTACCAGGTACCTCTATCTTGTAATCCCGTCCAGGGCGAATACTACCAGTATCGATCAAGAAGTTGATACTACTGAAAAAGTTGAACATCTTGTTTGATGTACTGATCGATTCGACTTGTTTGGCTACCTTCTCTACCGCTATCCGAAAAAACTCCTCGTACGTGAATGGAAGTTGTAACGGTGTGTTCTCTTCTACAATTTTACATACGGACAGGAACATCGAAACAGTCTCCAATATACGTGACAAACCATCCGTATTCGTTACCAACACACGCACATTATCCTTCAGCTCCTTAAACACTTCACCATACACTTTGACATAATTGGTAAGTAAATCCTTCCGACACGCAAGAATCTCCAACAGGACGTTATGCAGGCCGCCCTCTTCATAGCTTTTCAGTTCATTAAACAGTTCCTCTTCCTGTGACGTCCGATCGTCACGCTTTGGTACATCACAGATGATACAACGGTTAGCCAGTGAATTATCGTCCTGCTGCGGGCTTTCCTGCCCCATAATAACGAGAGCTGCGTTTACTTGACTACTATCGATCTCTTTGCTGACAGCATCCTTGCGCTTCTGCTTGCCTTCGCCATCATATACGGCTGATTTCAATGCCTGGAAAATGACCGGGTTGATATCGCGGTCATTATATTCTTCCAACATGATTGGGATGTTCCGGTAACGTTCCATCCAAGAAAACAAGGCGGCCGGAGTTCCTGAGTTTAAATTGAATGTTGGAGCATCCGGAGGCATGGAAAGGGAACGTATAGAGTAACCAACCTGAGACTTACCGGAACCGGTCGGGCCGATAAAGAATAGAGCTGTAAAGGTTCGTCTCACATTATATATATCACTACGGAAAGCACTCATGATGGAATAAAGTACGGCCCATTTACCGTTATTATTCAATTTGTAGACATCATTCATCAATGCCGCCCATTTTGTAAAGTCTATTTTCCGACCTTTCGGTTCCTTGAACTTGATGAAACGATCCAGAAAATAGCGGTCACTGTCGCGACGTTCACTGGCATATATTTTTGAAAAGGCTGGTATATAATAATACTGCTTGTTATGCTCGACAAGCCCCAGATCAGAGACATACTGAAGTTGTTGTTTTCCATCTATCTCATGTACAATCGCATTACTGAAAGCAAAGAAACCTTCATCATACCAACCGAACATGCGAAGCTCGAAGCATTTTTTAAATTTGCCAGCCCAACTATCCATGATAAGATCCAAATGGTTTTGATTCCCATTTGAAAAATTAATATCCCCTTCTTCCCAAAGTCGTTTCCGGAATGTTTGCAAAGTAATCATTTCCGCACTGATCCACTCCATGAATATCGGATATGGATAGTTTGCTTGTGTCAATTGTACAATACGTTTATTAGCTTGGCTTTCCTTGTCATAAACATGCAGCAACGGCTCAATATAAAAGTTTCCTATACGCATATACGACTTTTTCCCATTGGCAAAAATATAAGCGACTTTCCGACCATTGTTGTCCAGATATGGAAAAAACTGATAAGCTTTCCACAATCGGTTTATCTCCGGATCCTTTTCCACGTAATCCGGTAATCGGGATGGATCAAATATTAAGGATGCACCATCTACCTGAAGAGCATCACTGTTAAAACGTGCTTCTGATTTACGGACATCCAAATATGGTTTCAGCACATGATCCAGTGCAGTCTTCGTTACCCCCAGCATCCTGGCGTATTCTGTTGACTGAAATGCCCGCGTAGTGGCATCCGTATGTGAGATCAATTCTGCGCAACGTTCAAGTGCAACTTTCTTCTGATTTTCCGCTGCATCTTTAAACATACTATACAATCCTATATAGTATTCATTGAAGCCTATTTCTTTTTCGATCTCTACAGCTTTACGACGTTCTTTCCCTTCATCATCGACAAATTGTTCGTATGTCCTCGTATACCGGCTCATACTAATCGTGAAACCTGTATATGATAAAGAACGTAAAAACACCAACTCTTCCGGTTCTTCCATTGTTCCTTCATCAATCACAAAGCGGTCCCGACAGCGAATAATTGACGATATACGTCGAAGATTCTGTATTTCCGACACGCCAGGGACACCTGACACTAATACAGTCGGACGTTCTCCCCAACTCTCCGTAAACCGCTCTACAGACCAAGTAAGAGTGATCTGTTTACCCTCTGATTCTATTAATTTTGCAGCATCATCCAAACCTGTAAAGCCTGGTTGGTCGGATTGTTTCGGTACTTCTTTTTTACCTATTGCCTGTAGTTCTGTTACCAGAGATGTGATTTGCTCACCATCAGCTTTAAATTTAGTGGCCAATGATGTTATATATGCCTGGCGCTGCAATTTATCAGGAACGACAGAAATACTTTGAGCAATCACACGAAGTACTTCCGTTTTGCGGATTGGATCGTCCATCTCACTTTCAAAGGCCTTGTATATAAAGGATATGAAATCAGTTTCATGCTTTTTTATAAATTTACCCAACTTCTCTGGTCCCATCCTTTTCGCGAAACTGTCAGGATCTTCCCCTTCCGGAAGGAGTATAGCACGGACATTCATCCCTTCCGCCAGCATAATATCCATGTTCCGGACGGAGGCTTTCATTCCGGCAGCATCCCCGTCATAAACAGCCGTAACGTTCCGGGTGAATTTCTTGATCATACGGACCTGCTCCTGTGTCAAAGCTGTGCCACTTCCGCAAACCGTATTCGAGAAACCGCATTGTACAAACGACAATACATCGAATTGCCCTTCTACCAAATAACATTTATCAGTCTTTGTTATCTCTGGCCGAGCCTGGTAAATACCGAACAATGTTTTTCCTTTATGAAACAACAATGTTTCTGGGGAGTTAAGATATTTGCATTGGCTATCTTTTTCCAACGCCCGACCGGTAAAGCCGATTACTTGTCCAGAAAGCGAATAAAAAGGAAAAGTAATCCGGTTAATAAACCGATCGAAAACTTTGCCGTTATCCTTACGAGAAACAAGTCCAGCCTTTTCCATCATTGTTACTTCATATCCTTTCTGTCCGGCTTTTTCAGCCAACCAGGTAAATCCTGCTGGAGCATAACCGGCTCCATACTTCAATAGTAATTCCGACGAGATTCCCCGAGTAGCCAAATAATCGATTGCAATTACTGCAGCTGATTGCCCAACATAGGATTCCTGCGCAAACTGAAGGCATACCCCTAAAGCTTCACGCTCTTTCGCTTTCACTTTTTCATCATCTGTCAATTCCTTTTCTGGGACAGTTATGTTGTAGCGAGCTGCTATCAGCTTGGCAGCCTCAAAGAATGAAAGTCCCTCATGATCCATTACGAAGCCTATCACATTTCCCCCCTTGCCACAACCAAAGCACTTCCAGATATTTTTTGCAGGGCTAACCACCATGCTTGCATCCCGATCCCCATGGAATGGACACACACCTTTATAGTTCACACCGGCTTTCCTTAATTTTACATACTCACCAATTATTCCAACAATATCTGCCGCACTTAAAATATTGTCTATTACATTTTGAGGTATCATTTTTTATCGTCTTTATTATTGTCATCAAATAAACTCAATTGCCGAGCATTGAATGCCTCTTCAAGAGACACGCCAAGCGTTGTTGCCAAACGAAGATATTCACCATCAGTCGGCCGCTCTTCACCTCGGTATAACTTCCAGAATCGAACCTGATTAATCTGCACCGCTTTCAAAAAAGCCGTTGTAACCTGAAAGTAGTCAGGATTTACCAATTTTATCCGGAACAATTCTAAAACAATGTTCCGCTTAACCGAAGGACGGTACTGAATCCGGTTTCGATGAACATAGAGTTTAACGGCCAGTTCCGATTTCCCAAGCAGTTCCCCTATTTCTTCGAATGTCCTCTTATTAAGGTTTTCCCGTAGCAACTTTTCCTCTTCGAGGTTCCAACGATGTCTTTTCATGTCGTATCACAATTTTATAATTATCACTAAAGCTATAATCTGGATGTCCTTCCAGAATAAACATACAGACTATTTTCACAAAGAGATCCCGGTTCTCTTCTTTCACATTAGAATCCAGCGAAAACATATCACCAACCTTCATACTCAACAATTCGCTGTATATATCATCGACATAGTCCATAAACAGATTATGTCCCATCTTCTCCTTATATCGACCAATCCAATCCCAGTCGACTAATCGATATGCAACATAGCTATCCATCTACGACTTCTATTTCATCATATTCTGAACTATCAAAATCCAGCTGTTCATCAAACAAAGGATTGTCTGATGTCGTGCATGCCCCAGGAACTCCTAAATTAAGCTCCAACCACTTAAGGAAATTTTCCCGATCACAATCAATGGGGCATTTCACTTCATAAATAATTCTTGCTTTCATTTTTAATACAGTCTTTCAAGTTGTCTCTTTAATTTACTTATCACTTTATCTGCATCATTCCGTTTATCAGCAGGTTTCCCTGCTAAATATGTGCAGAAACAATCATCCAGTATTTCAGCTTCCCAAGGGGTTATTTCCTGAATAATTATTTTCTCGGTTGAATCTTTTTCTACATACATAATATTTTTGTTTATGATAAATATCCATTTCCGGCAAGCGCACGAGCATTATCTTCCAATGTCATGCGATCGTATCGATCAAAGCAGGCTGATGTTTTATGACCTGTGCACTTCATTATTTTATTACTCGGTATATTATTTCTGATCATGTTTGTTGCAAAAGTTCTTCGGGCCGTGTGCGAACTGATCATTTCATATTTAGGTTTACGGACCATGACAATTCGGTCTTCCTGCTCTTCCTCATAAACGATCAGCTCTGTAAGTCCTACCTTTTGGCATATTTGCTTGATCGCTTTGTTGAAATATTGGATACAACGGGCTTTTGGCATTTGCCCGCCATATTTGGCAAAAATTTCACGTACATAGTCAGTCATGGGAACAACAGCTTTATTTTTTGTTTTTTGTTGTAGAACATGAATATTATCCCCCTTAATATTATCAGCCGAAAGCCGTGAGTAATCAGAATATCGTTGTCCTGTCATACATCCCACTACAAACATATCGCGTATCTCTTCCTGTTTAGGAGTCAGATCATCATAATAATAGATACGGGCAATCTCTTTTTCCGACAAATAAATGAATGTGGAATCGCTTTCGCGAACTTTTGCATCAGAATAGGAATCATCGACGGCCCATCCATTCAAATAAGCTTTACCTAAAAGGTATTTCAGCTTCGTTACCATGCTTTTGATCGTTGATATTTTTAAGCCTTTATCTATATGTAGGTAGCGAACAAATCCGTCTATTTCCTCTCTGCCTATCTGATTAGTATTAAATGTCCGACCTACTGCTTCCTGATAGTTCAGAAAGTGCTCAAGCAAATTCCTATATAAAGAGAAGTGCTTACCTTTCTTTTTTAGATTGATAAAGAGGACACCAAATTGCATGAAATTGCAGGATGGCAGATTACGGAAATATTCGCTTTGTAATTGCGATACATTATAGCTTGAAAATTCTAACTGAAGTGCTCCCATGATTGATTGTATATTTTGTAAATCAGAAAATTGCACTACATTTGTAGTGTTGATAGTCAATCTGCATTATGCAGGTGAGAGTTTACAAAGCCGTTCGGTTGCCGCCGGGCGGCTTTGCTGTTCTATTTAATGTGTTTCATTTCTTTCGTGATTTGAGCTATTTCAGCTCACTTCTATTTAAATTAGAGTTACTTTTTTTTTCAAACAGATTATCATTCGATTGTAGCTGTTTGGTCAATTGCTTATTACATTCAGGCAATCTATCTTCTGTACACGAAGCGTATCTTTCATATCTGCATCCCTTACATAAATTGATACCATTTCTATAAAAGTTGTCTACTTGACTGAAATTCATAATTTTTGTGCTCATAGATCATTTCTTTTTAGATTTGATTCTAATCGGATTCCACTTCTCACCGGTACCGAATTGTTCCGGACGGAAACCGTTGATCCGGAGCCAGTATTTAAATTGCTTTAGGTCATTCATCGTTGAAATCCTTATGATGCAAATTATACCCGGCTAATATGGCCTTCTTCAATTCTTCCCGAATGTCGCAATTGTCTGAACCGGCAGAAAGCATACGATCCGCAAGTTCGTAGGCCTGTTCTTCAAGAGATTTTTCACCGACCTGCGAATATTGGATGGCCATACGGGTATTATATTGTTCTCCTTCATGGTTGATCACCTGGGCCAATGCTATTTCGCCGGCATTTATTCTTATGGCCTCTTGTGACCACCTTAGTAGCATAAACTGAGTCAGCTTAAATAACTGTTCTCCACCTTCGTCTGCAATGTCCTTCAAGAAATTGCAAACAACTTTATCTTCTTCTTTTGTTAGTTTCATGATTTGTTATTGTATAGTTGATAAATGACTCCATTAAGCGAACATGATCCAGTAATATCATGTCGTCTTTTACCTATATCACTGGACTCGCAACCAGTGATACCTTTGAAAATGCAATTATCACATACATCTCCTCGAACGGCTACTAACTTTACCGTCTTTCCCGTATCTTTAACCGGATGTTCAAAGATATCTCCTACCTCTATCTCTTTTTGGTTGTTCAATTTTTTCAAAAGCATATCTGCAAGTTCTTGCGTTTCCTGATCAGTTTCCTGTTCATGTACCTCACAAATAAATCTCTTAATTGAAAATTCATTACCGGGCAGGAGAGTGCCTTCTATGATGTACGTCTTACCACTTGGATCGGTTTCTTTTACAAACTTTGTTTTCATGATTCGTTATTTGTTAATTATGAAACTACGATTGTTGACGAATCCGATTGCGTTACTTCGGTTAGTTCGATAAGGTCGATGAAACCTGCATCCATGTATACTTCCGCTTCCGGGTCGTATGCTTTCAATACTTCGATTAATTCATTTACTGTCAAACTCGTTATTATTTAATTTTACAGTATAGATTGAACATATTCCAAATATTCTTGAGCTTGTTCAAGGGATTCAAATTGAGATGTATCTTCGTCATATAAAGGCTCATAGTTGGCTTGTTTTAACAAATTGTCGTAAAACATATTGATGAATATTTTTAATAGATCAGCCGTATTATTCACTGTTCCCATTGTTACCCCATGACATCCATCTCCCATATTTACATATTCATTACTAAAAGACATCCCACCTCTTATGCCATATCGAATTTGAGCGATATATATGCGTTTGAAATGTACTTCAAACCAAAGATTATGTTCCGATTTTTCATATTCTTTAATTGATAGACAGAATATGCCAAAAACAAATTTCAACTCTTCTTTTGTAATTCCTGCCGGATTTTTTGTCAATATTTCTTTGACTTGTTCTTTTGTTAGCATGATTCGTTATTTTTTAGAATTACTTAATTTCCCTTCATATTCTATATCTGCTATCAACGTTTCACCCTCTTCTTTCTTTAGGTTTTCAAAGGCTTCTTTCAAACGATCAGCCATATCGATGTATCTGTCGATAACACTTCCTACAGTTTCTGTACGAGTTAAATTTTTGTCCAGAATAAACAAGAAAGTGTCCATCTCTTCACATATATCATCAATTTCATTTTTAAAAATTTGATATGCATTCATTTTCGTTATTATTTTTATTTTAAGGATAAATCATATTTAGGAAGCGGCTTGCATCTATAAGAGAAACACTTTCCTTCAGCGTTCCACCGGACCTGTTTGACCAATGTCCCTTCAACAACAGCGCCTCTCATTGATTCTACAGCATTAGGAGAACTTTTCCTAATTGATTCAATCACATAGCCGCGCTCATGGGCTGCCTTTTCAAATATTTCTGTATTGTATGCCATATTTTAGATTATTCTATGTTCATGTGCCCATGAGGCTACTTCGATATTGTTATTAACTCCCAATTTGGAATGGATACGCTGAACATGTGTCCGAACAGTAGCCTCAGTAACACCTAATATGTCAGACATTTCTTTTGTCTGCTTCCCTTGACTGATTAAAATAATGATTCGGTATTCTGATCTGGTTAACGAGCCATTTAGAGGAATAGGGATCCGGCAGATAACATTAAACCCAGGACATGTAGATATAATAGGACACCTTGGAGCATCAGGGGTGAGCTTGCCATCAAGTAGATCCGCCCTGTAATCAAGATTTCCATAGCGGCAACCCGCAAACATTTCTTCTTGTTCATCGGCGGTGATTAAGTCAAATTCTTTTTTGATCACAGCTAATGCTGTTTTATCGGCAGCCAACTCTGACTGGAAATATTCTCTGTACTCTTTAGGCATCATAAGATAAGGCAGCTTTGTCCCTTCTTTCAAATAGAAAACTCGCCCTTCATTATCCCTGAAGACCTCAATACCTGGATCTGAAATTCCGGCAGGTAATTTAGGTATACTCATAGTATAGTATTTTTTAAATGTTCAACTTCATTGATATCCTCCTGATATTTCAAAGCAAGCTCCAACGCTTTCTTCTCAATCATCACATTGGAAGCTTCCCCAGACATAACTTTCCGAATATAGACTTTGGAAAATCCAGTACTAATAGCCAATTCTGCCACCCATCTAAGAGGGAATTTTTTCTTAAGTTCAATTTTCTCATCTTTTGTCATCATAATTATGCATTGCATTTGTGTCGCATTTGTATTAACTTTATATCGCAAACATAATATATAAATTCAATACGAACAAATATATTCGGTTATAATTGAATATTAATATTCGTTAATCACTTTATATCTTTAAATATGAACCTGTTACACATAAAGAAATTTAGCGAGGAGAAAGGCGTTAGTATTCGTAAAATAGCCGAATCAATAGGAATGAGTGAGCAAAATCTTCATAGATGTATACGTGTTAATCAAATACAAGCTCATCAGCTGGAACAGATAGCTCACCTATTAGATGTTCCAGTCATTTGCTTTTTTGATGAAGAAGTTGTTTGTGAGAATAATAAAATAGGGAAAATTTCCGGGACAGGGAATAGAGTCCAGCAGGGGCATGTAAATGTTATGTTGGAATCTCAGGAAAAGGAAATAGAATATCTAAAAGCGAGGTTGAAAGATAAAGAGGAAATGATAGAGTTATTAAAAGAACAATTAAATAAATAACGTATATCACTCATTTTTCATCAAAGATATTAAATATATAT
>PPYF01494431.1_pt1 | contig 33953 bp, 18 predicted proteins | sample 1559871 | NCBI WGS metagenome assembly PPYF01 (sample SAMN08240021, study PRJNA423297) | Human gut metagenome, whole genome shotgun sequencing project.
CCATGATGCACGCCGACCCCGCCGCCTGGCACGAACTGGCCTCCTGGGCCGCCCGCACCGCCGGCCAGTTCCTGCGCGCGCAGATTGAGGCGGGTGCCTCCGCCGTGCAGCTCTTCGACTCGTGGGCGGGCTCCCTCGGCGAGGGCGACTACCGCCGCTACGTGCAGCAGCACTCCGCCGAGACCCTGGACGCCGTGCGCGAGTACGGCGTGCCGCGCATCCACTTCGGCACCGGCACCGCCGCGCTGCTGCCCGCGATGCACGAGGCCGGCGCGGACGTCATCGGTGTGGACTACCGCCTGCCGCTCTCCGCCGCAAACACCCTGCTCAACGGCGCGGTGCCCCTGCAGGGCAACATCGACCCGGCACTGCTCGCCGCGGGCCCCGAAAGCCTCTATGCGCACGTGGACGAAGTCCTCGCCGAAGGCTCCGCCGCCCCCTCGCACGTGGTCAACCTCGGCCACGGCGTACCCCCGACCACCGACCCGCAGGTACTGACCGACCTGGTTCGCTACATTCACGAGAAGACGGCGAACTAGGGCGACGAACTCGCGGGGCCGGCGTAGAATCGGCACCGTGGGAACCCACGACCACCGGCCACCAGCTGACAGACAAAGGAGAAAACCATGGGGAATCACGATAACCAGGCGCACCGATACACCGCGCAGGGACAGTCCTCCACCGCACGTCTGGCGGCACGAGCGGCTCACCGCGCTAACGACAAGGCGCCCACCGCCATCGTTATCGGCGGCGGCCCCTCCGGCCTGATCGCGGCCCGCCGCCTCGCCGCGGCCGGCCTGCGCGTGACCCTGCTCGAGCAGCGTCCCCACCTCGGCGGTGCCGTGGGCGCGCACGAAGTCGGCGGCCTACTGCTGGACTCCGGCGCCGAATCCTTCGCAACCCGCAGCCCCATCGTGCGCGAACTCGTCGAGGAGCTCGGCCTGGGCGATCAGATCGTCACCCCCAATTCCTACGGTTCCTGGCTGTACCTGCCGCAGGGAGCCTGCCGCACCCCCAGCACCGGCATTATGGGTATTCCCGGCAACGTGAGCGATAAGTCGCTGATTCCCGTCATCGGTAAGAGCGGCCTGCGCCGTGCCCAGCTGGACCGCCTCCTGCCCGCCTCCGTGGGCGAGAAGGCGAAGACCCTGGGCGAGCTCGTGCGCCTGCGCATGGGCCAGAAGGTGCTCGATAACCTGGTCGCACCCGTGGTCTCGGGCGTGTACTCCACCCACCCCGACAAGCTCGACGTGGACGCTACCATCCCCGGCCTGCGCGCGGCCCTGCGCAAGCACGGCTCCCTCTCGGCTGCCGCGGCCGCCTTCCGTTCGGCGGCCCCCGCCGGCTCGCAGGTTGCGGGCATCGTGGGCGGCATGAACCAGCTCTCCGAGCGTCTCGTGGAGGAACTCTACGAGGCCGGCGTGCGCATCGTGACCAACTTTGACGTCATCGCCGTGGACCGCGACGAATCCACCGGCCAATGGTTCATCATCCAGCGCCACACCACTGACGGCGAGAACACGCCCCTCTACGCCGACTACCTGGTGCTCGCCACCGACGGCCCGACCGTGGCCCGACTCATCGGCCCGCACGTCTCCACCGCGCTGCCCGCCGTGGAACCCGGCCCCGAGGTCGCCCTCGTGACCCTCGTCGTAGATGCGCCGGCCCTCAACCAGCACCCCCGCGGCACCGGCCTGCTCGTCTCGGAACAGGCCACCGCCGTGCGCGCCAAGGCCCTGACCCACGCGACCGCCAAGTGGCAGTGGGTGGCCGACGAGGCCGGCCCGGACCGCCACGTGGTGCGCCTGTCCTACGGCCGAGGCGGCGAGGACTCCCGCTTCTCCGAGGTCGCCCTGGCTGACGAGCAGCTCATCACCCTGGCCCTGCGTGACGCAACCCGCATGACGGACGTGCCGCTCACCCGCAACAATCTGGTGGATGCGGACGTCGTGCGCTGGCGCGGTGTTCTGCCCGCCTCCACGCCGGGTCACCGCAAGCGCGTGCAGGAGTTCCGCGAGCGCGCCAGCGAGCTGGGCACGCTCAGCACCGTCGGCTCCTGGGCCGCAGGCTCGGGCCTCGTGGCCACGGTGCGCGACACCTACGAGCAGATGGACCGCCTCATCACCCACGCCGCCCAGAACTGGGAGGGTGTAAAGGCCCCCGAACCCAAGCAGGATGCGGCGGGCGCCCCCGGCGCCAAGCCCAAGGGCGCGTAGCGTCCCCTCAAAGACTTCCCACGCCTGTGGGATGCCTCCTACCGCTTCGGGCGGGAAGAGCGCAGAATATTCACCAATCAACCGGTGCGCGGCTACGGAAGCCTCGCACCACGAACAGCGGGTTACCGCTGAGGAAAGGAAGAGAAGAACCATGTCTCACCCCCACGCAGCACAGGGTGGCCACGGCCACGGCGGTTACACCCACCCCGGCCAGGGTTACGGTGGCGCTCCCAAGGGCTACGCTGTTCAGCACTCCGCAGCCGACGAGAACCGTCGCGGTCGCGAAGAGGGCGAAACCCTGCACTACGCCCTGTACACCGTGTTCGCACGCTCCGGCGCACGCCCGGCAGAGGCTAACACCGACGAGGCTCGCGCCGAGTTCGAGAAGGTCGCCGAGCAGCTGGCCGCCGAGGGCGTGACTCTGCGCGGCATCTACGACGTTTCCGCAATGCGCGACAACGCCGACATCATGATCTGGACCCACGGCCAGAACCCCGAGAAGCTGCAGGCCGCCGTGCGCAAGATTCGCCGCACCGCGCTGTTCTCCGGCACCACCATCGTCTGGTCCACCATGGGCGTTCACCGCGAGGCTGAGTTCACCCGCAACCACGCGCCCGCCTACGCCCGCGGCAAGGCCCCCGAGGCTTGGGTCTGCGTGTACCCCTTCGTGCGCTCCTACGACTGGTACTACATGAACCCCGAACGCCGCGCCGAGATGCTGAAGAACCACGGTATGAAGGCCATCGACTTCCCGCAGGTTCTGGCCAACACCGTCGCATCGTTCGGCCTGAACGACTACGAGTGGGTTCTGGCTCTCGAAGCACCTGTGCTGGTTGACCTGGTCGACCTGATGCGTCACTTCCGTAACACCGAAGCACGCCTGCACGTTCGCGAGGACACCCCCTTCTACACCGGTCGCCGCATCGGTGCCGACGAAGTAGCAGAGGTTCTGGCGTGAGCCAACAGCCTCACGGCGCTACCCGCGGATGCGGTTGCTCCCACCCCGGTTCGTCCAGCGCGGTAGAGGCCGCCGCCGAGAACACCTCGGCTGCGTCCTCCGCCGCCGCGGCTGGGGTGGCGGCGCGTCCCGCGCGTTTCGCCCCCGCACACACAAACCCCTCGGGCGAGGGCACCCTGAACGGCTCCCTCCTGCCCGATGATGTCATTCCTAACCGCACCGATCCCGCCAACACGGCCTCCAACGGCCCGGCGCGGCTGACCGAGCAGACCCTGGGGGAGTACCGCAGCGAGCGGACCATCATCCGTGTTCGCGCCGAGGAACCCCGACCCTACGACCTGGTGATTCTCTCCTCCTTCGGCGGCCCCGAGGGGCAGGAGGACGTCATCCCGTTCCTGCGCAACGTGACCGCCGGCCGCGGCATCCCGGACGAGCGCCTCGAAGAGGTCGCCACCCACTACCGCGCCAACGGCGGTGTCTCGCCGATCAACGAGCAGAACCGCGCCCTGCTCGCCGCGCTGCAGCAGGCGCTGGCCGAGCGCGGCCCGCACATCCCGATTACCTGGGCGAACCGCAACTGGAAGCCCTACGTGAAGGACGTGCTTGCCGAAGCCTACGAGAACGGCCACCGCAACGTGCTGGTGCTGGCCACCAGCGCCTACCCGGGTTACTCGAGCTGCCGCCAGTACCGTGAGGACTACGGTATCGCGCTGCAGCAGCTCGGCCTGGAGGGCCGCATGCACGTGGGTAAGATCCGCCAGTTCTTTGACGTGCCCGGCTTCTCCCGCGCCTTCGCTGACGGCCTGAAGGACGGTCTGGCAACGGTGCGTGAGCAGCTTGCCGCACGCGATAGCGGTTCGCTGAACCCGCGCCTGCGCATCATGTTCTGCACCCACTCGGTGCCGACCTCCGCGGCGAACGAGGCAGGCCCGCGCGGTGTGAACTACGAGGGCGGCTCCGCCTACGTGGAGAAGCACCTGCAGGTCGCCCGCGCCGTGCTTTCGCTTGTGCGCGATGAGGCTCCGCAGCTTCTGCAGAACGTCGAATGGGAGCTGGTGTACCAGTCCCGCTCCGGCCCGCCGTCCATGCCCTGGCTGGAACCGGACGTCAACGACGCCCTGGAGGCACTGCCCACCCCCGCCAACCCCGGCGAGGACGGCGAGGCCCCCGTGGAGGGCGTCGTGCTGGTGCCCCTCGGCTTCGTCTCCGACCACATGGAGGTGAAGTGGGACCTCGACACCGAGGCTCTGGACACCTGTGAGCGCCTGGGCGTGGTGGCCGTGCGCACCCCGACCCCCGGTACGCATCCGGCGTATGTGGAGTCGCTGCGCCGCCTCATTGAGGAGCGCGTGGAGAACGGCGTTCCCGCCGACCTGCGCCCCGGCCGCGAGAGCGTGTGCGCCCCGAGTGCGAGCGGCCAGTACGGCTGGTTCGACGAATGCGAGCCGGGCTGCTGCAAGCCGGGCCGTGGCGCGGAGAAACCCGTCATCGCCGAATATTGCACCGGATGCACCGACCGGTCCGAAGAGGACTAGAGCAGGAGAGAAATGAGCCACAGCGAGTACATTCTGGGCACCCGAGGCTCCGCGCTCGCGCTCACCCAGAGCCGTCTGGCGGCCGAATCCGTCACCGAGCTTTACGCCAAGCACCAGCCGGGCGGTGAGCCCGCCGAAAGCGTGAGCTTCGAGCTGCGCACCGTCAAGACCGAGGGCGACGTGCTCACCGGCCCGCTGGCCGCCCTGGGCGGCACCGGCGTGTTCGCCGCCGCCCTGCGCCAGCGCCTGCTGGACGGTGCCGACGCCCCCGCCGAGCAGCGCGTGGACATGGCCGTTCATTCCCTGAAGGACCTGCCCTCCGCGCCCTGCCCCGGCCTGGTCGTCGCCGCAACCCTCAAGCGTGAGGACCCGCGCGACGCCCTCGTGGCCCGCGACGGCCTCACCGTCGACACCCTGCCGGAGGGCTCCCGCGTGGGCACCGGCTCGCCGCGCCGAGCCGCCCAGCTGCGGGCCCTGCGACCCGACCTCGAGATCGTGGATATCCGCGGTAACGTGGGCACCCGCATCGGCCGCGTGAAGGGCCTCGAGGAGCACTCCGGCAAGCAGGTCGTCCTTCGCCAGAATGCCGAGACCGACGAGCACGCCGACCGCGGCGTGGGCACCGAACGCCTTGGCGATTGCGACGCCGTGGTGCTGGCCGTCTCCGGCCTCAAGCGCCTGGGCAAGGAACACCTGATTACCGAGTACCTGGACCCCAGCCGCATGCTGCCGGCCCCCGGCCAGGGCGCCCTGGCCCTGGAGGTGCGCGAGAGCGAGTTCGGCAACCCCGATCCGGCCGTGCTCGACGACGCCGAGCTGGCCCGGCCGACCCGCTCCCTGGGCCGCGCGCTGATTGCCGCGAACCACTACGAGACGCGCCTGGCCGTCAGCGCCGAGCGCGCCCTGCTGCGCCGCCTGGAGGCCGGATGCGCCGCCCCCATCGGCGCTTTCGCCGAGATCGTTGAGGGCGACCTGGTGCTCAGCGCGGTGGTGGCCTCCCCGGACGGCACCGACCTGCTGCGTCACACCTCCGCGACCTCCGAGCTGGATGTGCCCGGCGCCGAGCGTCTGGGCGTGCGCGTGGCCGAGGACCTGCTGCAGATGGGTGCCGCCGCCCTGGCCGGTCTGGACGTCAAGTAGCCATGGACGAGGAGCAACGCCCCGCCGAACGGGGTGCCACGGTTCTGCTGACCCGCTCGGCGGCCCAGGGCGCGGCCTTCGCGCGCGCCCTCGCCGAGGAATGTGCGCAGAACGGCGTGGGGGAGTGCCGGGTACTCTTCGCGCCCCTGCAGCAGGCACGCACCGTGCCCGCCACCGAGGAGTTGCGCGGTATTCCCGCGCTCCTGGAATCCGGGGTCTACGCCTGGGTGAGCTTCACGAGCGCACACACGGTGCGCGCCTGCGCCGAGCTCTGGGGTGAGGACTTCGCCCGCGCGGTTCACTCCGGGGGAGCGCGCATCGCCTGCGTGGGTGCGGCAACCGCCCGCGCCGTGCGCGCCCAGCTCGGACTGGACGCGGATTTTCAGCCGAGCGTTCAGAGCGCCGCCGGCATGCTCGCGGAGCTCGAAGGGCCCGCGGCCGGGGCCGTCTCAACCGATTCAGCCGCGGCCGGGCCCGCTTCAACCGAACCCGCCGCCGTGCTGGTTCTGGAGGGCTCCAACGCCCGCCCGACCCTGCGCGAGGGCCTCAAAAACCTGGGCTGGTCGGTGACCGCGCGCGTGCTCTACGACATGGTGCCAGCCGAGCGGGTGGAGCCCGGCGAGCTGAGCCTTGCCGCCGCCCGCGCCCTCCTGCGGGGCGCAGACGCCCCCGACCCGGACGTAATCGTGGCGACCGCGCCCTCCCGCCTGCACGCCCTACTCGACGGCGCGCCCGCGCTAGGACCCGAATCCGTGCCGCCGGTGGTGGCGATTGGGGCGACCACCGCATCCGCCTGCCGCGCCCTCAACCTGCGCCACGTGCAGGCCGATTCACCCTCCCCGAGGGATTTGGCGCGCGCCGCCGTATCCCTCATTTAGGCGCATCCCTCATGCAGGTTCCCCACAGCTAAGACCACATATTTCTATCGAAGTTTTCAGGAGAGATCATGAACCTCACCCGCCGTCCCCGCCGCCTGCGCACCACCGCAGCCATGCGCTCCCTCGTCGCCGAGACCACCCTGCGCCCCTCGCAGCTGATTCAGGTGTTCTTCGTGCGCGACGGCATTGACGAGAAGCAGCCGATTCGCTCCATGCCCGGCCAGTACCAGCACACCCTGGAGAGCATCATCCCCGCCGTGCGCGAGGCCTACGAGGCGGGCATCCGCTGCATCGACCTGTTTGGTATTCCCCGCGACGAGGATAAGGACGAGATCGGCTCGACCGCCTGGGACCCGCAGGGCATCCTGAACCGCGCGATTGCCGTGTGCCGCGAGGAGTTCGGTGATGACCTGGTGGTTATGGCTGATACCTGCCTGGACGAGTTCACGAGCCACGGCCACTGCGGCGTGCTGGTCGATGACGGCCACGGCACGCTCGTGGTGGATAATGACGAGACCGTGGAGCTGTACTGCAAGATGGCGGTTTCGCAGGCTCGCGCGGGTGCGCACACCGTCTCGCCCTCGGGCATGATGGACGGCCAGATTGCGGCCATGCGTGCCGCCCTGGACGAGGCTGGCTTCGAGGACGTGTCGATTATGGCGTATTCGGCGAAGTACGCTTCGGCGTTCTTCGGCCCGTTCCGTGACGCTGTGGAGTCGACCTTCAAGGGCGACCGTAAGACCTACCAGCAGGACCCGGCCAACCGCCGCGAGTCGCTGCTGGAGGTGCGCGCCGACCTGGAGGAGGGCGCCGACATGGTCATGGTGAAGCCCGCCGGCAGCTACCTGGATATTGTGCGCGAGGTGGCGGAATTTTCGCCGGTGCCCGTGGCCGCTTACCAGGTGTCGGGCGAGTACGCGATGATTGAGGCGGCCGCCGCGAACGGCTGGATTAACCGCAAGGCCGTGGTGCTGGAGTCGCTGCGTTCGATTCACCGCGCCGGTGCGGACGTCATCCTGACCTACTACGGTACTGAGGCGGCCCGCTGGCTCCGCGAGCTGGACGCCTAAATCCCTCCCTCTTTGAACGCTGAGAAGCCACATGCTGTGTGAACAGCATGTGGCTTCTTTAGAGTGTTATACGGGCTATCGGTTTACTTGTACTGCGCCTTCTGGAAGGATGCGCGGCGCGCCGCCTCCTCCGCGTGCTTACCCGCGGGGATGTGACCCAGGGTCGTGCAAATCGCGCGGCCGTCCAGGAAGTACCCGGCCAGCTTCTCGCGGTCGGCGGGGGAGTCGAGCCGAGCCCAGTCTCCCTGTTCCAGCTTGAACGCGAGCTGGGCAATCAGGCAGTCAATATTCGGGTCCTTCAGCGGGAAGGTGCGCTTGCTGCCGTTGGGGAGCATCACCTCCACCTTCCACTGCGCGGGATCCTTCGCGTCCGTCTTGATCGCGTCCGGGTTATTCGGGAGCACTCGGAACGCCCGGAGCGTCGAGTACTCGCGGGTCTTCGCCGGCAGCAGCACGCGGCCGGTCACGAAGGAATCGGGGTTGAACAGAATATAGCTGCGTACCTGCGCCCACGCCGTCAGGAGCGAGATTACCGCGCCGATTCCCAGGAGCATCGAGGTGTGGCCAACGTAGGGGAGGGCGATATCCTCCATCTCGAGCCCCGAGAGCGAGTACAGGAAGTACAGCAGGGCCTGAGCCGCCAGGAACTGCAGAATCCAGAACCCAGCGCGGTCCAGACGAATTGGGCCGATGCCGGGAACCGCACCCTTCACGCGGAACGGCGCGCTCAGCCGACCCAGGGTCGCGGAGTAGATGCGGGGCATGCCCAGCGTGCGCTCATCGGCGCTGAAGCCGCGGGCCGTACGCCAGCTACGGCGGCCCCAGCGGGCACCCGCGTACACCATGAGGAACGGCAGGATTAGCGCCGGTAGCAGGATGCCGTCGTAGGCGATGTCCCAGTACAGCGTAAAGATGGACACCATCACGACCCACGCCCACGCGTACATCAGCACGTGCAACCAGCCGCCCACGATGCTACTGCCGGGGATGCTCTCCAGCTGCTTCTTTGCCCGCTTCGTCACCGAGCCCTTCTGGGCCGAAGAGAGCGGCAAACCGCTCGCGGCCATATCCTCGAGGCGGATTCTCGCGGCCTCAACGGGATCCCCCTTGACCGCCACGAAAAGCTCCCGCGCCTTGGCGGCGGGAATATTCACCGGGTAGGCAATATCCACCAGCAGGCAGGCGAAGGTGTACGCCATGAAGGCGATCAGCCAGACGTCACGCACCGGCTCCAGGGGAATTCCCAGGGCAGACAAATCCATGGGTTTCTCCTCTCTCTATTCGCTCGCGTCTAGGCGGATGCGGCAGCAGCTGCGGCAGCCGGAAGAGCCGAGATGATGCGGTCCATGGCCGCGTCGTCGTGAGCGGCAGAGACGAACCAGGCCTCGAACGCGCTCGGCGGCAGGTACACGCCGGACTCCAGCATCGAGTGGAAGAACGCGGTGTAACGGTCGGTGGCCGAGGCTTTGACATCCGCGTAGTTGTGCACGCCCTTCTCGGAGGTGCCAAACGCCACCGAGAAGAGGTTGCCGGCGTTCTGGATGGAGTGGTCCACACCGGCGGCGGTGAACGCCTCGGTCAGGGCTCGGCGCAGCTGGGCGCTGCGGGCGTCCAGGGTCTTGTAGACCTCTTCGTCGGCCCGGGTCAGGGTCTCAATGCCGGCGGCCACCGACAGCGGGTTACCCGAGAGGGTGCCGGCCTGGTAGACCGGGCCGACCGGGGCCAGGTACTCCATGATGCGGCGCTTACCGGCCAGGGCCGCGATGGGCATGCCGCCGCCGATGACCTTGCCGAAGGTGAAAATATCGGGAACCCAGCCGCCGTCCTCGGGGGCGGCGTAGCCCCAGTAACCGGCAGAGGAGACGCGGAAACCGGTCAGCACCTCGTCAAAGATGACGAGCGCGCTGTTGGCGTGGGCAATCTCGTGCAGGCCGCGGTTGAAGCCGGGTTCGGGGGCGACCACGCCCATGTTGCAGGGGGCCGCCTCGGTGATGACGGCGGCAATCTGACCCTCGTGGGTTTCGAAGGCCTCGCGCACGGCGTCCAGGTCGTTATAGGGCAGAACAATGGTCTCCGCGGCGGTCGCGGCAGTCACGCCAGCAGAACCCGGCAGCGCCAGGGTTGCCACGCCCGAACCGGCCTCGGAGAGCAGCGCATCCACGTGGCCGTGGTAGCAGCCGGCAAACTTAATAATCTTGTCGCGGCCGGTCACGCCGCGGGCCAGGCGAATCGCGGTCATGGTCGCCTCGGTACCCGTGGACACCATACGCACCTGCTCAATCGCGCCGGGAATCGCGGCGTTAATGCGGTTGATGACCAGCTCGGCCAGCTCCGCCTCGGGGGCGCTCGCCGCACCGAAGGACAGGCCGCGCGCGGCGGCCTGCTGAACGGCCTCCACGACCTGCGGGTGCGCGTGGCCCAGAATCGACGGGCCCCACGAGCAGACCAGGTCAACGTACTCGTTGCCGTCCGCGTCGTACAGGTAGGGGCCCTTAGCCTTCGCGGCGAAGGCGGGGGTGCCGCCCACGGAGTTGAAGGCGCGCACCGGGGAGTTCACGCCGCCGGGAATCACCGCGCGGGAACGCTCGAATAGCTTCTCGCTGGCTTCGTGGTGTAGCGGGTGGGTGGGGGAGAGAGTCATCGTATCGGTGCCTTTCAAACGAGACGGCGAATTCAAGAATTACAGGGGACGAGGCGTGCCGGGCGGCAGAGCCCTCGCGCCGCTAACGTCCCGTACCCTAACCATCATAGGTGCTTCAGGTAAACCGCAGATGACGAGCGTCTGAACGTACCGAAAGGTGACGATAAAACACTCCGGACGGGCGGGGTAACGGGCTGGGAACGCAGCTGGGTCGCGGGGGGGAAACGCGGCGGGTTAGCGCAGGTGGCGGTCGGTATCCAGGCGGTTCAGCACCTGCGTGTCCTGATCGAACAGCCAGTTCTTATCGAATAGCAGACGCACGAAGGCCAGGCCCATACCCAGCGCCATGAAGATGAGCAGGGACTGCACGAAACCGGTTGCCGCCGAATACATGTCGCCGCTAGCAAAATGCGACATCGAACGGTAGAACGGAACACCCGGAACCATCGTCACCACCGCCGGAACCGACAGGGAAATACGGGTGTACTTGCGCTGGTGCAACGGCGCCACAACCTCGGCCAGGATGCCCACACCAAACACGGCAATCGTCGCGGCCATATGCGCGGGCATGCCCGCCTCCACCATATGAATACGGACGGGGTTCGCCACCGCGGCAATCACGCCACCCCACACGCAGGCCACCGGCGAGGCGGCGAAGAGCATCGCGAAGCCGGCCGCCGCCACACCCGAGGAGATAATCTGCAGGAGCAGATACAGGGTCGGGTCCAGATTCAGAGGAGCCGGGGAAGCCAACGGCAGGTGGAAGAGCGAACCCAAAACCCACACCGCAAAAGACGCGCTCAGCAGCAACAAACCCACATAGGTTAGACGCGAAATACCCGCCAAAAAGTCCATGCGGGAAATATCGAGCATGCCCGTCACCATGGGGAAGCCCGGCACCAGGAACAGCACCGAAGAAATGAAACCAATCATGTGGTTCGGGCTAACCAGACCCGCCGCAACCAGCACATTGACAACCGCAATGTACAGGCCGGCCGCCAGGAAGCCGCAGGCCATCCAGGTGGCCAGGTGGCTCACACCGCGCTTGAGAAGGGTCGAACGCAAAAACTGACCGGCACCGGCGGCGAGGAACACGACCGAGCACTCCACCAGGCCGCCGCGGTTCAGGAACGCGAACCCGGCACAGGCCACCGCGGAGGCCAGCGCCAGCATCCAGCGGGTGTACAGCGGCTTAGCCGAATCGATGCGGTCCAGCTCGGCGTTCGCCTCCGCCGGGGTGATGCGTTCGGGCAGCTCGGAGATGAACTTGCCCAGCTGATCGATCTTGTGGGCGTTAATGCCCATCGTGCGCTGCTCGGCCACTTCGGTGCGGAAGTTACCCTCGGTGTAGGAGGAGGTGGAAATCTCGGTGAAGGTCACCTGCGCGTGGTGCTCCTTCAGACCCACAGCCTTCGCCAGGCGCGACATGGAAGCCTTAATGCGGTACGCGCTCGCACCCGACTTCATGAGGATGCGCCCCAGTCGGAGCACCACCTGCGACTGCGCGACCAGGTGCTCGTGGGCGAGGCGGCTCGACCCGAGGTAGATGCTTCGGGTGTTCGTGTCGTAGTACTGTTCTGCGGATTCTGAGGGGTTGCTGGGCTGATGATCCATTAAAAACTCCGTGGCGCGCCGTCGTATGTGTAGTGGGCTGGGGTTCGTGTACGTCCCTCACTAGGATAGGCGAGATGCCGCGGCGGTGGTAGCGGCGGGGCGCCCCTTACCGGCGCACCGGCCAGCGGCCGTCGATAACCTCGGATTCCTTACCCGGCTGAGTTCGCAACCACGCCTGGAAGCTCGCCGCCTGCTCCGCCGCCCACTGAACCTGCTGCTCGTGCAGCTGGCGCGCATCCACGTTGAGAACCTCGGGGAACTGCTCGGTCAGCTTCACCAGCAGACGCTCCGCAGCCAGGGCATCATCAGCGGAGGTGTGCGCATTCTCCAGGGAGACACCGTACTCGGCGGCAAGAACCTCAAGGGTGCGCTTGCCGCGCTTACGCGGAATCACGTGCTTGTGCAGAACATACGGGTCGAGCACCGCGCCGGGCGGTAGCTCGCCGTTGGCAATATTGTGGCGCAGCATCTCGTGGTGGAGCACCGAGAAGTCGTAGGCGGCGTTGAACGCGATGATGGGCACGCCGTCGAGGTTGAGCGCGCCGATGGCGCCGGCAAGCTCCCAGACGACCTCGCGGGCGGGTCGGCCGTGCTCACGCGCGTACTCGGTGGTGATGCCGTGCACGGCGGCGGCACCGGCGGGAATCTCGACGCCGGGGTCGGCCAGCCACTCGCCACGGCGCACCACGTTACCCTGAGGGTCCAGCAGGATCAGGGAAGCAGTCACGATGCGGGCGGTGGTGACGTCCACACCGGTGGTCTCAAGGTCAAAAGTGGCGCGCAGGCCGTTCATCCAGGTCATGGTTTAAGACTAACCCAGCGGCGGTGCAGGCGCGCGCCGGTTCGTTACGCGCGCACGCGTTATAGATATAGATGCGGTAGGGAGGGAACCGCCGCGGGGCCTTAGCCGGGGAGCGGGGGAGTGGAGCGCCCCCGAAGCGCGGGCCCCGAATGACCTGCGGCGGGGCGGACCCGCCGCCCACCCGATAGACTGAAGCCATGACAACTCAACTGCTCACCGGCATCCCCGGCACCGGCAAGACCCATCACCTCACCGAACGCGCCCTGCGCTACCTCACCGACGGGAACGACCCCGCCCGCCTGCTCATCCTCGCACCCACCCGCACCGCCGCAACCCGCATGCGAGACACCATAGCCGCATCCAGCGACCGCAGCCTCTCCGTAGCCCCCACCCGCGCCTGGGCCGCCTACGCCTTCGACCTGCTCAAACGAGCCCAAACCCGCGGGCTCCTCACCGGCGTCGAAGGCAACCTCAAGCTCCTCTCCGGCCCCGAGCAAGACGTCATCATCGGCGAACTGCTCGCCAACCACGCCGAAGGCATCGCACCCGGCCCCGCCTGGCCCGACTCCCTCCGCGAAGCCCTACCCACCCGCGGCTTCCGCCACGAAATCCGCGACTTCTTCGACCGCATGGCCGAATACGACCTCACCGCCGAGGACGTCCAGGCCCTCGCCCGGGACTACAACCGACCCGTCTGGGCCGCCCTCGCCCAGCTCCACACCGAGTACCGCGCCGTGCGAGCCCTCCGCGCCAAAAACGCCTACGACCCGGCCGTGCTCATCAACGACGCCTGCCGGCTGCTACTGCGCAACCCCGAATTCCTCGCCGAAGAGCGCCGCCGCTACGACCTCATCCTCATCGACGACGTGCAGGAGCTCAGCCCCTCCACCTACCGCCTGCTGCGCCTCATCGCCGCCGAAGAGCCGCCCGCAGACGCCGCCGCGCCCGAAGTCATCATGACCTACAGCGACGAAGCCGTCGTCCAGGGCTTCCGCGGCGCACGCCCCGACCTGGTGCGCACGCTACCCGAAAGCTTCCCGCACCTGGCCGAACGCACCCTAACCACCTCCTACCGCCTGCCGGCGCTCATGATGCCGCTGCTCGCCGACATCCGCCGCCGCCTGCCGCGCTACAGCCGCTACGTGCCTGCCGCAGAGACGGAGAAGCAGAACGGGCAGAAGACCCCGGCAACCTTCGGGCGCATCAACACCGCCCCCGCCGACGAGGCCCTCACCTGGGGCACCGCCGACGAACCGCTGCTGCACCTGGGCGCCGACGGCAAAATTCTCGACCCCGCGCACTACCGCACCGCACCCGCCGGAGTGTATAAGTATGCGCTCGCCAGCGCCCAGGACGAGGCGAACCTGCTCGCCCAGCTGCTACTCGAGGAACGCATCTACGGCAACCGCCCCTACCGCGAGAGCGCCATCATCGTGCGCAACGGCGCGGACGTGGCGCGCATCCGCCGGGTGCTCTCGGCCAGCGGTATTCCCTCGCGCACCTCCGCCGCCCTCGTGCCCGTGCGCGACGAACCCGCCGTGCGCCCCTTCCTCGACGCGCTCAGCCTGCTCGTCTACGCCCGCAAACGCGGCGAGAAAGCCCTCAACCCAGCCGTCACCGGCGCGGGCTACGAGGCCCTGAGCCCCGACGAGGCCGAAGAGATCATGCGCAAGAGCCTCGACGACGTCATCGCCGAAGAAAACCGTTCCAACCCCCTCAACGGGGCGAACAGCGCCATCACCCTGCTCACCTCGCGGCTCGGCGGTGCATCCAGCATGGACGTGCGGCGACTCCGCCAGCAGCTACGATCCGTCGAACTGCAAACCGGCGGCCACCGCCCCAGCGACGACCTGCTGCTGGGTGCCCTGCTGCATCCCGAAACCCTGCCCGCCGAAGGCGTGGGACGCGCCGTGCACCGCATTGCCGCTGTGCTCTCCGCGGGCCGCAAGGCCCTCGCGCGCCCCGACTCCACCAGCACCGAGGTGCTCTGGGCCCTCTGGGAAGCCAGCGGCCTCGAAAAAACCTGGGTCGCCCAGACGCGCAACGCGGGCCCCGAAGCCGACGCAGCCCACCGCAACCTCGACGCCATGATCGGCCTCTTCGAAGCCGCCGACCGATTCGACGAGCAGATGCGCGGCGCCGGGGCCGAACAATTCCTGGACTTCATCGACGCGCAGGACCTACCCATGGACACCCTCGCCGCCCGCGGCGTACGCCAGGACGCGGTGGAAATCCTCACCCCCGCGCTGGCCGCCGGCCAATCCTGGCGCACCGTATATGTATGCGGCCTGCAAGAAGGCACCTGGCCCAACACCACCGTGCGCGGCTCCCTGCTGGGCACCGGCGACCTGGTGGACCTGTGCGATGCGCGCATCCGCCAGCGCGCACAGCAGCAGGCCGGGGAAGGCGAGCAGCAGGCGCCGCCCGCACGTATTCGCAGCTACCCCGAGCGCGTGCGCGACACCCGCCACGACGAGCTGCGCATGTTCGCCGTCGCCGCGACCCGCGCCAGCGCCCGCCTGGTGCTGACCGCCGTGCGTAACGAGGACGACGCTCCCGGTGAGTTCTTCGACTTCGTGGTGCCCACCGACGCCGAGAACGATTCGCCCGAGGTTCCTATCACCCGCGTGCGCCGCCCCGCCACCCTGCGCTCGCTCGTGGCGGAGCTGCGCCGCACCCTCGTTGAGGATGCGCTCACCGCCATGAGCGCCGAGGACGCCGAGGACACCGAGCTGAAGAACGCGGCCGGCTCGCCGAGCCCCGAGGCCCCCGATACCGCAGAGGATGCGCTGAACCCGGAAGCCGCCCAGAACCCCAAGGCCGCGGCCTTCCGCTTCGACGCGGCATCGCGCACCCTGGCCCGCCTGGCCCGCGTGCAGGCGCCCGGTGCATCCCCCGAGCAGTGGTGGGGCCTGCTGCCGCTGTCGAGCACCGAACCGTTCTTCGCCCATCTCGCCCAAGAATCGCCAGAAAATGGCGCCGACGAGGGGCGACGCGCCATCGCGCTCTCGCCCTCGCGCCTGGAAACCATCCACAACTCCCCGCTGGACTGGCTGGTATCCGCCGCCCGTGCCGAGGCCCAGACCGACCTCTCCCGCTCCCTGGGCACCCTCGTGCACGCCATCGCCGAGGAGTACCCGACCGGCACCCTCGAGCAGCTCCAAACCGCACTGGAGGAGCGCATCGGCTCCCTGGGCGTGCCCGCCCGTAGGGAGGACGAGAGCGAAGAGGAGTACCGCGAGCGCGTGCCCTGGGAGGCCTACGCCCTCTACGAGCGGGCCAAGCGCATGATTCTGCGCCTGAGCTACTACTACCGCACCCACATGGACGCGCAGGGCTGGAAGAACCTGGGCGTCGAGGGCTCCTTCTCGGTGCGCGTGCCCGTGCCCTTCGACCCTGCCGGTGAAGTTGGCGAGCTGGATGCGCTCCTCACCGGCCGCGTGGACCGCCTGGAGGAGGCCCCGGAGAGGGACGGCACCCGCCGCTTCGTCATCGTCGACCTGAAGACCGGCAAGACCAAGCCGGACGGGACGGCCGTGGCCACGCACCCGCAGCTGGCCGCCTACCAGATCGCGGTGGAGGCCGGCGCGGGCGAGCAGCTGGCCGAGCGGTACCGCGCCGAGGCCGCCGCGGCGGAGTCCGGGGAGCCCGCTCCGGATGCGCGTCCGCAGGAGCTGACCTACGAGTCTTCCACGGGGCGTTCCGCCGGTGCCGCACTCATGCAGGTGGGCGTCTCGGACGTGAACGATGACAGCAAGGCCCGCCTGCAGGTTCAGCCCGCGCTGGAGGATAACGACGAATGGGCCGTGGGCCTGGTGCAACGAGCCGCCGAGCTCATCGCCGGTGCGCAGGTGCAGACCCGCCACCGCGAGGGCAACCACGGGCACGGGTGCCGCCTGCCCGAGCTCTGCCCGATATGCACTCGCGGTCGCCAGGTGACGCAGCCCTAACGCGGCGCGGCACCCGACCGACCACTGACCGCGCACGCCGGTACCCCGGCACTGGTACAACACGAACCATTCACTCACCCTCAACGACGAAAGATGAGGAACCATGACCAACCCCGCCACCGCCTCCGGGCAGCCGCTCACCTCCGCCCAGTGGTGCGAGCGCAACACCTGGCAATTCGCCGACGGCACGCTCCTGGCCGACCTACCCGCAGGAGCCACCCCCGCGGGCGGCTACCGTAGCGCCCTCGACATCGCCGCGATGCTCAACGGCCCCGAGGGCAAGAAACCCACACCCGAGCAGATCCGCATGATTGAGGCCGGCCCCGCCCCGACCCTCGTCATCGCCGGTGCCGGTTCGGGCAAGACCGCGACCATGGTCGACCGCGTGATCTGGCTGGTCGACAACGGCTTCGTGCGCCCCGAGGAGGTGCTCGGCGTGACCTTCACCCGCAAGGCCGCCACCGAGCTGCGCAACCGCATGCGCGCCGGCCTGAACACCCTGCGCCGCAGCCGCCGACTCGAACCGACCGAGGAGGAACTGCGCAACGGCATCGCGGACCCGACCGTGCTGACCTACCACTCCTACGCGAACAACCTCGTCAAGGAGTACGGCCTGCGCCTGGGCGTGGAGCAGGACGCGCAGATGCTCGGCGACGCGCAGAAGTGGCAGCTGGCCGCGCAGATCGTGCAGTACTGGGAGGGTGAGCTACCGCAGGATCAAGGTGATGTGCCCCTCTCGGCGGCCACCATGATTAACCAGCTGCTGCAGCTTTCCGACGAGTGCGCCGAGCACCTGCGCGAGCCGCAGGAGGTCATCGACTTCTGCACCGAGCAGCTGGCCGCCTACGCCGCGGTGCCCGATTCTCGCCGCCCCGTCAAGAAAGAACGGGACGTTCAGAAGGTTCAGCGACTCCTGCGTAACCGCCGGGTGTACGCGCAGATGGCGCAGAGCTACGCCCGCGTGAAGGCGCGCATGCAGGTGCTGGACTTCGGTGACCTTATGCGCCTGGCCGCGCGCATCGCCGAGAGCGACCCCGCGATTCGCGAGGGGGAGCGCGCCCGCTTCAAGGTGGTTCTGCTGGATGAGTTCCAGGACACCTCCCACGCGCAGATGCGCCTGTTCTCCTCGATTTACGGAGCCGATGAGGCGGCCGGTATTCCCGCGCACCCCGTGATGGCGGTGGGTGACCCGAAGCAGTCGATTTACGGCTTCCGCGGCGCCTCCGACGGCCAGATGTTCAGCTTCTACCGTCACTTCCCGACCCCGCACGCGCAGCCGCTCTTCCTGTCCGTGGCGTGGCGTAACGACATCTCGATCCTGAACGCGGCGAACCACGTGGCCGAAAAGCTCAAGGACGTTCCCGAGTGGGTGCGCGCGGTGCGTGGCGATATCAGCGCCGATCAGGTGCCCGACCTGCGCCCGCGCTGCGTGCTGGTCGGGGAGGAAGGCACTCCCGCCTTCGAGGAAGCCGCCTCCGGGATGACCGGTCGCGTGGAGATGACCTACTACGACTCCGACCGCGCGGAGGCCGCGGGCATTGCCGAGCGGATTGCCGGGATGCGCGCCGAGGCCGTGCACGAGTACGAACGGGCCTACGCGGCGCACCTCGGCGGCGACGGTTCGGTGCGTCCGCGCCTGAAGATGCCCGAGGTCGCCGTGCTGGCCCGCTCCCACGGCCAGCTGGACACAATTCGTGAGGAGTGCGAGCGCCTGAACATTCCGGTGCAGCAGGTGGGCCTGGGTGGCCTGCTCTCTCAGCCGGAGGTCGTGGACCTGGTCTCGGCGCTGCGCGTGCTGGCCGACCCGAACCGTTCGGATGCGCTGGCCCGCCTGCTCACGGGTGCCCGCTGGCGCCTGGGCGGTGCCGACCTGCTGGCGCTGGGGGATTGGGCGCAGTCGCTGGTTCGCGAGCGTGAGCGGGCCCTGCGGGAGCAGATGGCCCTGCGCCTGCTCGAGCAGGCCGAAGAGGTCGAGGACGGCCCCTCCGAGGGTACCGGCCGGGGTACCCGCGGCCGCCTGACCGCCGAGCATCTGCGCGCCGCACAGGAGCAGCTGGACCAGGTGCTCAAGGGCGCGGTGGACGACTCCTCGGGGTACGTTTCGCTCATCGAGGCGGTCGAGAACCTGCCGCAGGACGGCCCGGACGGCGAACCCCTCTACGGCGAGCACTACCGTGGCCGCCGCTTCTCCTCGGCGGGTCTGGAGCGTCTGCGCGCCTTCGCCGAGCAGATGCGCGTGCTCCGCGCGGGCCTGAGCGACGACCTGGGCAATCTGCTCTACGAGATTGAACGCACCATGCTCCTGGACATTGAGCTGGCGGTCCGCCCGGGTACCGACCCGCTGGTGGCGCGCGTAAACCTGGACGCCTTCCACGAGGTGGCCGCCGCCTACGGAATGTCGGCCCCGCGCATCAACGCCATGATTTACGCGGGCGCCGACGGCGTGAGCGCGGAGGAGGGAGAGCCGGGCGCTCGCCGCTTTATGCTCTCCTCGGGCGGCGTGAGCTACGTGATGGGCTTCCTCGCCTGGCTGGAACGCGCGGACGACGAGGAGAAGGGTCTGGAGCTGGGCTCCATCGACCCCGATCCGAACGCCGTTCAGCTGATGACGATGCACGCCTCCAAAGGCCTGGAATGGGACCGCGTTTTCCTGCCGGGCCTGTGCGGCACCGTCGGCGGCGCGCAGACCCCGAACCTCTGGCAGATCACGGCCAACGTGGCCCTGCCCTGGCCCCTGCGCGGCGACAGCGAGTACCTGCCCTCAATCCTGGAACGCCCCGAGGAAATCGCGGAGTTCGAGGAGGCTAAGAAGCTCGAGGAATACCTGAAGGCCCACAAGGGGGACCCCGGCGAGCACGCGGGCATGGAGGACCGCCGCCTCATGTACGTGGCGATGACCCGCGCCCGCAACCTGCTGGCCGTGAGCGCCTTCCGCTGGAAGAGCACCGCGAAGACCCCGCAGCCGGTCCAGCCCTTCTGGATGGAACTGCTGTGGACCCTGGCCGAGGCCTACCGGCGGCACGCCGAGGACACGGTGGAGTTCCCCTGGACCGCCCCGCAGCTGGTCGGCATGGGCCTGGTCTTCGTCGTGGCCGACCCCTCGGACGACGGCAAGAAGAAGCCGATCGATAACGTGACCCCCTGGGTTGAGTTCATCGCCGACACGGGGTACCGCCTCAAGGAGCCGGTGACCCTGGCGCAGGGCACGGTGCTGACTCCCGAGGGCCTGCCCGACCCCGAGGAGGCGGGTGAGGTCCCTTACGCCTGGGCCCTGGCGGGGGCGATAATTCCCTCCCTGATGCGCGAGGTACAGCTCTCGCCGCTACCGATGCGCGTGCGCACGGTGCGGGAGAACTGCGAGCGCCTGGATCTGCCCGCGCCCGAGTGGCTGGACGAGCTGGCCGCCGAGGAAGCGGAGCGCGCATCCCAGCCTCCGCGCCCCGGCTATTCTCCCGTGATGGCCGCGGCCCTGCCCGTCGTGGCGGGCGGCTGTTTCAGCGCCCAAACCTACGAGACGATAAACCCGCACCTGGGTGCGGTGCTAACCGCCATGTGGCCCTTCGACCCGCTGGAACGCCCCGTGATTTGGCGCTGGCGCTCCGAGGAGGACCTGAACGAGGGCACCGAGGCGATTCTGCGCCACGGACGCCACGAGGAGTTGAACCGCGAGATTGCCATTAACTCCACGAGCCGCCGCGAGGCGGTGGAACGGGCCGCCCTGGCCGTCGAAAACGCGGTCGCCGAGCTGGAGGCGCAGCTTGCTGCCGGTGCGGATCTCACCGCCCCCGAGCCCGCCGGGGCCGTTCCCGAGGCCCTGCGCCGCCGCGCCCAGGATTGGGAGCGCGAGGCCGATTTGCTCATGCGCCTGGCCGAGCACACCGAGCCGGTGCTGGCCGAGCAGCTGCCCGGTCACCTCTCGGCCTCCACGTTCATTCGCCTGAGCGAGGACCCGCAGGGCACGGTGCACGAGCTGTTGCGCCCGGTGCCGCAGCGTCCCTCGCGTGCGGCAACCATCGGTACGGAGGTGCACGCCCTCATCGAGGAGCATTTCGGGGTGGTGCCGAGCGCCGATCCGCTGGAGGCCCCAGAGGCCGAGGACACGCTGGGTGTGACCCTGCCCGGCGCGGTCGAGCCGGCGGGAGAGACAGCGTCGGAGGAAGTAGCGGGGGAGGAACACCTCGAGTTCGCCGAGGATATTCCGCAGGACGCCCTCTTTGACGAGCTGTCCCTCGCCGAGGAGAGCGAGCAGGATTCCTCCGTGCGTTCGCTCTGGGAGCGCTTCGCGGCGAGCGAGTGGGGCTCCCCCGAATGGAAGGAACGCATCTGGGCCGTGGAGTACCCGGTTGAGACCCACGTGGAGGGCGTGAGCCTGCGCGGCCGCATCGACGCCGTGTTCCGCACCGAGGACGGGGACGGCGAACGCTGGATTCTGGTGGATTGGAAGACCGGTCGCCGTCCGAAGGCCGCGGACATGCAGGCGCGCCGCTTCCAGCTGGGCCTGTACCGCATCGCGTTCTCCCGCATCATGGGGATTGACCCGGAGCGCATCAGCACGGTGTTCGTCTACCTGGGCGGCAAGCGCGTGGAGGAGGTGTGGGACGAGCAGATTCGCGGTGGCCTGCCTTCGGAGGCGCAGCTGGCCGCAGTGATCCGCAAGGCCCGCGCGGGCGAGGGGTAGGCGCTTGCGCTTCCCGGCCCGGCCGCCAATAGCCCTGCCCGGCCCCTGCCGTCAATAGCCTAAACGGATGCGCAAAAGCCCGGGCCGACCCCATTGCGGGGTCGGCCCGGGCTTTTCTCACTCTCGAAGTGAATAGCAGAAAACGCCTCTCGGCCCTACTGCATTAGGGCGGGGAGGCGTTCTCAGCCGCTGAAGAACTATAAAGGTACCTCGTGCCCTCGCACGCTCGGATCATCCGCAGACAACTGCCGCCGTGGCGGCCTCACTCACGCCGTCTGCGTGCCGTGGGGTTCGCGTGCGTCTTTACTCTCAAACACAACCTCGAAAGTACCTCTATAGAATTCTGCCATCGGTGATTGGTTGCGCGGTGCATGAATCCGGCTCGGGGTGTGACATGACCGGTCACGGTCCCCGTCCAATCGTTCCCCCTCGATACCGCTGCCACGGTATCGGCGCTGGTCAGTACGCTTTAGGGGGCTGTGCTCGTTCTCTGTGGAACGGCACAGGAAAAGTATTCCAGGACTTGACAAAAAAGTCTAAGCGTAAAATAATTGCCCCAAAATGCATGTTTTTGAGCATGTTTCAAGGTGAAATTGAAGCCTTGTGGAGTCCTATTCTGGGTGTTTGGGTTGTGTGGGATTTTGTGAATAAACTCTGCATGAAGAGGTGTGTTCTTTTATAAATCACACCTTCAACTCTCACCCTTAATTGCAATTTTTCGTGCACAAAAATGCAGAACAGGTGCTCAAAATGTGTTGGAAAATACATTGAAAAAATTCGGTGGGAACGCCCTAAATCCTCCAGAAAAGCGCTCCATTAGTATGTTCACGGCCCCCGAGGCCTGCGCGAAGCAGGCTCCCGGGGGCCATGAATCTTAAAGAATAGGGGGGGGCTCGGCGGCTCGGCGGAGCTCACTGAGGGGCTCATGCGGCCGCCGTCCAATAACGGGCTGCCCAGTAACGAGCCCAGCTCTGCTAGTCTTGCGGTCCGCTCATGAGCGGGGGAGTGTCCTCCTGGCCGAGTAGCTCGCCCGAGGAACGCAGATCGTCCTGAATATCCAGGAGCATCGACACCGCGTGGGTCGCGCCGTCCTTATCGTCGGTCTCGACCGTGTGGGTGAGCCACTGGGCCACCGCGAACTCGGCGTAGAAGTTCGCGCGCTGCGCCAGGTAGGCGTCGGGTAGCTGCGGCATCTGCTGACGGTACACCTCCACGGCCTCGTCGGTGAAGTCGATATCCTCGCACGAGTACAGCCACGCGAAGTCCTGCGCGGGGTCGCCCACGTGCACGTCGGACCAGCCGGTCACCTCGACGATGCGCGCCTCGGAGGGGGTCACCTCCAGCACCAGGTTCTCGGCCCCCATATCGCCGTGCACCACGCGCGGGCGGAACTGCCACATGGGGCCGGGGGAGAGGACCGCCTGCCAATGCGCGAGCAGGTCGGCGGGCACCTTGCCGGTAGCGGCGGCGCGCTCGAGCTCGGCAATCTTGCGGCGGCGAATCTGCTCCGAAGAGTAGGAGGGCAGGTCGGCTTCGTAGATGATGTCCTCGGGCATCACGTGCAGGGTCGCAATATCCTTGGCGATAATCGCGGCCAGGGAGGGACGCCCCTGAGCGACCTCGCGGCGGCTCAGCTCGGCAAGCTGGTCCACGTCGTAGACGGAGCCGGGGATGTGCGTGTACACGAAAACATTGCCGCCGGCGTACGGCACGATGCCGGCGACCGTGGGCACGGCAAAGGGCAGGCGGGCGCGCAGGCCGGGGCTGAAGGACTGCAGGATGAGGTGCTCGGCCTCCAGACGCATGCTGGCATCGGGACGGCGCGGGGCGCGCACACGCCAGCGGCGACCGGCCGAGTCGGCGATGATGGCCGAGTCGAAGTCGCCGCTATCTTCGCGGACCGCCTCGGCGCCGACGGGGTAGATTCCGGGCACTCCGGCAGAGACGATGGCTGCAAGCTGAAGGGGAGATAAAGTCACGGGTTAAGGTTACCAAACCATGTGAGCACCCCGAGCCTTTCACCGTATGTTTATGCTGACTAGTGAAGAAAGTTTTGGGCGATGCCTAACCTGCCGGCGGGCGGAATCCCGGGGGAACGCATCACCACGCATTTCGCCGTCCGCGCACGGCCGCCTGCAAGTAGCCGCCGCGGCCGGTTCCCTGCGGTTCCCCGCGGGCAGGGGCGCAACGAACGGACTGGTTCTTGGGGCACGGGCGCGCTTGCGGTGAACGGGCATCCGCCCGGGCCTGCTGCGATGTTCGGCAGGGAATACAATGGAAGACCGGGCAATAGCGGCGCAGACCTTCCCGGCCCCGCCTTGTACATCCCGTACGCCCAGCCCGCAGAACCAGCACAGATTCAGCGCGAATCCAGCAACCGCGCCGAGCCCCGATGGAGAACGATGACCGCACTACCCCCGCAGCCGCAGCACGCACTCTCCGCTGACGATATCCTCGCGGGCCTCGACCCCGACCAGCGCGCGGTCGCCACCGAGCTCGACGGGCCCATGCGCGTGCTCGCCGGTGCCGGCACCGGCAAGACCCGCGCGATTACGCACCGCATCGCCTACGGCATCGCGATCGGCCGCTACCAGGGCCCGCGCGTGCTCGCCCTGACCTTCACCCTGCGCGCGGCCGAAGAGATGCGCACCCGCCTTCAGCAGCTCGGCGCGTTCGGCGTGCAGGCGCGCACCTTCCACTCGGCGGCCCTGCGCCAGCTCACCTACTTCTGGCCGCAGGTCGTGGGCGGCACCTTCCCCTCCATCGTGCAGAACAAGGCGGCGCTCATCACCGAGGCCGCGAACCGTCTGCGCATCAGCACGGACCGTTCCCTGCTGCGCGATTTGGCGTCGCTGATTGAGTGGGCGAAGGTTCAGCTACTCACCCCCGACACCCTCATGCAGCGCCTGAGCGAGAAGCAGCTGCCTTCGGCGATTACCCCGCAGAACATGCAGCGCATCTTCCAGGCCTACGAAGATCTCAAGGACGAGCGTAACCTCATCGACTTTGAGGACGTGCTGCTGCTGACCATCGCCATGCTCGAGGAGGACGAGAAGCTCGCTGCGACCGTGCGCCAGCAGTACCGCCACTTCGTGGTGGACGAGTACCAGGACGTCTCCCCGCTGCAGCAGCGCCTGCTGGACGTGTGGCTGGGCGGCCGCGACGACATCTGCGTGGTGGGCGACGCCTCCCAGACGATTTACTCCTTCACCGGCGCGACCAGCCGCTACCTGCTGGAGTTCCCGCGACGCTACCGCGGGGCGCACACGGTCAAGCTGACCCGCGACTACCGCTCCCACTCGCAGGTGGTGGAGCTCGCGAACCGCCTGCTGGCCGCCCGCCGCCCGCACCCCGACTCGAGCCCGCACTCCTGGGCACCGCCGCTGGAACTGATGTCTCAGCGCGGCCCCGGCGTGGACGTGGAGTGGTTCGGCTACGCGGACGACGAGCAGGAAGCCGCCGGCATCGCCGAGGATATTCGCGACCTCATCGACAAGGAGGGGGTGGCCCCCGCCGAGATCGCGGTGCTCTTCCGCACGAACGCCCAATCGGCGGCGATTGAGTCGGCACTGTCCGCCGCCCACATCCCGTACCAGCTGCGCGGCGCGGAGCGCTTCTTCGAACGCCCCGAGGTCAAGCAGGCCATGCTCGCCCTGCGCGGCTCAGCCAAGGCCACCGACGGTACCGAAGACGTCACCCGCTACACCCGCGATGTGCTCGGCGGCCTCGGCTACAAGGAGGAGGGCCCCCTCTCGGGAGGCGCCACCCGCCAGAAGTGGGAATCCCTCGCCGCACTCGTGCACATGGTCGACATGATGGCGCAGAACCGTCAGGAGCAGCTGAAGGAGCACCGCGCCAACCCGCGCCCCGGTGTGCCCGAGCCGCTGCCGCTGACCATGCACGAGGTCGTGGCGACCCTGAACCACCGTAGCGAGTTCAACGAGGCCCCGCAGATGAACGGCGTAACCCTCGCCTCCCTGCACGCGGCCAAGGGCCTGGAGTGGGATGCCGTGTTCCTGTGCGGCCTCAACGAGGGCCTCATGCCCATCACCTTCGCGACCACCCCGGATGAGGTGGACGAGGAGCGCCGCCTGCTGTACGTGGGCATCACGCGCGCCCGCAAGTACCTGTGGCTGACCTGGACCATGACCCGCACCGTGGGCGGCCGCGGTCAGCGGAAGCGCTCGCGTTTCCTGGATGACATCGACCCGGCCAAGCGCCGCCGCCCCGCCGCAAGCGGCTACTCGAGCGGCTACGGAGGAGCGGCCCGCGGCGCGCGCGGGAACCACTCGTACGGGAACCGCTCGCAGGGCCGTCACCAGAAGGGAGAGGACTATGGCTCAGCGTTTTAAACGAGAGATTCTGCCGGCCACGGCGGATTGCCCGCAGATTGAGCTGGTCCGCTCGGCCCGCCGCACCCGCACCATCAGCATGCAGCGCGACGGCGTGGACGAGCACGGCAACCCCGCGTACCGCCTGCTCATTCCCGCCGCGAGCACGAGCGAGGAGATAGACGAGCATATTGCCCGCCTGCTGCCGCGTATTCAGCGTCGCGCCGCCCGCCGTGAGCACGCCGCGCAGCTGAATGTCACCGACGAGTACCTGCACGAGCGGGCCAGCCTGCTGGTGCGCGCCTACCTGCCGGAGCTGGAGGGCACCGAGCAGTTCAAACGGCTCTCGATTCGCTGGGTGAGCAACCAGCGTCAGCGCTGGGGCTCGGCGACCTACGCGACCGCGCAGATTCGCATCTCCTCGGAGCTGCAGGGGGTTCCGGAGTACGCGCTGGATTCGGTGGTGCATCACGAGCTGTGCCATCTGCTGCAGCCGAATCATTCGCGCTCCTTCCGCACCCTGGAGGCCCGCTACCCGCAGCTGGAGCGTGCCCGCGCCTTCCTGGACGGGTACGCGATGGGGCGCTCGCGGGCCGAAGGCTCGCGCGGCGAGCGCGGCGAAAACAGTGCCGGCTAGGGCTTTTTTCGAAAACTAATAAGCAAAAAACAAACCGGCAGAACCAGCCGGAAATACTCGAGCGGGGGTGGCTTGCACTTTTGCAAGCCACCCCCGCTCGAGGTTTCAGTATTATTTTTGCCGGTCTACCGGGGTAGTTCCCGCGGTTACTTCTCTTCGGGAGCCTCGCCGAAGCCGCCGTCCAGCAGCTTCTGCAGCTCAGACTCGAAGTCCACGTCGTCCAGGCTGATTTCGTTCATGCGCGCGTCGTATGCGGTGAAGTCTTCCAGCTCGGCGGGGGTGGGCAGGGTCTCCGGGGTGTCCCAGAGGCCGTCGCGCGCCTCAATGCCGTGGGAGCTTTCGTACCAGCGCCAGAACTGCTGGGCCTCGCGCACCAGGCGCGGGCGCAGCTGCAGGCCGACCAGGTTCTCGAAGACCTGCTCGCTGGGGCCGCCGTCGATGCGGCGACGGGCCATGATTTCGGTCAGCTGCGGGGCCTTGGGCAGGTTGCGGGTGGCATCCTCGGTCACGACGGACACCCAACCCTCGATGAGGGCCAGTAGACCCTCGAGACGCTGAACGGCAAGCTCCTGGTCCTCGGTGCGCTGGGGGCTGAACATGCCGCCCTCGAAGGCCTCCTGAACGGCCTCGGGGTCGTTCATGTCCACCTGGGAAGCGGCGTCCTGCATACGGTTCATGTCCACGCGGATACCGCGGGCGAAGCGGGCAACGAGCTGGACCAGGTCCTCACGCAGCCAGGGGTTGGCCTTGTGCAGGCGAATCAGCGCGGCCTCGCGAACGGCCAGGTAGAGCAGAACCTCCTGCGGCGGCACCTCGATGTCGTCCGCGAGCTGCTGGTAGCCGTTGGGCAGCAGTGCGGAGTGGCCGGGGGCGAGGGGGAAGCCCACATCGGTGGAGGAGTACACCTGACCGGCGAGCTTCGCGAGGGCCTGGGCCATCTGGGCGCCAAAAATCATAGCGCCGACGTTGTTCAGGAACCCGCTGTTGAAGATGGCGGCGATTTCTTCGGGCAGCTCGTCCGCGGGGCCGGGCATGACCATGGCCTGGGTGACCTCGGCGGCCACGGGCTCGACCATCTCGCGCCAGGAGTCAAAGGACTGCTCCACCCATTCGGCCTTGGACCAGGCCTGAACGGGCAGGTTGTGACGCTCGAGGGAGGTGACCGCATCCAGCCACAGGTCGGCCAGGTTTGCGGCGTCCTCGACGGCGCGCTTGAGGTTTTCGGGAACCGCCGGGTCTTCGCCCATGGAGGCGAGCATCTGGCGGGTCTGATTCTTGACGTTGGTCCAGTTCACGCCGCTAGGGCTGGATTCGTCGGATGCGCCGGCAAACATGGCCTGCACCTGCGAGAACATGCCCTGCAGCATAGCGGGGTCGAAGCTGATGCCCATGTTCTTGAGGTCTTCGGGATCGATGTTAATGCCGAAGGGGTTCTGCCCGCCCTCACCGAAGAGCGCGCCGAAGGGGTTCTGTGCGTTGGAGGAGGCGCCCTTACCGCCCTGGCCGGTTGCCCCTGCGGAGGGGTCGAAGCCCTGCTCCTGCATCTTCTTCAGGAATTCTTCGAGGGGGTCACGCTCGTTGGAGGCGTCGCCGTGGTGGTGATCAGACATCTGAAACCTTTCCTAATCCGAAGGTGGGCACAGCCGGCCCGCTCGCTGTCCAGCCTACCGATTTTTGCTGTGAATTTCCCGTGTCGGCGCCTCGGATGCGCCTTAATCAGCTGAGGGCTCACAAGCGGGTCTTCACCCGGTTTGACCCCGACCTTAGCTCTAGCCGAAGGACCGGCCAGAAAAGGTGTGTTGATGAGGGCATTCATCCGGTAGTCTAGAAAACATGACTAAGCCCACCTCACCGTTCGAATCCGAGAAGTCCTCATCGAAGGCTTCCGCCGAGTCCTCAGCTCATCGCCGTAAGCGCGGATCGCGTAGCCGCGAGCGCCGCTTCAACCTGCGTTCCGTGAGCGCCGTGGCGACCTGCGCGTTGCTGGCCGGTGCGTTTGTCCTGCCCAGCTCGTACGTGAAGGAAGGCCCCGGCCCGCTCTTTGACGTGCTCGGCACCTACCAGGATAAGGACGTCATCGAAGTTTCGGGCGCCCCCAGCTATAAGACCTACGGCAAACTCAACATGACCACGGTGTCGGTGGCGGGCGGCCCGTACACTGAGCTGTCCGGCGCGGAGGCTTTCTACGGGTGGCTGGCTTTTGACGGCAACCGCAGCCTCGTGGTGCCCACCGACGCCCTGTACCCGCACGTGAGCCACGAGACGGCCACGGCCGAAACCGGCGCGCAGATGGCCGATTCGCAGACGCAGGCGAAGGTCGCGGCCATGCGTCACCTGAAGATGCAGGTGACCGAGAAAGTACTGGTGAACACGACCGTTGAGGGTTCTCCCGCGGCGGGCGTGCTGGAGAGCGGCGACCGCCTCCTGAAGGTGGGGGACAAGCAGATCACCACCCTCAAAGATGTATCGCAGGCGGTGAACGCCTCGAACGGCTCGCCGATTCAGGTGACGGTTGAGCGCGACGGCCAGCAGCGCACGGTGACGCTGAACCCGGTGCGTTCGGCCGAGGGCGACCGCTGGGTCGTGGGCATCAGCCTGAAGCAGAGCTACGATTTGCCGGCGCAGGTGCAGTACAACCTGGACGGCGTGGGCGGCCCGAGCGCGGGCCTGATGCTGGCCCTCGGCACGGTGGATAAGCTGAGTGAGGGCACCCTGCTGGCAGACGAGGACGCCGGCGGCGACCCCTACCGCAGCTACGTGTCGGGTACCGGCACGATTGATGCGAACGGTAATGTTGGCGCGATTGGCGGCATCAAGTACAAGATTTTGGCAACGGGCCGCTACGGCGCGCGCTACTTCCTGGCCCCCAAGGAGAATTGCGATTCGGTCCTGAAGATGCAGGAGCAGGACCCCTCGATGCTCAACTACTATCATGCCGGCCAGGTGCGCGGCACGATGGTGGTGGTCCCGGTTTCGACGCTGGACGAGGCGGTGCAGGTCGTGGGAGCCATTAAATCTGGCGCCCCCGATGATTCGCTGCCGCGCTGCGGATCCTAACGTGCAGCTCTAACGGGCAACCCCTGACGAACGCGGGCGCTTCCCCTTGGGAAGCTTCGGGCCCCGGCTCACTCGAGCCGGGGCCTTCGTTATGCGCGGTGACCGCCTCGCGACCGGTGAGCGTGTGTGCGAATAGTGGGATAGCGGGCGAACGACCCCTCCTCTGACGTCATGTCAACGTTCGTTCCTCCAACCTCTGCGATACTTAAGGTAAAGAACATTTTGAAATGATGAGCGAGGAATTGTGTCTGAGTCGACCGATAAGACCCCACGCCCACAGAAGAAGGAACGAGCAAAGAAGCGTCGTAGCCCTCTACTGATGACGATTGTGGTTGTCGCGGTTCTGATTGCCGCATTTGTGGGACTATCCCAGGTGTACACGGACTGGCTGTGGTTTGACCAGCTGGGCTATAGCACCGTCTTCACCACCCAGATTCTTTTGAAGGCCGCGGTGTTCGTTGTGGCCGCCCTCGTGGTGGCCCTGCCGCTGTGGGCCTCCATGACCTACGCGGTCCGCCACGCGGATGTTCTGCCCGCCACCCGCGAGCAGAACGCGAAGGATGAGGCCGGCCCGAACCAGAGCGTCCCGACGAGCGCCTCGGATGCGACCGAGCAGATGCTCCGCGACGTGTTCGGCCAGCAGCGTGCCGAGGATAGCATGCGCCGCTACCACGAGAGCGTGGATAAGGTGCGTAAGCTTTTGCTGATTGCGGTTCCGCTGCTACTGGGCCTGTTTATTGCCTCGGCAACGATGTCGCAGTGGAGCACGGTCGCCCTTTTCTTCAACCAGCAGTCTTTCGGCAAGACCGACCCGGAATTCGGCCTGGACTACGGCTTCTTCGTGTTTGTGCTGCCCTTCCTGCGCGTGGTGGTGTCGCTGGTGACCTCCTCCGTGGCGCTCGCCGCGGTGGCCGGCCTGTTCATGCACTACTTCTACGGCGGCATTAAGGTGCAGCCGGGCGGCGTGACCACGACTCACGCTTTCCGCCGCCACGCGGCCGTGCTTGCCGTCGTGTTTGTTCTGACCCGCGCGGTGAGCTTCTGGCTGGACCGTTACTCGTCCACCCAGCAGCAGGCCGGACGCTGGGCCGGCGCCATGTACACGGACGTGAACGCATCCATTCCCGTGAGCGCCATCTTGGCGGTTTCGGCGTTGCTGGTGTCGTTCATGTTCATTGCTGCCGCGGTGAAGAATCACTGGCGTCTGCCGCTGATTAGCACCGCAATGCTGGCGGTCGTATCGCTGGTGGCCGGTGGCCTGTACCCGTGGGTTGTGCAGCGTTTCCAGGTGGTTCCGAACGAGCAGGGCGCGCAGTCGCAGTTTATCCAGCGCAATATTGATGCGACCCGCTACGCCTACGGCCTGGACAAGATTGAGACCACCCCGTACGACGCGACCATCGACACTCGCGCCGGTGCCCTGAGCTCTTCGAGCGCGACCATCGCGAACATTCGTCTGCTGGATCCGAACGTGGTTTCCTCCGCGTTCGCGCAGATGCAGCAGTTCCGCCCGTACTACCGCTTCGAGTCGCAGCTGGCGGTGGACCGTTACACCGTGGGTAACACCACGCAGGACACCGTGCTGGCGGCCCGCGAGCTGAACCCCACGCAGACCAACGGCGATTCCTGGTACAACCGCCACGTGGTGTACACCCACGGCTACGGCGTGATTGCCGCGTACGGTAACCAGGTGGATTCGGCGGGTAACCCCAAGTTCTTGCAGTCCGGCATTAAGGCGACCGGTACCCTGAGCGAGGATTACGAGCCGCGCATCTACTTCGGCATGAGCTCGCCGGAGTACTCGATTGTGGGCGGTAGGGGCGACACCCTGGAGCTGGACCGTCCGCTCTCTGCTGACGAGACGAACGCCTCCGACGCGAAGTACACCTTCTCAGGTAACGGCGGCCCCCGCGTCGATTCGCCGCTGGCCCGTCTGTCCTACGCGATTAAGTTCCAGTCTTCCGACATTCTGCTCTCGGATGCGGTGCGCGACGGCTCACAGATTCTGTACGAACGCAACCCGCTGGACCGCGTGCGCAAGGTGGCCCCGTACCTGACGGTGGATTCCAAGCCGTACCCGGCAATCGTGAATAACCGCGTGCAGTGGATCGTGGACGCCTACACGACGAGCGACCAGTTCCCCTACGCGCAGGGCAGCTCGCAGGATTCTGCCACCGCGGCGGGGGCTCAGCGCTCGAAGTCGGTGAACTACATCCGTAACTCGGTGAAGGCCACCGTGGACGCCTACGACGGCTCGGTGACCCTGTACGCCTGGGATGAGGAAGATCCGGTGCTCAAGGCTTGGCAGAGCGTCTTCCCCGGCACGGTGAAGAGCTATCACGAGATGAACGCTTCGCTCATGAGCCACGTGCGTTACCCGACCGACATGTTCAATATTCAGCGCACCATGCTGAATAAGTACCACGTGACGAACGCTCACAGCTTCTACGCGGGCGATGACGTGTGGTCGATTCCGAACGACCCGACCAACGATCGTAACCAGCCGATTTCGCCGTACTACCTGTCCCTGCAGATGCCCGGGGATTCGCGCGCGCACTTCTCGCTGACGACGACGTTCATTCCTCAGCAGAGCGATTCGAACTCTCGTAACGTGATGTACGGCTTCCTGGCCGCTAACGGCGACGCCGGTACCGGTAAGGATGGCGAGCGTAGCGCCGACTACGGCAAGCTGCGTCTGCTGGAGTTGCCGCGTTCTTCGGTGGTTCCCGGCCCGGGCCAGGCTCAGAATATCTTCAACTCTGATGCCGAGGTCTCGAACCAGCTGAACCTGCTGCGCCGCGGTTCCTCCGAGGTTATTAACGGCAATATGCTGACCCTGCCGGTGGGCGGCGGCATGCTGTACGTTCAGCCGGTGTACGTGCAGTCCAGCGGTGACGCGAAGTACCCGCGCCTGCAGCGAGTGCTGGTGAGCTTCGGCGATAAGGTTGGCTTCGCCCCGACCCTGGAAGAGGCCCTGAACCAGGTGTTCGGCGGCTCCTCGGGCGCGAAGCTGGACGGTTCGGCGGCTAGCCCCTCGGCTTCTGCCTCCGGCTCCTCTGGTTCTTCGGGTGCTTCGACCGGAGGTTCTTCGGCTTCGCAGTCTTCGGAGCTGAAGCAGGCTCTGACGGATGCCTCGAAGGCGATGACCGATGCTGATGCGGCGATGAAGAAGGGCGACTGGGCTGCCTACGGTGAGGCTCAGAAGCGTCTGGAAGCAGCCGTGAAGAAGGCTCTGGAGGCTGAGGAGGCGCAGAGCACGGCGTCCGCTAAGGCTTCTGCATCGGCAGCGCCCAGCGCCTCGGCGGCTCCGAGCGCAGCGGCTAGCGCTAAGCCCAGCGCGAGCCTTTCGACTTCTCACTAGGATGCCTGAGGCGGCGGGGGAGTAGCGCATACCGGATGCTCACGGATCGGATGTCCACGGGTCTAGCGTCCTCGCTCTAGAACCGGGGCCTGCACTGGATACGGCTCCTACTGACTACCTCTAGCGGTCTCTGACGGAACGGGGTGGAAGTGTATCGCTTCCACCCCGTTCCTGTATGTTCTACCCCTGGCACTGCCCCGTAGCCCCTATTCCTACCCAACTGCTTTCTACCCAACAGCCCCTATTTTTGTGTGCTTGGTTACAAATCGCGTTTTTGGCTTGCATGCCCGGTTTGGGGTCTGTATAGTTGTATGAGTCGCCGCGGGGTGGAGCAGTTCGGTAGCTCGCCGGGCTCATAACCCGGAGGTCGCAGGTTCAAATCCTGTCCCCGCAACCAGAAAAACCCGGTATCTCAACGAAAAGTCGCTGAGATACCGGGTTTTGTTTTGCCCTGACGAGACCGAATCCCTATGTTATTCCCTACCTTTCAGCCAAACTCAGGCCCGTCGTCGAGGTGGGGGGAGGGGGGACTATCACCCAACATCGAGGACTATCATCCAACGCCCCTTCGGGGCGTATGACTATCTTCGCTCGTGCATGATCTCGTGGGAGGGAGGTTGCAGAGGAGGATTTTCACCGCCTAATCGGCGTTGATACCGGCTGTTTACCGCCTGAAAATGCAAAAGCGGTATAGCATTTTCCCTCGTATCTCAACCGAATCCCAACCCTTTACCGCCTTCACCGCCTAAAACCGAAAACTTTTATATATACACACGCATATGTAGGAAGATGAACACTCGCGTGTACACTTTTTAGAAATTAGGCGGTAGAGGCGGCAACACACCATGTTTTGACTGATATACCAACGTTTTCGATATACCGCTTAGCCTCAAACAGGCGGTAACTAAGCGGTGAAAGAGTAGCGTCCCGCATAGTGGTGTAACCGTGTGGTGGTCGGCTCGTTTGATATGGGTGCGGTCACCGTGTGATCCTTCGAGAAAGCTCTTCTACTTCTGACTCGAAACGATTTGGAGGCACAACGATGACCGCTCCTCATATTATCGACCCTGCTGGCATGCTTGGCG
>PPYF01525170.1_pt1 | contig 33930 bp, 18 predicted proteins | sample 1559871 | NCBI WGS metagenome assembly PPYF01 (sample SAMN08240021, study PRJNA423297) | Human gut metagenome, whole genome shotgun sequencing project.
AAAGGGATGCGGGCATTCTGGGAGATAATCTCTAGGATCTGCCTGTCGAGGTTGTCTATTCTTTCCATAATAATAAATTATAATTTCCAGTTGTTATCAAATAGTAAGCAAATATAGAGATTTATTTTAATTATTCTTCTTTTCCGAGAAAAAAAATAGGAAAAAGCAAAAAAAAGAGGTGCAAACGCTTTGCACCTCTTTCCTTTTTCTATTTAGAAAGAAACTTTCTTATTTCTTATCTTTTTCGATGCTTACCAATTCAACTTCAAAAATCAAAGTAGAGAACGGTTTGATTTGGTTGCCTGATTCTCTCGCACCATAAGCAAGGTCTTGAGGGATGTAAAGTTCCCATTTAGAACCTACAGGCATCATAGTCAATGCTTCTGTCCAACCTTTGATTACCTGGTTGGCACGGAAAGTAGCCGGTTCGTTACGTTTATAAGAGCTGTCAAATTCAGTTCCGTCAATCAAAGTACCTTTATAGTTTACTTTCACTTTGCAAGTGTCAGCAGGAATTTCACCCTTACCTTCAGTGATTACTTTGTATTGCAGACCACTCGGAGTTGTTTTTACACCTTCTTTAGTTTTGTTTTCAGCAAGGAACTTTTCGTTTTCAGCTTTGTAGTCAGCATATTTTTCTTCCAGAGCTTTTGCTTTGATAGTTTCCATAGCTGTACGAGTATAAGTCTGAGCTTCTTCCATAGTCATCATGCCGCCTTTTTCCAAAGTACCTGCGATGAAACCAGCCATGAAGTTGTCTTTGCTGATAGTCTTGGTAGAGTCACCTGCGAACAATTCCTGGTTGATACCTTTCATCATCTGGTTGCTGATTTGTTGGCCGATTTGCAGACCTGCCATGTAAGCGATGTCTTTTTTGCTAGTCTTGGTTGCACCTTCGTTCAAGCCTTTGATGAAATCTGCCATGTATGCAGTATCAACGTCCAGACGACCTGTCAGATAGCCTTTCAGACCTTGAGTCTGAGCCATACCGATAGAATAAGCCAATGAGTCGAGATCTGTTTTCAGATTTGCTTTAGGAGACTGAGCTGTACAAGAAGCAAGGCTTGCAGCAGCGGCGATTGCCATAAAAATACTAACTTTTTTCATTTTGCTTTGAAATTTTTTATTTATAATACTTCGAGTAATTCTACTTCAAATACAAGTGTGCTGTGAGGAGGAATCATTTCTCCGGCACCTCTTGCACCATAACCTAGTTCTGACGGAATGTACAGTTTCCATTTTGCGCCTTCCGACATCAGTTGCAGTGCTTCCACCCATCCCGGGATTACCTGGTTAACACCGAATACGGCAGGTTCACCACGTTGGATAGAACTGTCGAACAGTGTGCCGTCAATCAGCGTACCTTCGTAATGGCATCTTACTTGGTCGGTAGCCTGAGGCTTTTTACCTGTACCTTCGTTGATAACTTCGTATTGTAATCCGCTGGGCAAAGTTATTATGCCTGCTCTTTTCTTGTTTTCTTCGAGGAAAGCTTTTCCCTGTTCGATGGCGACAGCGCCCATCTTAGCTTCCAATTCTTCGAAATACTTGTTTACTATTTCGCGGGCTTCCTGATGGCTGATAGCCGTCTGGTTGCCTTCCAATACATCCTTGATAGCCTGTGCAAAGTCTTCTACTGAGAGATTTCCAATCCCCATGCTTGATAAGTTTTGACCGATTCCCAGGCCAATAGCGTAACTGAATTTATCCATATAATGTTTTTTGTTGGCGATTGAAATGCGTCACCTTCATAGTTTTAGCTTCCAATCAATTGCAAATTTATGAATCGCAAAAGTACGTGTTTTATTTGAATGATTTAGCATTTGGTATTTAAAAATTCTTATAGCCGTAAAAGTTAGCTCCTTTTCTTTGGAGAATTTATTCTTTTGTTCCGATGATTCTGACTACATTTGTATATCTTAAAACGAACAGAAGGAGGAACAAATATGAAGAATCTGGTAATTTTGACGGGTGCAGGCATGAGTGCCGAGAGTGGAATCAGTACGTTTAGAGATGCAGGTGGTCTGTGGGACCGGTATCCGGTGGAGCAGGTCGCTACTCCGGAAGGATATCAGCGGGACCCGGCATTGGTGATAAACTTTTATAATGAACGCCGGAAACAGTTATTGGATGTCGTGCCGAATCGCGGGCATGAATTGTTGGCGGAACTGGAAAAGGACTTCAAAGTGACGGTGGTAACACAGAATATTGATAACTTGCACGAAAGAGCCGGGAGTAGTCATATTATTCACCTGCATGGAGAATTGACAAAAGTATGTTCCAGCCGTGACCCTTATAATCCCCATTATATAAAGGAATTGAAGCCTGAAGAGTACGAAGTGAAACTTGGAGACAAGGCAGGAGACGGGACGCAACTGCGGCCTTTTATTGTATGGTTTGGTGAGGCAGTGCCCGAAATAGAGACAGCCATTCAATATGTGGAGAAAGCGGATATTTTCGTAATTATCGGCACTTCGCTCAACGTGTATCCTGCTGCGGGGTTGCTTCATTATGTACCGAGAGGAGCAGAGGTGTACCTGATTGACCCGAAACCGGTAGATGCACATACTTCCCGTCCGATACATGTGATTCAGAAAGGAGCTTCTGAAGGAGTGGCTGAGTTGAAACAGTTGTTGGGTGTCTGAGCCTTTTCCTGTTCTTATTCCAACTCAGTGGCAAAAATATGATTATTCCGGAGTGTTTCCGAAATTTCGAGTGCAGTGATGCCGCTGCACTCGATTCTTAATATTTTCTCCCAGTCCTCAAAATCCACATTCCATTTGTTGATTTGAGGATATTGTGCCAGAAGTTTCCCGATGCGCTTGACATCGCTTCTTTTGGTGATAGAAGTCCGAAAAATTAAAATCTTATTTTCCATGTCCTTTTAAAGTTTTATGTATGTGAGCGGAACTCGCGAATGGTCACATTGAAATATTGTCTGAAGTTGCGGCTTAATAGTGAAAGGCTGCTAAAACCGCAAAGACGGGCAACTTCGGTGGCAGAAAGTTCCTTGTCTTGTTTTAATAATAATGCTGCTTTTTCAATCCGGGCGCGTTTGATATAATCCGTAGGTGTTTCGCCTGTCAGAAATGTGAAAACACGATGGAAGTGGAAAGGTGAAAAGCATGCGATACCGGCCATTTTCTGTAAGGAGATCGGCTGGTCTATATTATTATGGATATACTCTGTGACTTTGTTAATCCGTAATTGGTATTCTTGTCTATTTAGTTCTTTCGTTTCCATATCTTTTTGCAAAGTAAAGGATAATAAGTGCCGGAGAGTTATCCTATCTTGCTAACTTCTCCGGCAGATGGTAATTATCTTTTTTGTCCTATATAGAATACGTAGCCATAGTATTCTTTATACTTATAATATAGGCTCTCTTCGTACCGTTGCCCGGCAATGAGGTCTGCGGCCGCGGCATTTCCCGAATATTCCTTCAGAAAAGCTTCCTGAGCCGGGAACTGGGGAGCATAGAAGTGCTCTATCCAGCAGTTTTCCGGTAAAATGAAATGAGCTGTCAGCGTATATCCGGCTTTCTCCATTTGTGCTATTTTATTCGGAATCGTATCGATTTCCGGATAATTAGCCATCCAGAAGTCTTCTATCTCAGCGGGACGTTCCGGAGTAAACCAGGATGCTTCCGTTACAGCGATGAATCCACCTTTTTTCAGAAATCTGTTCCATTCATTCATGCCGCGTTCGAATCCTATATTATAGATAGCGCCTTCCGACCAGATTAAATCGAGCTCTTCATCTTGAAACGGCAGATTGTCCATTGAACCGACAATGCCTTTTACTCTGTCTTCGCAATGCAATTCAGCTGCATTCCTGTTGAATATCTCGATAAAATCGGGAAAAAGGTCGATACCTGTAATCTGCCCTTTCGTATAGTTGGCCAATGCCATTGTCTGCCCGCCTGTGCCACAACCAATATCGGCTATTCTGGCTTCGTCGGACAGCTCGTTGGTGAAATTTACGGCTTTTTGTGTGACTTCGGGGCTTCCGGGACCTTGACGTTCTAATAACTTGAAGTAATTACATATCATTGTGAAATCGAAATCGTGGATTGACTTTAATTCGTTACTCATTGTTTTTAATGTTTTAGGTATATGGCAAATGAAGGCATACAATGATGCTTATGAGTATTTGACCATACTAATTGTTTAAAAATTCAGATATAAAAGATAACTCCGGCATGAATATGCCAGAAAACATAAGGGATAATCTGTAATGAGAGGAAGACTTACAGATTATTTACAGAACGGAATCCTTATGATATGAAAATGAGTTAAACATCCAATTTTTCTTTTTTAGTTCGTGACAAAGATATGTTTTTAGAGACAAAATTCAATACATTCTTTGAAGAATAATACTGTATATGTGTATTTTAGCAAGATTCGTCAAATGTGTATTTAGAGGATTAGTGGAAATAATGACATAAAAAGACTATGTATTGAAATAATAATTAAGTATTATTTGTATTTTTGTAGGCGATAATCTAATTATATAACACATGAAAAGAAGCATTATCTTTCTCTTGGGTATTTTAGGTATTATAATGGTGGACGCTAAGAACCATTACTTTAAACATCTTGGAGTTTCTGACGGATTATCTCAGGTCTGTATTTTTTCCATTTACCAAGATGAACTAGGAGCGGTATGGTTGGGTACATCGGAGGGGCTGAACAGATATAATGGTAAGGATGTGAAAATATTCCGTCCTTCACAGAAAGATGAAGGTTTGACAAATAATGAAATCAACAAACTTTGTGGAGATAAGAACGGAAGAATATATATACGTTCGGGAAATGACCTGATAAAGTTTGAACTTTATAAAGAGAGATTCACTTGTTTACGCCGGAATGATGTGAGAGATATTTTTTGCGAAGGAGATACGCTATGGGTAAGTTGTAAATCCGGAATTTATTATTATACGGCGGAAAGTTCAGAATTGACTTTTGTCACCCAATTGCAGGAAGGGGTAGGAACGGGAGGAATGTTATATGTTGATGATGATTTGATATGGGTTGCCACTAATCATGTGGTTGCTATTTCACGTAAAAATCCGAGTCAGCAAAAGATAGTGACTTCATTTAATAGGGGTAGCCAATGCATTTCGGGAGATAGCGCTGGTAATATTTGGGTGGGTACTTGGAATGGATTGTATAGAATCTCTGCCAATAGAGAAGTCGTGACGCATTATGCAAATTCTTCGGGCAAAGGCGAATTATCGGACAACCAGATTCGATGTGTGCTGGAAGACGACTTTAAACGAATCTGGGTAGGTACTTTTCGTGGCCTTGATTGTTATGATCCCGTAACCGATAAATGGAATCATTATACACGTTATGGTGATTCTTCAAATACATTGAGTCATCATTCGGTTTTATCTCTCCATAAAGATATGCAAGGAAACATCTGGATAGGAACTTATTATGGGGGTGTCAATGTTTTTAATCCTAGTGAAGATAGCAATCATTTTTACTATGCCGAGCCTTTGCAGGAAGACTGTCTGAGCTTTCCTGTCGTAGGAAAGATGACCGAAGATGGTAGAGGGAATTTGTGGATTTGTACAGAAGGTGGTGGCCTGAATTGTTATAATATGGTAACCGGAACTTTTACTCGTTATCAGGATAAGGAAGGCGATGCGGGAAGTGTGGGTAGTAATAACCTAAAGTCAATATTCTATCGAAAGGACAATGAGCGATTATATGTTGGTGCCCACTTCGGGGGACTATTCGTTTTGGATCTGAATTCGAACAAGGGGCATACCCTTCATCATATAAAAGGTGATCCTGCATCGCTTCCGCATGAGATTGTGAATGACGTTCAAGAGTATAAGAATGGTCTTGCTCTGTTGACACAGGGAGGTCCTGTTTATATGGATCCGGTGACTGAAAAGTTTTCACCTCTTTCGAATGATACAGATATTCAGAAGTTGATAAATAAGGAGTATGCTTTTGAAACCTTTCTGATTGACAGCAGGGAACGTATGTGGCTGGCTTCGGCCAATGGTGGAGTCATTTGTGTCGATTTGTCTTTATCAAAAGTAACCCGGTATGAAACGGATACTAATAACCCTTCTGCAATAGGAAGATTTAAAGTCGTTCATATCTTTGAAGATAGCGAAGGGAGCATTTACTTCTGTACGATAGGTTCGGGGGTCTTTGAGTTTCTGGAGAAGGAGCAATCATTTAAGGCTTACGGTACTTCGAATCAATGTCTTCCAAGTGATTATTGCTATTATATTTGCGAGTCTGTTGAAGACCATTGTTTATTTATTCTTCATGGTAAGGGGGTGTCCGTTTTTAATCGAGAAATGGGAGAGGTTGAAAATACTTATCATCTGTTTAATCAGACTTATAGTCAGGGATCTGCTCTGTATCTGGACAAAAGTGGAACACTGTTTATTAGTGGTACTAATGGGCTGGCTTTGTTTCAGAAACAATCCCTGTATGCTTCATCTTCCCAGAATCTCTTGAATTTTGATAAATTGTTTATTTTCAATAAAGAGATTTGTCCTAATGACCACTCCGGTATCCTGACTGATATATTAGCCAAGACATCGGATATTTATTTAAACTATCAGCAGAATAACATAACCGTTGAATTTGCTACCTTTAGTTATAATAATGACCGTAACCGTCTGTTTGAATATCGTTTGGAGGGTTTTGATAAAGTCTGGACTCAAACGTCCGGCACAACTATAACTTATACTAATTTATCCCCCGGGCACTACACGCTTAAAGCTCGTCCATTAGCCGGTAAGGAGAGTTTGAATGAGGAGGTCTGTTTAAATATACATGTTTCTGCTCCTTTCTATGCAACACTTTGGGCATACCTCTTCTATTTTATTTGTATTCTTGGATTGATGATTACATTTATCCGTTTCAAGACCCGGCAGGCAGCTTTAAAATCTTCTTTAGAGTTTGAAAGGAAAGAAAAAGAGCGGATAGAAGAATTGAATCAGATAAAATTGCGTTTCTTCACTAATATTTCTCATGAATTTCGTACTCCACTGACACTTATTCTTGGGCAGATTGAGGTATTAATGCAGATGGATTTAGGTACGACTATTTATAATCGCGTTCTACGCGTTTATAAGAATGCCTGGCATATGAGGAATCTGATATCAGAATTGCTGGATTTTCGTAAACAAGAGCAAGGCTATCTGAAACTTAAAGTCGAAGAGCAGAACTTGGTTACTTTTACCCGCCAGATTTATATGTGTTTTTATGAGTATGCACAAAAAAAAGAAATCACTTATCGTTTTGAATCTGTCGAAGAGACTATTTCGGCCTGGTTTGATTCAAAACAATTACAGAAGGTGATTTTTAATTTATTGTCGAATGCTTTTAAGTATACACCTAATAAAGGAAGTATAACGGTAGAGGTAAGAAAGGTGGCTTCGCAGGCAGTTGTATCGGTGTGTGACACGGGAGTCGGTATTCCGGTAGAGCATATTTCAAAGATTTTTGAAAGGTTCTATCAGACAGATACGGTTTCTTCTTCCTCTTTGACTTCAGGTACAGGTATCGGGCTGGCATTGGCAAAGGGAATTATGAATATGCATCATGGAAAGATTGATGTAGAGAGTGCCGTCGGTAAGGGCAGTAAGTTTATTTTGTCTCTTACTTTGGGGAACCGTCATTTCAGCGATGAAGAGATGGCTGTGACGGAAGGACGTGAATCAGTTGTTATTCCTGACGTTTTTGTTCCTTCTTACGAACAATTGACGACGGAGTTGATAGAGATACCTGTGGAGCAGAAAGATATGGATGAAGAAGGTAAACCTGTGATTTTATTGGTGGATGATAATGAAGAATTATTGTCTATGTTGCAAGATATATTCCGACCGATCTATAAAGTATATATTGCGCGCAACGGACGCGAGGGACTGGAGATAGCACAACAAATACAGCCGGAGCTGATAGTTAGCGATGTGATTATGCCTGAAATGTCAGGAAAGGATTTGTGTTATAAAATTAAGACCAATGTGGAGCTTTCTCATATTTCTGTCGTTCTGCTGACTGCGCAGACTTCTGTAGAATACATAGTGGAAGGTTTGATGTTCGGTGCAGATGATTATATAACGAAGCCGTTTAATATAAAGTTACTGGTAGCCCGTTGCAACAATTTGATAAAAAACAAGAAACGTCTGATGGCACATTATGCGGGTAAAGCTATAGTGGAATCCCCTGTTGCAGAAGCTATCAATGAGAAAGACAAGGAATTACTGGTAAAATGTGTAGGTATTATCAGAGAAAACTTTGAAAATCCGGACTTTGATGTCACTGCGCTTGCTTCCGAGCTATGCATGGGACGTAGCAAACTATACATGCAGTTCAAGCAAATAACCGGATTGACTCCAAATGAGTTTATCTTGAAGGTGAAGTTGGATGAGGCTATGTCTCTGTTGACCACTCGTCCGGAATTGAATATTTCGGAGATTTCTATTCGGCTGGGATTTTCTTCTCCCCGTTATTTCAGTAAATCCTTTAAAGCATTTTTCGGTGTTGCTCCACAAGGAGTGAGAAGCAGGAATAATCAATGATAAGGTAGAGCTTGCGTACAAAGGATTTTCTTTTCTGTGTTAGTTTGATATTCATTTTAGTACGAGAAATGAACCTGCTCTATATCATTATTTGTTAGATACAACAAGATGGTTGTTTGATTATATTTTTACATACTCATATCTGTAAGAGAAGTCATGAAAATAAAAGAGACGAACAATCTCTTTTACTTGTATTCCGAATCTTATCTATTGATTCGTTTCTCACCGAGAAACGAAGTGTTTCTCGGTGTGGAACACTTTGTTTCTCGGTGAGAAACGGGTCTTTGGTTTTAAAGGAAAAATGGCAAGAGGTAATCACCTATGCTACAGGCTTTTATAGAATTACGTTCTTCAGTTGGAACTTCTAGAAGTTTTATTGACAATTTCAATCCAGCTATTTCATTCTTAACGCTTCTTCTGTTTTTATAATATTTACATAAGAGATAAACTATAGCATTTGCGGGAAAATCCGTTTCACTCCTTTCTACACGGTTTTGCTCATTTCAGCACCGTTTAGCTTATTTCCGTACCGGAAAAGTGCAAGTAAAAATGAAAAATGTGTCTAAATCTTCCATAAGATGTGCTCAAATCTTCCATGCGGATTCAGATATGTCTTTTTTAGAAAATTTGTATTTATAAGTGTGATACAACTCCTGTAGTTTTACGGTGCTTTAATTTAGTTTTAGTACATAAAATCAAAAAATTAATTAAACAAGTATGAAGAGCACAAAAAAAAGAATGCCAAATGCTGTTTGGTGTTTATTACTATCTTTCTTATGTTTATTTCTGAACATAGGATGCGATGATGACAGTACAACTGGTGAAATTCCAAGTGATTGGATTTCTGATTTACCTGCTACGATTGAATTTAATGTAACAGGAGGTTCTAAAGAGGTTTCGTTGACTTGGAGCGAAGGTGTTAATGCAGCACATGTTGCTTGTATACTTTCTGAGGAAAACAGGGAGTGGTGTGATGTGAAATTGGAAAATAATACACTGGCTGTATCCGTCTCTCCGTCTGCTTTTGCCCGTTCGGCAGCTATTACATTAGTTTATGATAAGGATCATAAAAGCGTAGTGTATGTGAATCAGAAGAGTGATTTTAGCGCGTATTTTACAGATGAGTCTTGTTCGGAACTGAAATCGGGTATCACTGATGCGGAAATAGAAAAGATTCCTCATGAGAAAATGCGTGAGTTGGCGCGTGAGTTAAAAGCGGGCAGATATAATACTGAGTTCCGTGTGGCTGATTATCGTCCTTATCAACATCCTTCTATAATGGCTGCTAAGAATAAAACCGGAAAATATAGTTTGAGAGATAATCCTACTGGGATTTATGCAGAGAAAGGTGATGAACTTTATATTTATCTGGGTAATATGTATGAAGGAGCACAAATTTCTATTATCATACAAGACTTGAATGGGGGATATAATAATAGTCAGACCATTGCATTGAAAGAAGGTTTGAATAGAGTAGTTGCGCCTATTGGTGGTTTGATTTATCTATTAAATAATGTGGAAGAAGATATTCCTCTATTATTGGAAACAGAGGAAGCAAAAAAAGCGGCTGCCGCAAAGACTATATCAGCGCACTTTATTTCCGGTAAAGTAAATGGTTATTTTGATATCAGGAAGCATAAGACACAAGAAAGATGGGTAGAGATTCTTGAAAATGCTCCTTATCAGGATATTGATGTTCTGGGTGATTATTCGCATATAACCTGGAATGTGGAACAATTTAAAGGAAACAATGTACAGAGTAATGCAGGTGTTATTACGGATATTGCTAGAACGATAAAGAACTGTGATGATTTAGTATATAAGGAACAAGAGTTCATAGGACTTGTGAAATATCACAAGATGTTTAATAACCGAATGCATTTTTGCTTGGATTACACAGCTAAGAGTCCGAATGCGACAGATTACCGTACTGTTTATAGTGCAGGGAAATCTTATGCGGAAATTTTCTGTAATCCGGATAAATTTCCTGAACGTCTTTGGGGAACGGCTCACGAAGTAGGGCATGTCAATCAAACCCGTCCGGGATTAAAATGGGCAGGTATGACTGAGGTTACTAATAACTTGAAAGCTTTATATGTTCAAGTTTATTTTGGGGAAACATGTAAATTGCAAGGAAAAGGTGATGCCAGTGTAAGTAACCCTAATATAGAAGGTAGTGCTAAGTTGTTTGCTGCAAACGAATTTGATAAGAAAAAGATGAATCTCTACGAATTAAGTACAAAATATATTATCGAGGGTGGTCGGGCACACTGTCTTCCTAATATTGACATTGATGTTCGTGAGACTCAGTTAGTTCCTTTGTGGCAGTTGAAGCTCTATTTTGTGGATGCTTTGGGACAGGAAGATTTTTATCATGATTTATATGAGTATTTCCGTAACAATCCGAGTCCGAGTAACGAAGGAAAGAATGCAGGCTTGGATCAATTAGATTTTGTACGTCAAGTATGTCGTATCTCCGGCTATAATATGCTTGATTTTTTTGATAAATGGGGCTTTTTGAAGCCGGTAAATACAAATCTGAATGACTATGGCACTAAACCTTTCATGATTACTGAATTTCAGATAGATGAATTGAAAGAGGAGATAACGGCAGCCGGTTATGCGATGCCTGCTTCAAATGTGCATGAGATAACAGACGAGACATGGGAAGATTTCAAAAAATAACAGACTTCTAACTTTATTGTAATATAATTTTGTCATATGAAAAGCAAATTAATAACACTGTTCTTGCTATTAGTCACTATTAGTTCTATAACCATTGCTCAAGAAGCTAAAGAAGGAATTCCTTTAAAGTATGGGGCTACGAACGAGGGTAAACGACAAGATCCGGCTATGCAGAAATTCCGTGATAACCGTTTAGGAGCTTTCATTCATTGGGGATTGTATGCCATTCCCGGAGGTGAATGGAACGGAAAGATGTATGGCGGAGCTGCCGAATGGCTGAAGAGCTGGGCAAAAGTGCCTGCTGATGAGTGGCTGAAACTGATGGAGCAATGGAATCCCACTAAATTTGATGCAAAAAAGTGGGCCAAGATGGCGAAAGAGATGGGCGCTAAGTATGTAAAGATAACGACAAAGCATCACGAAGGTTTCTGTCTGTGGCCGAGCAAATATTCTAAATATACGGTAGCGAATACTCCTTATAAAAAAGATGTGTTGGGCGAAATGGTTAAAGCCTACAATGATGAAGGTATTGATGTACACTTCTATTTCTCAGTGATGGACTGGAGTAATCCTGATTATCGTTATGATATTAAATCGAAGGAAGATAGCATTGCGTTCAGCCGTTTTCTGGAATTTACAGACAATCAGTTGAAAGAACTGGCTACGCGCTATCCGACAGTAAAAGATTTCTGGTTTGACGGAACATGGGATGCCAGTATCAAAAAGAATGGCTGGTGGACAGCTCATGCAGAACAAATGTTGAAAGAGATGCTTCCGGGTGTTACCATTAACAGCCGCTTGCGTGCAGATGACAAGGGAAAACGTCATTTCGACAGTAATGGACATTTGATGGGTGACTATGAGTCTGGCTACGAACGTCGCCTTCCCGATCCGGTGAAAGACCTTAAAGTGACACAATGGGATTGGGAAGCTTGTATGACTATACCCGAAAATCAATGGGGATACCATAAAGATTGGTCATTGAGCTATGTGAAAACTCCGATAGAGGTAATAGACCGTATTGTGCATGCAGTGTCTATGGGTGGTAATATGGTTGTAAACTTTGGTCCTCAGGCAGATGGAGATTTCCGTCTGGAAGAAAAAGTATTGGCCACAGCTATCGGTAAATGGATGCACCGTTATGGAGAGTCTGTTTATGCTTGTGATTATGCCGGATTCGACAAACAAGACTGGGGGTATTATACCCGTGGCAAAAATGGGGAAGTATATATGGTAGTGTTTAATCAGCCATACAGTGAACAGTTGATAGTGAAAACTCCGAAAGGTATTTCTATAGAGAAAGCTTCCTTATTGAGCACTGGCGAAGATATTAAGGTTGTTGAAACAGCCCGCAACGAATATAATGTATCTGTTTCAAAGAAGAATCCGGGTGAGCCTTATGTTATTCAACTTAAAGTTCGTGTGGCTAAGGGAACAAAAGGTGTTTATCGGGATGCTCTAACATAAATCAAAAGAAGATTAGATTATGATGTTCAAATATACGTTCATTTTGTTAGCACTAATCGGGCAGTTCTTCTCTCTTGCTGCCCGAGAAGTGACCTCTTTCAATGAAGGGTGGTTATTCAAGCGTGGTCCCTTTTCGGAAGACCCGGTGAAAGTTACCGCCCAATGGAATGGGAAATGGGAAACTGTAAATCTGCCTCATACCTGGAATGCGCAAGATATGCAGGTAAAAGCAGCTTCTTTTTATGAGGGAGTAGGCTATTACAAGAAAAAGCAATTTTTTGGTGAAGAACAGAAAGGAAAACGCGTATTTCTTCGGTTTGAAGGTGTGGGCGCAAACGCCGAGGTGTATGTGAATGGTAAGCTTGTTGGCACTCATAAAGGAGGTTACAGTGCCTTTGCTTTTGAAATTGGAACTGCTCTAAACCTGGGAGCTGAAAACGAAATTATGGTAAAGGCTGATAATGCTTCACGCCCGGATGTTATTCCGGTGAATCATAACCTTTTCGGTGTGTATGGAGGTATTTATCGTCCGGTGTGGCTTATAGTTACTGAGCAGAGCAACATAACAGTTGTCGATTGCGCTTCTCCGGGTGTGTATATTACTCAGAAAAATGTATCAAAGCGCTCCGCGGATATTACTGTCAAAGTAAAATTGGATAACGGTAGTCTTGCACCCGCTGATTTAGTACTTGAGAATACTGTTTATACTCAAGAAGGAAAGAAAGTTTTCTCACATCGTCTTCCTTTGGTATTAACTCCTCAGGGGACACAGACCTATTTTTCGACTTTTAAGTTGAGCAAACCTCATCTTTGGCAAGGACGCAAAGATCCTTATTTGTATAAGGTCGTTTCACGTTTGGTATCCGGTGAGAAAGTAATTGATGAAGTTATCCAGCCTTTGGGTGTTCGTAAGTTTGAGATTGTTGCCGGTAAGGGATTTTATTTGAATGATGAGAAATACCCGATGTATGGTGTGACCCGCCATCAGGACTGGTGGGGATTAGGAAGTGCTCTGACAAATAAAGAGCACGATTTTGATTTGGAACAGATTATGGATGTGGGGGCAACAACCGTTCGTTTTGCTCATTATCAGCAATCGGATTATCTGTATTCTCGCTGCGATTCTTTGGGATTGGTTATTTGGGCGGAAATTCCTTTTGTAAATCGTGTGACGGGATATGAAGCGGAGAATGCGCAGTCTCAACTGCGTGAATTGATTCGTCAGAGTTTCAATCACCCTTCTATTTATGTTTGGGGATTACATAATGAAGTATATCAACCCCACGAATATACAGCTGGACTGACACAGGCACTTCATGATTTAGCCAAGACCGAAGATCCGGACCGCTATACGGTGGCTGTCAATGGTTTCGGACATGCTGAGCATGCAGTAAATCAAAATGCGGATATTCAAGGGATGAACCGTTATTTCGGATGGTATGAAAAGAAACTGCAGGACATTGAACCATGGGTGAAGGGACTGGAAGAAAAATATCCGTGGCAGAAGTTGATGCTGACAGAATATGGCGCGGATGCCAATCTGGAGCATCAGACCGAATATTTGGGTGATGCGTTGAACTGGGGAAAGCCTTTCTATCCGGAAACGTTTCAAACCAAAACACATGAGTATCAATGGAGTGTTATCTCAAAGCATCCTTATATCATAGCTTCTTACCTGTGGAATATGTTTGACTTTGGCGTGCCGATGTGGAGCCGGGGCGGCGTACCTGCCCGTAACCTGAAAGGATTGATGACTTTCGACAGAAAGATAAAAAAAGATTCTTATTATTGGTATAAAGCCAATTGGAGCAAAGAACCGGTACTCTACCTGACTCAGCGGCGTAACAATGACCGTGAAAGGAAACAGACTACTATAACCGTCTACTCCAATATTGGCACACCGAAGGTGTATCTTAATGGGAAGGAGTTGACGGGTATTTGTAAAGGTTATACTGATGTGCATTATGTTTTAGATAATGTAACATTAGAACAAGGAAAGAATATAATAAGAACCGTTACGACACATAATGGAAAAGAATACACTGATGAAATCGAATGGAACTATACCGGCGAGAAAAAGCGTACCGCTGATTCACGTGAAAATAAGAAAGAACATGCCGGTTGGTAATATTTTGAAACTCTTATTTAATTAATACGTATGAAAAAACTATTAAAACAAAGAAATGTTCCGAACTATTGGAGCTGTCTTATTGCATTTTGTTTGCTGTGTATCGCAGGCTATGTTGGTGCACAAGAATCTGGCGGAGGAAGTGATTCTAAAATTTCCTCGAAGCAATTGGCTAAAACAAAAAACGTGGTAATGGGAAGCCAAGATCCCGAAGTCTCTGTTCAGGCAATTTCCACTGTATCGGGAGACAGATTGCAGCACAGGCCCGTATTTATGATGGAATCTACTTTAGATGGGGTGTTGCCGGGACTGTATATTAATATGTCTCAAGGGTATCCTACAGAGCAACGTTCATTTCGTCTGAGAGGAAATACACCGCTTATTCTTGTGGATGGAATACCTCGTTCGGACGTGAATATTCCGGCTAGTCAGATTGAATCAGTGTCGGTGATTAAAGATGGTTTGGGTTTGTCTATGATGGGGATGTCTAGCGGAAATGGTGTAGTATACATCAAAACCAGACGGGGACAAAGAAGTTCCATGAAGATAGATTTCACAGCGCAACTTGCTTTTAACCAACAAATTTATCGTCCGGAATTTCTGAATTCTTATCAGTATGCCGGGTTGCTGAATGAGGCATTGAACAATGATGGTAAAGCCCCTTTGTACACACAGACTGATTTGGATTTGTACAGAACGGGAGCAAGTCCTTATACTCATCCTGATATTGACTGGCAGAATCAGCTTTTACGTAAAACGGCGCCTACACAGCAATATAATCTGAATTTGTCCGGTGGTGGGCGGACAACAAGGTATTTTATTGATCTTAACGTATATAATCAGGATGGATTCTTGAAACAGGACAATTCGCTGAACAGTTATAATACCCGCGAAAGTGCTAAGAAGTATTCATTACGTACCAATACGGATATTTCAATAACAGATCACACCTTGTTTAAGGTTAACCTGTTCGGACAAATGTATCGGGAGACAACGCCAGGAAAGGCGGTGATGGGTAGTATTTATAGGGACATGTATACCGTTCCGAACAATGCCTATCCTGTCCTTAACCCAGACGGGACGTTAGGAGGAAGTCCGATTTATCAGAATAATAACCTTTATGGTCAATCTGTAATGTCAGGTTATTATCTTTATCCTGCTACGGATTTCAATCTCGACGCTACATTGGAACATCACTTTCAGGGAGCTTTGAAGGGGTTGTATGCGAGTGCTACCTATTCTTATAATTCTTCTTATCGTGAAAAATTAAACAGAAGTAAAAACTTTTTGACATATTCTTATTGGAAAGATCCTACTGACCCGGATGCAAAGGAGGTTTATCAACAGATGGCATCGTCTGGAAGTCAGGAAAATAAAACGGAATATGACCGTTTGAATCGCCTGCAATATATTGAGCTGGCATTGGGGTATGATTTCAATATCAAGAAACATAACATCAGGACAAAGGCTTTGTATTCGTTTACCGATTATATTGTAAGCGCAAAAAACATACCATTAAGAAAAAATGGAGTAAGTTTTCGTGCCGAATATGATTTTGACAGACGTTATCTGGCAGAGTTCGCACTCGCAGGTATGAATCTCAATACACTTAAACCGGGTGAACAATGGGGGCTGTTCCCCTCTGTTGGTGCAGGGTGGAACATACATAAGGAAGAATGGTTTAATGTCCCCGCTATTAATCTTATGAAACTTCGCGCTACATTCGGTATGAATGGTAATGACGGAACGGGAGCCTATTATAGAAATGCGACTGGGACATTGAGTGATTATTATTATACTTATATGAAGTATTATAAGAAAACGGATAATGGTGTATATTGGGGATCCACTCCTACCGGTCAGAATATAATTACGGAAAACAATCTCCCTTACCTTACAAAATGGGAGAAGGTCACCCGTTGGAATATTGGAGTAGATGTGCAGGCTTTCAACAGAAGTTTGACCGCTACTGTAGAATATTTCCGTAATACATATTCCGATGTTTTGCAAACAGCGGTGGGTAAAAATGCGAATCATATCATAGGTATGACTCTTCCGAGAGAGAATTTGGGTAAATATAGAAGAAGCGGCATTGAACTGGATATGACTTACAATAATAATTTTGGTGATGTGCGATTCACTGCCAATGCCAATGCTGTTTTTTATAAATCGAAAGTATTAGTTAATGGCGAAAATGCATATCCGGAATCCTATATGCAGCGTGTGGGTGAGAAATATAGTCAGGTTTTCGGTTACGTAGCAGACGGTTTCTTTCAGAATCAACAAGAGATAGAGCAATATCTGGCAACAACTACAGTAGCGGGCTATATACCGCAGCCGGGAGATTTGAAGTATCGGGACTTGAATAACGACCATGTGATTGACGGCAAGGATATAAAAGCTATCGGGACGAATGCTCCTTTGATTGAATATGGAATTTATCTTGGTGCGGAATGGAAAGGTCTGGCCTTCAGTATGCAATGGGCAGGATTAGGCAATGACCAGACGACTAGCAAGGTGATGCCATTTACATTTAATGCGCAGAGCGGATACGGACAGGCTTTGGTAGAGCATCTTGACCGTTGGACACCGGAGAATCCGAATGCGAGATATCCGAGACTGTCTGCGGGAGGTAACAACTACAATGAAAGAACATCTACTTTCTGGTTGCAAAACGCAAGTTATCTGCGGTTGAAGAATGTTGAACTGTCCTATACTCTTCCTAAGGTCTGGACTTCACGTATACATATCAGTGGAATCAAGTTTTTTGTAAACGGATATAATCTTATTACAATCAGTGGAATCAAAGATCGTGATCCGGAACTCTTAGGTTTTACGAATGGAACATCGACTGGATTGGTTCCTAATACAAAGGCATATAATTTCGGTATTAACATTCAATTCTAAATCAGAACAATAATATGAAGAAAATTATATATAAAACGATTCAGGCAGCATGTATCACCGGCTTACTGACTGTAAGTGCATGCAACACATTTGAGGCCGAACCTCTCGATTGGAATACAGAAGCCGATGTCACGAATCCTAAAGATTCTACAGCTATTAACATGAAGTATCTATTTAATGCTGTATATAATTCATTACCGGGTCTACACACCCGTCTGAGCGATTCTTACTTGGATGCGGCTACGGACGACGGAGTCCCGACCAGAGACAAAGGAGGAAATAGTAGTTTGGAGAATTACCGCAACGGACGCCTGTCACCTGAAAACATTGCAAATCTTGACGGCAGTGCTTGGGCTGACTTTTATAAAGGGATCCGTAGGGCTAATCTTTTTCTGGAGAAGATAGAAGGATACCCTTTTTCTACCCAACTGCCTGAAGAGGAGATTGTGAGAATGAAAGCGGAAACCAGAGTACTTAGAGCTTATTTCTATTTCGAACTGGTGAAGAGATGGGGCGGTGTACCTCTGGTTGGCGATAGAGTGATCAATTATGATGAAAAATGGGATATCCCCCGGAGTAGCATAGATGAATGCGTGAAATATATTCTGGATGAAATAAGTCCGGAAAGTTCTACATCTTGTTATGAAGATTTGTATCCTGCGATGAGTTTGCCGCCTGCAAATATGGAAAGTACGGTAGGTCGTATGAATCAAGGGGTTGTGTTGGCATTACTATCTCGTTTGAAACTTTATCTAGCCAGTCCACTCTATAATACGACTGGTGATTTGGATAGATGGAAGGATGCTGCCGATGCAGCAAAAAAAGTCATGGAACTGGGTACTTATGATTTGTATACTACTACCAAAGAAGGTAGTTCCAGTTTCTTGGAACTTTTTGGCGATAAAACTGCATTTCCCAATAAAGAGGTGATTATGATGAAAGAGGCTTCGGCAAATACGACGCTTGAGACAAATAATAGTCCATGTGGGTATCAACGAAATAAATGCAAAGGCTTGACCAGTCCCAGTCAGAATTTAGTGGATGCTTTCCCCATGCTGGATGGAAAACGCATTGGAGAATCTGACAAATATGTATATAATCCGCAGAATCCTTATATAAATAGAGATCCTCGCCTTACTTATACCATATTTTATAATGGAGCCAGATGGTTGAAAAGAGGTGTCGAAACATTTAATGGTGGTCTTGACCGTTCTCATAAGCCTGGATTACTAACTACGCAGACAGGCTATTATTTGAGAAAGTTTTTAGGGCTGAATGAGGAAAAGGCGGATAATGGAGGTTTTAATAGTATTTCACATCATAATTATATCATTCGTTATGCAGAGATCTTGTTGAATTATGCAGAGGCCTTGAATGAAATAGACAAGGACGCCAATGCTGCTGAAATAGAAGATTGCTTAATTAAACTGCGCAAAAGAGCTGGTATTGAACCGGGAGCGGACAATCGTTATGGCTTGCCGGATACGTATACAAAGGAAGAAATGCGTAGAATCATTCGTGACGAGCGAAGAGTGGAGTTGGCATTTGAAGAACACAGATTCTGGGATATACGTCGTTGGATGATTGCAGATAGGGGGGAATCGGTTATGAAGAATCCTGTAAAAGGGGTTGAGATGATAATACAGGCCGACGGTTCATTCAGCTACAACTATGTAGACGTACGTACATCTACTTTTGATGAAAAGATGTACTGGTATCCCATACCGAGAGGTGAAATGCAGGGGAATACGAATTTAACTCAGAATCCCGGATGGAACTATTAAAAACACAGAATTTTATGAAACGAATAATCATCCTATTATTGACGCTTATGCCACTTGCTGCATGGGCTCAAGTGACCGTTAAAGGTACTGTTAAAGACGACCTTGGCGAGGTGTTGGTCGGTGCTACCATATTGGAAGTGAATAATCCGACGAATGGAACAATCACAGATCTAGATGGAAAGTTCACTATAAAACTGAAATCTGCAAAAGCAAAGATTAAAGTTAGCTATATTGGATATGCAACACAAACTGTTACGGTAACTAACGGTATGGTCATCACTCTTCAAAGTGATGGAAATGTGCTTCAGGAAGTAGAAATCGTGCAACAAGGTTTCGGTACGAAATCCCGTCTTTCTAATGTAGCGTCTATTAGTCAGGTAAATGGTCTGACATTGAGGCAATCTCCGACAGCATCCGTACAAAATGCACTGGCAGGCCGTTTGCCGGGACTCTTCCAGTTGCAGGGAAGCGGACAGCCGGGTAAGGATGCAGCGGATATTTTTATTCGTGGTATTTCTACTTACGCTGATGTCAGTACGTCGCCGTTGGTATTGATTGATGATGTGGAATCTGACATTGAAACTCTTTCGCAATTATCGCCGAATGATATCCAGGATATTAGTGTATTGAAAGATGCCGGTAGTACAGCTATCTTTGGTCTGAAAGGTGCTAATGGAGTTATTTTGGTTACTACGCGTCGTGGTTCGGAAGGTAAGCCTAAAATAACTTTCAGGGCTGATGTCGGTATGCAGCAACCTACTTACAAGAATACCTTTTTGGGTTCTTATGAGAGTTTGAAGTTGATAAAGGAGATGCATATGAATGATGATAATACGACCGCGTTATCAGATCATATTTATAGTGATGAGGCATTGGAACATTATCGTACCGGAGATTCTCCTTATCTCTATCCGGATGTGGACTGGTATGACCTGATGTATAAGAAGACATCTTTGATTCAACAATATAATGTAGATATTCAAGGTGGTACTGACAAAGTGAAATATTTTGTGGCTATCGGCTATACGGATCAGGGTGGTTTGCTGAAGGACTTGCCGAAACAGGAGGATTTTAATAATGACTATTACCTGAAGCGTTATAATGTACGTTCTAACTTTGATATTCAAATAACGAAGGATTTTTTGTTCAAGATTAATGCGAATGCCATTCTTTCGGAAGTAAACGAGCCTTATTTACCACACCCGAACGAGGCTGGGACATTCAGTATCTTTTTCCGTTTACTGGGGGGACGTTTTACTCCTTGGCGTTATCCGGCTTATAATCCGGACGGAAGTTTTGGTATGTATAGCGGAGCGTCCATGAATCCTCTGGCATTGATGTCACAGGGAGGATATGACCGTGAATGGAAGAATAATGTAAATGGAAATATTACTTTGGAGCACAAGCTGGATTTCCTTACTAAGGGATTGAAAGTAAGAGGTGTGATGGCTTTGACGAACCGTTGGGGAACGAAACGTACACTTCATAGATACGAAGATGATTTTCTTGCTTTTTATCATGATGCGGAGTCTGAAACGTATATGCCGGTAAATCGAGATGTATATGTTCTACGCCCAATGAAAGTGGACGAAAAAAGCACTAAACCTTATGTACAAATCAATACACGTTTGGACTTGTCATATAACAGAAGATTTGGTGGACACAATTTCGGTGGTCTGTTATTGGCAAACTGGTATTCTAATCGTGCCGGGGCAGATACTCCGAGTAATTCTATCAGTTATTCCGGTCGTATTAACTATGATTATTACTCCAGGTATCTGATTGAATTTAGTGGTTCCTATAATGGATCAGACCGTTTTACCGAGAAGAATCGTTTTGACTTCTTTCCTTCCGTATCTGTCGGTTGGAATCTTGCGGAAGAGCCGTATGCAAAAAGGTGGTTTGAAAAAGTAAAGGTAGATATGCTGAAGCTGAGAGGATCTTATGGTCTTTCGGGTGCTGATGCGGTAGTCGGTGGAGTATATACGTATTTGGAAACATATAAAAAGGAAAGCGACTATCCTTTTGGAGAAACAACGTCAACTGCTAAAATTCCCGCTTATTTTTTAAGTCAGCTTGCTAATGAGGATGTGCGTTGGGAAGTGGAGAAGAAATTGAATATCGGTGCAGACCTGAGAATGTTTAATAGTCGTTTGTCTGCTACTTTCGAGTACTTCTACAACCGTCGGCAAGATATTTTGTCAAAGCCGAGTTTTATACCTTTGTATGCCGGATATAAGGATGGTGTATTGCCCTATATGAATATCGGACGTACAGAAAACAAAGGATGGGATATGGAATTGACCTGGAGGGATAAGATTGGCAAAGATTTCAGCTATTTTCTTCGTGGAATTGTATCACATGCTAAAAATAAAATTATAGATATGGGAGAAGCGCCCAGTCCGTATACATTGAGTATGAGTACAGGTAGATCTATTGGCACTATATTCGGTTATGTGGCGGATGGTTTCTTTAATACACAAGAAGAGATAGACAACGCGCCTGCCGATAATTTGAGGGATTTACAGCCTGGTGATATTCGTTATAAAGATATCAGCGGACCGCAAGGGGTAGCAGACGGTGTTATTGATGAATATGATAAGGTAGCTATCGGTAATTCACGTCCCGATTATAATTATGGTCTGACAGTAGGTTTCTCTTATAAGAATTTTGATGTCAGCGCATTATTCCAAGGGGCTACCGGAGCATCGTTGAGTATAAGGGAGGTATTGGAAATTGGCAGTACGAACGGCAGACCGAGGCCCATACATCAAGGTAGATGGAAACAATATGATGCCGAAGACAATCTTGTTACAGATCCGGCACAGTTGATTGAAATGAACAAGAATGCTACATTCCCTATTCTTAGCAAAGGAAATGGTCATAATGCTTCCCAGTCCACTTTCTGGTTGCGTTCTGCAAACTATCTCCGGTGGAAAAACATCGAGGTGGGATATAGACTACCGGAAGTGTGGGTGAAAAAAATAGGATTGAATTCTGTCCGTTTTTATGGTTCTGCACAGAACTTGATTACATGGTCGGAATTGGGCGATTTTCAGGTTGACCCGGAAAGTAGCCGGAATGGCGCTCGTAATCCATTGGATACATATCCGCAACAACGTGTGTATAATTTAGGATGTCAAATTGTATTTTAAAGGAATATACTATAATGAAAAAAATAATAGCATTCTTTCTTGGTATATGTGGTATAGTTATGGCATGTACCGAAACGACAGAGGGATTTCTTGACAGTAAGGGAAAAGAAGCGGACGACTTGGAGGCAATATTCTCCGACAGTCTTAAAACGATGGGGTTTCATGCCGCTTTGTTTTGGCAAGTCTCTCGTATCGCAATGTCCCCGCATAGTAGCAGCAGCAGTCTCAATGAATATAAATGTTATGAGGCGGCCACTGATAACAGTCGGCATACATATTTCACATTAGCGGAATTTACACCGGCTTACACCAAGGGGAACTTCAGTCAGGCTGGTGCGAATGCTAACTTTACAGATTTCCGTTTGGCTTGGATGGAAGAGTTCCAGACTATTTATCGCTGTAATTCTTTCTTGCAAAACTATCAACGAGCTCCGATGACCGAAGCGACAAAAGAACGTTTGGCTAATGAAGCGCGTTTTGTGCGGGCTTTCTTCTATTTTCATCTTTTGCGCCAATACGGCGGGATACCTTTGCTCTATGATGATGTGATTGATCCGTTTAACCCCACCATGCTGTCGCGTTCAACATTTGAGGAATGTGTCAATTATATTGCCGGTGAATTAAGATCGACTGCCGATGCGTTGCCATTAGAACAGACCGGAGTTGACTATGGACGTCCTACCAAAGCTTCTGCGTTGGGAGTACTTACGGAATTGTACGCATTAGCCGCCAGCCCATTGTATAATGGCGGTAATATCGGGAGTGGAGAGAACCGTCTTCTGGTTGGGTATGACAATTATGATGTGAACAGGTGGAGAAATGTAGTTACTACAGCGGAAGAATTGATGGGACTTGGTACACACGAATTGGTGAAAGACAATGAAACTCGTCCGGGAAATGGGTTTTATTTAGCAACGACCAAGCGTGTAAATAGAGAAAGAGTTTGGTTTTGGGTGACTATTAATTATACATTTCCGCATGCGCAACTTTTACCGGCAAGTCGTAGTGGCAAACATCGTATTTTCCCATATCATGAATTGGTGGAAGCTTTTCCTATGAAGGACGGTAGCCCTATTAATAAAGCTGATGCGGAATATTTGAAGAATCCATACGCCAATAGAGATCCCAGAATGGATTTTACAATTCTTCATAATGAGTCGGAATGGATTACATCAACTTCTAGCTCTGTGAAAGAGAAGATATATACTTATCGGGGGGCTACGGATGACGGTTATGGTTCTGGAGGTTCACCCACTGGCTATTACTTCAGGAAATGTTGTAATGAGAGTAAGTTAGGTAGTACCTACGATGCCGAAGGACAGGGATTATCTTTCATACGTTACGCTGATATTATGTTACTGTATGCAGAAGCATTGACGGAACTTGATGTTGATAGAAACAGGGCTGTGATTGAAAAACAATTGTTTGAGATACGTGACAGAGCCGGTATCGACCCTGGTACAAATAAAAGGTATGGTATTCCTGCGAATATGAACAAGGATGATATGATTGAATTCATTATGAATGAGAGACGTATTGAGTTTGCTAACGAATGCGGTAATCGTTTTTGGGATTTGAAACGTCGTAAAATGTATGAACGTTTGGATGGTGTTTGGACAAGTGCCGCTGTTTGGGAAAAAGCGGGAGATTTCTATACATGGTCTATCCTTCCTGTCGAGCAACATTTCTTCGATCAGAGGATGTATTTTAGCGCAATTCCGCAACGGGAGATTAACACTTCTCATGGCGCATTGATTCAAAATCCGGGTTGGTAATCATTTAAAGAAAAAGATATGAAATTAATATATAATTGTTTATCAGTTTCGATAGTACTACTACTGGCTTTATTGCCAGTAGTCAGTTGCTCAGACGAATATGAGTATAAGACTGATTATTCGTTTTACAAGGATGCAAAACTTAAAGTGGAGCTTTTGGATGGCAACGGCGTTTTGAACCTAAAACTAGCAAACGGTACACATCAGATTACAGTAGGAGTGACACCGGAAAATATAATGATTGATATTGCCGCTTATATTTATCAGGTTAGCGATGAAAGTATTGCCGAGGTAGATCAAAAGGGAATATTAACAATGAAATCGGTTGGTGAGACTGAATTAACGGTTAAGTTTCGCGGAAATCAGGAGATTGCAACAAGTTGTAAGGTAAAGATTACCCGTGATCCGGTTCACGTATCTGATGTAGTAGTACCAGCAACTGTACAAGTACAGGAAGAAAAGACTGTAAATCTACAAGAGCTTATCACGGTACTTCCGGGGAATGCGGATAATCCGGCGTTACTTTATGAATCTATGAATGAAGAGGTAGCGATAGTGGATGAAAATGGCATAGTGACGGGTAAAAAAGCTGGATTCGTAAATATAACAGTAACATCAATAGATAATCCTGAAATTTCCAAACAGCTTCAGGTGGAAGTGGTAGCTGAAGTGAAAGTGACGGATATTGAGTTAAACGCTGCTAATAAACTCAGTGATAAAGAAGTCGTGGTCGGACAAGTATTTGACTTAGGTAAAGTTATTACTGTATTACCTGTCACCGCAAGTAATTCAGGCCTTGTTTATACACTTGTTGAAGGTGTTGGAGTTGTATCTTTGGATGAGAATGGCGTTGTTACGACGTTGACTGCCGGAACTGCTCAAATAAAGATTTCGGCTGCTGACGGAGGAGGTGCTGAAACTGTATTGACATTCAAAGTGAGTTCTACGCTTGTTTGGTTTGAGCGTGCTCTTTGGACAGTAGAAACTTCAGCTTTTTACGAAGATACAGGTTTGAATTATGTGAAGGATAGTGGGGGGTTAGGTACTCCGGAAGCTTTAATTGACGGAAAAACTAACACATTCTTGTCTATAAGAAAGCCGGAATGGTTAAAGACTCCTGGTTCAAATAAAGAAATCTATTTTATAATTGACTTGGGAGCGGAAACAGAGTTTAATACCTTTAAATTTAGACATAGACAATTGAATAATCTATTGTGTGCTTATCAAATTTCTATTAGCGGTAGTAATGATAATCAGAACTTTGAACCGATTGTAGAAAGCTTTGATACACCATATGAAAGTCCTTATGAATTTACGGGTGATTTTGAAACGGTGAAATATCGATATGTAAAGGTGAAAGCTTTAGACTGGAAAAAAACAACAGTTGGTGGAAGCGGTAGTTCAGTTCAAATATCAGAATTCAATGTCGGTAAGAAGTGATTTGCAGGATTAGATTGTACTTTTAAGAATGGGGCTGCCTCAAATAGTAATGAGGTAGCCTTATTTTCAATGATAAACTAGAAAATAAAAAAAAGAATGAAGAACCAAGTCATAACTGGCAAGCAGAAGAGAACCTTTTTGCTTGTATTGGGATTATTTGTAATGCTTTGTCCTTTGCCAATGCGTGCTATCTTGCAAACAAATGTAGGCAAGGCAGAAGTGGCAGCAGATAATTCTCCAAATATCAGTGTACAAAAAATAAATCCTACCACCGTCGAAGTGCTATTACTCAATAATCAGCGAATGACATTGGATTTCTATGGTGAAAACATCTTCCGTGTATTTCAAGATAACTCAGGAAGAGTGATTAGAAATCCTCAAGCGAAACCGGAAGCTCAAATTTTAGTCGATAACCCCAGAAAGTCTATATCCAAGCTAGACTTAGATGAAAACGCAGACTTCATCTTTCTGACTACTGAAAAGATAAAAGTCCGGTTGGATAAAAAGACCTCTTTACTCAAAGTAACTAACTTGGCGACTAATACCGTTGTAGTAGAAGAACTGGAAGCACCTCTTTTTGAGAAAGGAAAAGTGACTTTGACCTTGAAGGAGAATCCGCAAGAATACTTTTACGGCGGAGGAGTTCAGAACGGACGATTCTCCCATAAGGGCAAAGTAATCTCCATCGAAAACCAGAATAGTTGGACAGATGGGGGAGTTGCATCACCCACCCCTTATTACTGGTCTACAAATGGATACGGTATGATGTGGTATACTTTCAAAAAAGGAAAGTATGATTTCGGAGCCTCTGAACAGGGAAAGGTTAAGTTATATCACGAGTCTGATTATTTGGATGTATTCTATATGATTAACGACGGGGCGGTAGCCTTGTTGAATGACTTCTACCAACTGACTGGAAACCCTGTCCTGTTGCCTAAATTCGGCTTCTATCAGGGACACCTCAATGCTTATAATCGCGACTACTGGCTAGAAAACGAGAAAGGCATCCTCTTTGAGGACGGCAAGCGATATAAAGAAAGTCAGAAAGATAATGGCGGAATCAAAGAATCGCTGAACGGAGAAAAGGACAACTACCAATTTTCCGCACGTGCAGTAATCGACCGCTATAAGAAACATGACATGCCATTGGGCTGGCTGCTTCCTAACGACGGCTATGGAGCCGGATACGGACAGACAGAAACATTGGACGGTAATATACAAAACCTGAAAAGTCTGGGGGATTATGCCCGTCAGAACGGAGTGGAAATCGGACTATGGACACAGTCGGACCTGCATCCGAAAGAAGGAGTGAGTGCCTTGTTGCAAAGGGACATTGTGAAAGAAGTAAGGGATGCCGGAGTGCGTGTGCTGAAAACTGACGTTGCCTGGGTAGGTGCAGGTTATTCTTTCGGATTGAACGGAGTGGCTGACGTTGGGCATATCATGCCTTACTACGGAAGTGATGCCCGATCATTTATTATCTCCCTCGACGGCTGGGCGGGAACGCAGCGTTACGCCGGAATCTGGTCGGGCGACCAGACGGGTGGCGTATGGGAGTATATCCGTTTCCATATTCCGACCTATATCGGTTCGGGATTGTCAGGACAGCCGAATATCACTTCCGACATGGACGGTATATTCGGTGGAAAGAATCTGATAGTGAATACCCGTGATTTCCAGTGGAAAACCTTTACTCCCATGGAACTGAACATGGACGGTTGGGGCTCCAATGAAAAATACCCGCATGCCTTGGGAGAACCGGCTACATCTATCAACCGCTGGTATCTGAAGTTGAAATCCGAACTGATGCCTTATGCCTATAGTATCGCCAAAGAAGCCGTAGACGGCATGCCGATGATAAGAGCCATGTTCTTGGAATATCCGAATGCCTATACTCAAGGCACAGCTACGCAATATCAATATCTCTACGGCCCTTATTTCCTGATTGCCCCTATTTATCAGGCAACTAAAGCGGATGAGAAAGGAAATGATATCCGCGACGGCATTTATCTGCCTGAGGGTACATGGATTGATTATTTCACAGGAGAAAAATATGAAGGAAACTGCATACTCAATAACTTTGCGTCTCCCCTTTGGAAACTTCCTGTATTCGTGAAGAACGGGGCGATTATTCCGCTTACGAATCCTAATAACAATACAACTGAAATCAATAAGGGAATCCGTATCTATGAGCTTTACTCGTGTGGCAAGAGTACCTTTACCGAGTATGACGACGACGGAGTGTCCGAAGAATATAAACGGGGCAAAGGAGTGACAACAGATATCGAATCCGAAGTTGACGCCAAAAATAATGTTACTGTAACCATTTACCCGGCAAAAGGGGACTTTGCAGGCTTCGTAAAAGAGAAGGCTACAGAGTTCAGAATCAATGTCACCGCCCTGCCGAAGAAAGTAACGGCACAACTGGGAGAGAAAAAAGTGAAACTGACAAAAGCTGCTTCGAAAGACGAATTTGAAAAAGGAGAAAATGTATTCTTCTATGATGAGGCTCCCAACCTGAACCGGTTTGCCACTAAAGGAAGTGAGTTTGAAAAGGTAGTTATTACCAAGAACCCGCAGCTTTTGGTGAAGTTGGCTGCTACCGACATAACGATTAATACAACGACATTGCGTATTGAGGGATTCCGCTTTGCTCCCGAAGACCGTCACCGGATCACTACCGGAACTCTGACCGCTCCCATTGCCCGGATTACTGGCGGCAACACGGAAGCCTATACACTGAAACCGACATGGGACAAGGTAGCGAACGCTGACTTTTACGAGATCGATTTTATGGATATGCGCTACACTACGATTAAGGATATGGAACTGCTGTTTAAAGACTTGACGCCCGAAACATCGTACTCATTTAAGATACGTGCTGTCAACAAAGACGGAGTTTCAGATTGGGCTGAGTTCAGTGCTACAACCAAATCCGATCCGCTGGAATTTGCTATCCGTGGTATCAAAGGCGAATGTACAGCCGCTTCGCAAGGAAGAGTAGGTGTGAAACGCTTATTCGACTTTGTAGAGTCTGGTGACATCTGGCATACGAAATACGGAGCAAAAGCCGTTCCGTTTGAACTGGTTATGGACTTGGTGACTGTCAACCAACTGGATAAGTTCCACTACCTGCCACGCATCAACGCCGGCAACGGAACATTGCTGAAAGGAACCGTTTCTTATAGCATGAATAAAGAGCAGTGGACAGAAGCCGGAACATTTGAATGGCAGCGTAACGATGATGTGAAGATATTCAATTTCACCAGTCATCCTACTGCCCGCTATATCAAACTATCTGTTACGGAAGCTGTCGGCAACTACGGTTCCGGCAAAGAAATTTATGTGTTCAAAGTGCCCGGAACGGAAAGCTATCTTCAGGGAGACATCAACGTTGACGGTAAGATTGACGGCAACGACCTGACATCTTATACCAACTATACAGGGTTGAGAAAGGGCGACTCCGACTTTGAAGGATACATCAGCAATGGTGATATCAATAAGAACGGGCTGATTGACGCTTATGATATCTCGGTGGTTGCGACGCAGCTTGAAGGCGGTGCTGATAACCGTGGTACGGATAAAGTGGACGGCACGATTGAAATCAGCACCCCGAAACAAGTATATGACAAAGATGAGATCATTGAAATCCAGGTAAAAGGCATTGACTTGCGTGCAGTCAACGCATTCAGCTTTGCTTTACCTTACAATCAGCAGGATTATGAGTTTGTCGGGGTGGAATTGCAGAATATGAATGCAATGGAGAATCTGACTTACGACCGTCTTCATACCAATGGTTCAAAAGCCTTGTATCCTACTTTTGTCAATGTAGGAAACAAGAAGACTCTTGAAGGAACCGTTGATTTATGTCTTTTGAAGTTTAAGGCGAAACGTAAAGTGAAATTCGGGTTGAAGATTATTGACGGCTTATTAGTGGATAAAAAATTGAATACTCATAAATCAGGTATTCAGTAATTGGGTTAGTTAGTATAGTTGTTCAGAAAGCTGCTTTTTTCTTTCTTTGTGGAAGATAAGAGCAGCTTAAACGGACAATATGACTCTATTTTATCCATAATGCCCGTTATCTTTGCCTTGAATAAAATTATAGTATTATGAAGAAATTACTCTTAACCCTTGCCCTATGCATGGGCTATTTGTGTACTACAGTTGCGCAGACATTTATTAAAACCGAAGTGAAGCAGTCGATGCGGCGGGTAGCCGACTGGCAGATTGCTCATTACAACAAAGCAGTTTATGGTGACCTCAACTGGGTGAATGCCACTTTCTATCTGGGACTTGTCCACTGGGCTGCGATAGCCGAACAGACGGACAAGGATGATTCATACTATAAATGGTTGTTGCGTCTGGGAAACCGGAATTACTGGCAGGTAGACCAGCGGATGTATCATGCGGATGATATCTGTATTTCGCAGATGTATCTGTATATGTACGAAAAGTACAAGAAGAAAAACATGCTCATCCCGACACAGGCGCGTGCCGGATGGGTGATTGACAACCCGCCTTCCGGCTCGTTCAAACTGAACTATGGCGACGCAAGCACATTGGAACATTGGACTTGGTGTGACGCCCTGTTCATGGCTCCACCAGTCTACATGAAACTCTACAATATCACAGGAGACAAGAAATTCATCCGTTTCATGGACAAGGAATACAAAGCCACTTATGACTTCCTGTTCGACAAAGAAGAAAACCTCTTCTACCGTGACCACCGTTATTTTACAATGAAAGAAGCCAATGGCGCAAAAGTGTTCTGGGGACGCGGTAATGGTTGGGTGCTCGGCGGACTTGTAGAGATATTGCGTGAACTTCCTGCCAAAAGCAAATACCGCCCGTTCTATCAGGATTTGTTTCAGAAGTTATGCCGGCGGATTGCTCCTCTCCAGAATAAGGACGGTTTCTGGCACGCAAGCCTGCTCGACCCTGCTTCCTATCCGTCGCCCGAGACGAGTTGCAGCGGTTTCTTTGTTTACGCCCTTGCCTATGGAATCAACGAGGGGCTTCTGCCGAAAGAGGAATTTCTGCCTGTGGTGGAGAAAGGATGGCAAGCCTTGGTGTCGGCTGTGGGAGAAGACGGAAAACTAGGATACGTGCAGCCTATCGGTGCCGACCCTAAGAAGGTGACTCCCAATATGACTGAAGTGTACGGTCCGGGTGCTTTCCTGCTGGCAGGGACGGAAGTTTACCGTATGGCACAGGATACCCCTAAACAAAACACGAATATCTCTCAAAGCCGTATCCGTGAAATCGCTGCCATGCTGCCCGATAAACCGGAAGGAATGGGTGTTTCCTATAAAGACCGTACTTTCTGGAATAAAGTAAAAGAAAGCGGCAATGCAGAAAAACTACTGACAGAAGAAGCCCCCGCATTATTGAAAAAGGGTATGCCGCCTTTTGTTGACTCATTATATCTGCATCTGAACAAGACGAATATCCGCCTGCCGGGTGAAAACATGATGAATGCGCGTTATCATTATCTTTTCCGGCTGACGTTGGCCGAATGCCTTGAAAACAAAAGACGATATATTCCCGCCATTGAGAAAGCTCTGATTGCTCTTTGCAATCAGAACTCGTGGTCGATTCCCGCCCACGACCGCAATCTGAAGAATTATCATGGTACGGACTATTATGTCGATCTGGTAGTTGCTACGGCCGGAAACGGAATCGCGCAGTGTGTAGCCATGCTCGACGACCGTTTGTCACCGGAAGTAAAGGCTCGTGTGCAGTGCGCTTTTCGTGAGAAAGTGTTTCGTCCCGTGTACCATTGTCTGGAAGAGACAAAACCTTTCTGGTGGTTCACGGCAACAAATAACTGGAACTCAGTTTGTCTGGCAGGCGTTACGGGGGCTGCCCTCACTCTGCTGGCGGATAAGGAAGAACGTGCTTATTTCGTAGCCGCAGCCGAAAAATATAACGTGTACGGTATGAAAGGGTATGCCGACGACGGTTATTGCAGTGAAGGCGTCGGTTACTACAATTACGGTTTCCGTGCCTACATCCTGCTGCGTGAGGAAGTATGTCGTGCCACACAAGGCAAGATAGACTTCTTCCGTGACCCTAAATTTGTACGTATCGCCCGATATGGTAAGAAAATACAGATGAATGAGGGCGTATGTCCGGCTTATTCCGATTGCCGTATCGGTCTGTCGACAGATAAATTCATTACGGATTATTGTGACCGTGCGCTTGGCGTTACTTCACCGGCAGAAAAATACATTCTTCCGGCAGGAAATAACTTCTCTCTGTATCTCATAGAACTGTTTCCCCGGCAAGTATGGAAGATGGAAATGACGGATGCTGTCCGTCAGGCGTTAAAGGAAGACTCCGACTCTCTGCGTGCTTACTACGAAAAAGCGGGAATCCTCGTTGCGCGTCCTGCCATGGGCAGTCCGTGTCTGCTGGCTGTATCGGCCAAAGGCGGTAATAATGCCGAAAACCATAACCATAATGATGTCGGTTCTTATGCCGTCGCTTTGGGAAAGAGTATGATGGTTGGCGATCAGGGCGGCCCTTTCTCTTATCCCGGTGATTATTTCAGTGCGGAAGCTCCCGCGAAATATAAGATCAAAGGTTCTTTTGGCCATCCTGTTCCGGTGGTAGACGGAAAAACGCAATCTGCCGGTTCCAAGGCGAAAGCTATTGTGCTCAGGAAAGAATTTGCAGAAGAAAAAGACTTGTTCAGCATTGACTATACATCAGCTTATTCTACCCCCAATCTGGATAAGTTGATCCGTACTTTCGTCTATGACCGCCAGGGTGAAGGCAGTTTCACCGTCAGTGACGAATTTACAGCCAATGCGCCTATCCGGTTCGAAACAGCCGTAACAACACAAGCCGACTGGAAAATTATTGATGACACACATCTTTTGCTCACTACTGGTACAGAACAGATGATTGTCAATGTCGAAGCATCCGGCAAAGTCGCATTTACTTCTGAAATCATCGAAGTGAATGCTCCGGCTTATACCCGCATCGGGATTGCGCTGAAGGAGCAGGCGGAGAAAGGATATATCCGGCTGAAGATGCAGGCAAAACAATTGTAAGAATGAAGATACTGTGAAAAACACTATTTATATTTTATGATTTGGCAAGGAGGCGGCATATGAATACAAATTTTGCTTGTGGCTTGACAGCCATTTGCCCGGATGATGAGGCTTTCTCCGGGTATCAGAAATATATTGATATATTGATGCATACGATTCTGTCTCCTGTCACTCTTTGCCACATATTGGTAGCTGAGGAATGGAAGCGGCTGTTTGCCCTTATGGATATCCTTTATGGAGATGCGTTGAAAACCTGGTTGGCTAAATATGATTGTCTGTCCGAAGAGGAGATTGCCCTCTGTTATTTTTGTTACATAGGAGTAAAGCATAGAAATCAGGCTGTTTTCTTTGGTATTTCATCGCACAGCCTGAGTAAACGTAAACAGCGTTTGAAGGATAAATTGATGATTCCGCAGGGGATGTCTTTCAAAGATGCTGTTGGCGCGATGTAAATATCATAAAATAAAAAATCATAATGACAAGACGCTCCCTTCATTCCCTCTATGCGAAAAAAGAAAAATCATTTCTCATATTCTCATGAATAATGGTATTTGATTGATAATTAGAGGTATAAACTATGAGAATTAAAATGTTTACATGCATTTCTCATAGTTTATACCTCTAAAACACCTTTAAAGAAGGTATTTCTCATACTTTATTTTGCATTTCTCATGCTGTATATTATGCTTGTCCTTGTTTCAGCATACTAATATGTATAGGTCAATATAACCGTAGTTTGTATGTTGAATCGGTAGATAACATATCTTTTACAATAGACATTATTGTGTTTTCCTGCCTTCATCCGTATTATTCCACTCCAGTGAACAGACCGTTGCACTAGAGTGGATAGACTTGTTCACTCTAGTGCATGAATCTGTTCACTCGAGTGAAACAGGGCAGACGCATTATATTTATTACTGTATTATTATTTGTTATTTCTTTGTTATCTTATTGTATATTAGTATATTATC
>PPYF01219332.1_pt1 | contig 33922 bp, 20 predicted proteins | sample 1559871 | NCBI WGS metagenome assembly PPYF01 (sample SAMN08240021, study PRJNA423297) | Human gut metagenome, whole genome shotgun sequencing project.
CTCGACCATATTGATTGCGGCGGCCGTATCGGTCGGCGGGGTCAGGCGCATGTCGACCCAGACTTTGGCGCGGTCGGGTACGACGTAGGGGCGATATCCGCCCTCGATTTGGCCAAACGTGATGGTCGAAGGCCCCAGCTCATCGTGCGCGGGCAGCGCCGCAAACGCGCGACGAAGCGAACACACGACCTCGGCCATGGCGGCGACGGCATCCGCGCCCTTCCAAGGCTGGCTCGCATGCGCCGTCACGCCAGCCATTTCAATCTCGAACCACGTACGCCCCTTGTGCGCCACCTGGATCTGTCCGTCGGTGGGCTCGGTGTCCAGCACCCATTCGCGCGAGCTGACCCAGCCAGCATCGATCGCGGCCTCTGAGCCGCGCATGAAGTCTTCCTCGTCGACCGAGCAGATGAGCGAAAAGCCGCGGCGTGGCAGCGCGCCATCCGCCGCCACGCGCTCGAGCGTATGGACCAGTGCGGCAATGGCGCAGGCCAGGCCACCCTTCATATCGCAGGCACCGCGGCCATAGAGTTTATCGTCGCGCACAACCGCCCCAAGCGGTTCGATGTCTGCGTCCCAGCCATCGCCCAAGGTGACGGTATCCATGTGGCAGATATAGATCAGCCGCGGCTCGTCGCTTTGGCCCGGCACGGTGACTTTAAGGTTGCGGCGCCCGGGCAGCACTTCGAGCTCCTCAATCTGCACGGCATCGAGCGCAGAACTATCAAGTTGTGCCAGCTGCTGCTCAATGAGCCTCTTAATGAAGCGCTCAATTTCATCCTCATACGCGCCCGGGTCTGAGCTGTCGATCCGCACAAGCTCCTGCGCAAGCCGCCAGGCAAAATCCTCATCAACCATATGCAACCTCACAATCAGTTTGCTTTCCAAACCGATTGTAAGCCTCCTGAGAGATCCGCGACGTGGGCGTGGCAGTATTTACCGTTCGCAGGCCGAGCCAGCGCGTTTGCCGTCCGGGCGGGTTCACAAGCGACGCAGCGGGTACGTACCCTTCATGGACGACATGCTGTGCGACATATCTGCCTTTCGGTATCACCGGATACCTCCACAGGTCTTGGCAATAATGCCGGACCTGCCCGATTCTGCGGACGATCCGCGCAGGGAGCACCTATGTGAGCATCCGCTCGTCACGCATTTCCTGGGCACCCCGTTACACGTGTTGGCGCAGGGCAGCTGCGGACGTAAGGGCGATCGCATTGTCAGGCATGTTTGGAACGGGGAGAGGCCGTTTGATTCCGTGCGGCAGACGGAGTTTGGCCTCGATGTTGCGTCCCCACTCTTTACCCTGCTGACCCTGGCTTCCTCGGTCTCAAACGAGCGTCTAATCATGTGCATGTATGAGATGTGCGGCACCTTTGCCGTGTGCAAGATTGCGCCTCAGGTAAAGTCGGCACTTGAGCAGGCATACGGGGGCCGGTGGGGTGACGCACGGTCGGGCTGGGAAAACGTAAAGGATGTCTCGGGGAATCCAACGGACTTGTGGAAACGACCTCCCTTGATCGAGCTCTCTGAGCTTACAGAGTTCGTCGATAAGGTCCGGGGGCTCCGCGGCGCTAAATCGTTCATACGAGCCGCGAAATGCATTACGGGGGTGGCAGCATCGCCGCTCGAGGTCCAGGCTTCGATGCTGTTTGGCCTTACGAGGTTGCGCGGCGGCGAAGGGCTGAGCCTTACCAATAACGTTGAGATTCGTATGACGCGCAGCGCCCGCCTGATTTCGGGGCTTGATAGGCGCTATGCCGATATCCTGCTGGCAAATAAGGACGGCAGCCGAGAGTGTCTGGTTGAATGCCAGGGTAAAGCCATTCACGGATCCATTGAATCCAAGATTTCGGACTCCGATCGAACGACGGCGCTGCAAGCGATGGGATATCCCGTCATTCTGATGACCTATGGTCAGCTGGCCGACTCCGATGCCTTCCGCGTGGTGATGGAGCTCATCATGTCCTATCTCGATGTGCCGCTGAAAGACAAGACGCCGCGACAGCAGGAGCTCGAACGGCGGCTTCGTGAGGAGATTTTTATCGATTGGGCAGGAATGTAGCCGCGCGGGTGGAAAACGGTCGCGCGGACTAGAGTTTTGGTCACAAAAAGACTTATATTTCGCCTTGGAGGGGCCTTAAAAATGCTATCTAGAATAAGTTGTTTCGGAAAATGGACAGTCAACTTACATTCGGCACATAGAGATCGATTTTTACCTACTAAAGTCCCTGATAAAGCTGTTTATCAAAGCGGGTGTGCTTAGCGACTTGAGCCTCACTATCGATTATCTGAAAAAACTTGTTATGGGTATCATTTTAAAGTCGTCCGGAGCAACAAAATCGGCCCCCGTTTCGTGAAAACGGGGGCCGAATGGGCTTCGTGGTCTGTCTGGCAGGATTGGCGCCGGCGCTATTTAATCACGCGCACACGATACATCGACGGAATATGCTTGAGTGCCTCGATCGTGCTGCCGTCCAGGTGCTCATCGGTGTCGAACATGGTGTAGGCGTTCTCGCCAGCGGACTCGTTGGTCATGCGCTGCACGTTGGCGTTGTCCTTGGCGAGAATGGCCGTGATCTGGCCGATCATGTTGGGCACGTTGGCATGCAGGCAGGCAATGCGGCTTGCGGCGCGCGCCTTGCCCATGCTGCAGGCGGGGTAGTTGACGCTGTGCGCGATGTTGCCGTTTTCCAGGTAATCCTTGAGCTCGCTGATGGCCATGTCGGCGCAGTTGGCCTCGGCCTCGCCGGTGCCGGCGCCCGAATGCGTGGTGATAAACGTGTTGGGCATCTTGACGGTCTTGGGCGTGGCAAAGTCGCAGCTAAACCAGCTGAGCTTGCCCTCGCGCAGGGCAGCGTCGACGGCGTCCTCGTCAATGATGGTTTCGCGCGCGTAGTTGATGAGCACGGCGTCGGGCGCCAGCAGGTCGATCTGCTCGGTGCTGATCATGCCGATGGTATCGGCCTTGCTGGGCACGTGCACGGTGAGGTAGTCGCAGCCGCGGCAGAGGTCCTCGAGCGTGCCCACGCGCTGCACCTCGCGACTCAGCACCCATGCGTGCTCGACGGAAATGAACGGGTCGTAGCCGTAGACGTCCATGCCCAGATCGACACAGGCGTTGGCGACCTTGGAGCCCACGTTGCCCAGGCCGATGACGCCGATGCGCTTGCCCTTGAGCTCGCGGCCCACAAAGGCCTTCTTGGCCTTTTCGGCATCGACCTGAATCTCGGGGTCGTCGGCGTTGTCGCGCACCCAATTCATCGACTGCACCACGCCTCGGCTCGAAAGCACCAGCATGCCCAGGACGAGCTCCTTGACGGCGTTACTGTTGGCACCGGGGGAGTTAAAGACGACGACGCCCTTTTTGGCGTACTCCTCGACGGGGATGTTGTTGACGCCGGCGCCGCAGCGGGCGATGGCGCGGATGCCCTCGGGCAGCTCGTAGCCGTGCAGGTCGGTGGAGCGCATCAGGATGGCGTCGGCCTCCTCGGCGGTGCTCACAAACTCGTAGCCCTCGCCAAACTCGACCTTGCCGTCCTTGGTGATGTCGTCGATGGTTTTGATCTTGCGCATGGAAAACTCCTTAGCAGGTTTGGTTTAAACAGGTGGTTTGAAGTGGCTGGTCGGCCCGCGCGTTGCGGGCTAGTTAGATCGCGGACTCAAACTATGCTGCGCCTCGAAGTCCTTCATGTACGTGGCCAGCGCCTGCACGTCCTCCATGGTGACGGCGTTGTAGACGCTGGCGCGCATGCCGCCCACCAGGCGATGGCCCTTGACGTTTTGAATCTGGTGTTCGGTCGCGCCTGTGACAAAGGCCGTATCGAGCTCGGCGTCGCCGGTGCGGAAGGTGACGTTGGCGATGGAGCGGCTGTCGGCCTGCGCGGTGCCATGGAACAGCTCGCTGTGCTCGAGCAGGTCGTAGAGCAGGTTAGCCTTGGTCCAGTTGCGCTCGGCCATGGCTGCGAGTCCGCCGGTCTGCTCAACCCAACGGAACACCTTGCCGCACACGTAGATGCCAAAGGTGTTGGGCGTGTTGAGCATGGAGCCCTTGGCGGCCTGGGTCTTAAGGTCCAGGTACTGCGGCGTCTGCGCAAAGGCGGGGCCATCTGCGATGAGATCGTCGCGCACGATGACCACGGTCACGCCCGCGGCGCCGGCGTTTTTCTGCGCGCCGGCGTAAATGAGCCCGTATCGCTCGACGTCGAGCGGCTGCGACAGAAAGCAGCTCGAGACATCGGCGACCAGCGGCACATCGCCGCAATCGGGCAGCCCGTGGTACATGGTGCCAAAGATGGTGTTGTTCTGGCAGATGTAGACGTAGTCGAGCCCATCGCCCGCGGCCTCGGCGGCAATGCGCGTGTTGATGTCGGCCATGTTGGGAATGTGGTCGAAATTGGTGTCTTCGGAGCTCGCGAGCAGCACGGTCTCGCCGTACTTGGCGGCCTCCTTGTACGCCTTGTTGGCAAAGTTGCCGGTCACGACGTAGCCGGCGCGGCCGCGGCGCATGAGGTTCATGGGGATGCCCGCAAACTGCAGCGTGGCGCCGCCCTGCAAAAACAGGACACGGTAGTTGTCGGGGATGCTCATCAGGCGGCGCAGGGTTGCCTCGGCGTCGTCGATGATCTGCTGGTACATGCTAGATCGATGGCTCATCTCGAGCACGGACATGCCGCAACCGCGGTAGTCCATCATCTCGTCGGCGATCTCGGCGAGCACGCTTGTAGGCAGCGCGGCCGGGCCAGCTGAGAAGTTGTGCACACGTGCCATCTTCTAGTTCCCCCTCGTAGTCGTTTGAACGTTCGGGATACTTTAGCACAGTGGAGCGCCAGGCGCGACCGCATCACGGTAAAACTCGAGTGCGCTGCTATGATTTACAGGATGGTTACATGGGGGAGAGGTGACCTTACCTGATGGCTCGCATCCGATCTGCCTCGGCCTTCGCTTGTTTCCAGGGTCGAATGCGGCCGTTCACCAGGTCATCGTAGCCACGCGTGACGGCACGCTGGATGCGATCTTCGCGTTCCTGCATAGGGGCAGCGCGGCGCTGCGCCAGTTGCCTTTGGCTCCATATTTACCCCAAGGCTTCAGAGGCTTTGTTGCGCAATAAATTTGACTTCGATCCGTTTGCCGTGCAGCCAAAGCACCCCACCTCTCATTTGTTGCCGTCTGTGGGGGCGTGTCCCTCGTTTATCCTCTCTAGACCTCACGACCCCGTACTTAAACGGTATGATTGGAAGGCATGTTTGCATCGCCCCGATGCAAATAAAAAGGCCCGAACCCTTGGAGTGTGTCCTGTGGATAACGCCGAAAAAATATCGCTGGGAGGCGTGCTCACGCGCGAGCAGTTTTTGCTGCCCGAGATGCGTATTGTCGCCGCGTTGCGCCTGGAGGGCGTGAGCGACGACGAGATCATCGCGCGCGTTAAGCACGACAACCTGTTTCAGTATCCCACCGAGCGCATGCTGGCCGATCGCGCCCGCGTGTGCCTGCGCCGCTTTGATGCCATAGCGCTCGACGAAGCGCAGTGCACTGCCCGAGGTATCGACAAAGATACTGCCGACCAAGCGGTCGCGCGCATTATGGACCTGATTGCCAACGGCATGCCCGATCAGGCGGCCCAGGCAAACCTATTTGCCATGATGTGTCGCTATACCATGGTTCGCGAGCTCATTCAGGTGGAGATCGGCGAGCGCATGGCCAGCTTCGACTACACCTTTACCGATGTTGACCTTAACGCGTTTGTCACCCGTTTTCAGGTTGAGCATGCCGAGGCCGTCAAATGGTCGGATGCCACGCTGGAGCGCATTAAGGGCACCCTGCGTCAGATTCTGCGCAGTGCCGGTTTTAAGACATCGCAGCGCACCGACGCGCTCCAGCCCCTGCTGCTCGACCCCGATGTAGAACAGGTCATCCGCGACCTCGGCGACATGGACGCCCTGGCCGCACTCACCGGGCAGGTGATGTAGCCCATGACAATAAACCAGCCGCACATTCGCCCACGTAACCGAGCCGAGCGCATCCATGAGGACTTTGACCATCGCCGCGAGGCGCTGCGCGACCGCCTGCAAGACCAGGATTTCTTGGCCAACAAGGGCATCGGCAACGAGATCGGCTTCTACACGTTTTGCTACGATCCTTCGCTGGAGTTTGAGTGCCGCGCCTACGTGGACGAGCTCAAAGCGGACGCTCAGGCTGGCAAGCTGCCGTGCAATCTGCAGGTCTTTAACCTGTACGACGTGATGCTCGATATCTGCGAGCAGCGCCGCATTTTGCGTGCGATACCCCGGCGCGAGGCAAAGATCGGTTCGGAAGCGCAGGTCAAAGAGTTGCAAAAGCCTTGCAGCTCCAAGAGCTTTGCCCAGTACCTCTTGGAGCATACCCAGCCACATCAGCCCGGCGACGTGATCCTGCTCACGGGCGTGGGCGAGGTCTTTCCGCTACTGCGCGTGCATAACCTGCTCAACGACATGCTTGCCGATTTTGGCACCGTGCCCGTTGTCGTCATGTATCCCGGCAGCTTTGATGGCCGCCAGCTCAAGTTGTTCAACAAAGAGAACGCCAGCAACTACTACCGCGCGTTCGATATCTCTTAGGAGCGACAGATGATCATCCAAGACCTGTTTTCCAAGGACATCAACCGTTCCATCAACGGTGTCGTCAAGGTGCAAGACGCCAGCGACGAATCGGTGCGCCAGGAGCTCGACGAGTACGTGGTGACGCGCGAGCTGCAGGGTCATTTTGCACACTTCTTCGAGGCGTACGATAAGGCGCTCGACGTTCCCACCGACAACATGGGCGTGTGGATTAGCGGCTTCTTTGGCTCCGGTAAATCGCACTTCCTCAAGATGCTCTCGTATCTGCTACAAAACGATGAGATTGCCGGCAAGCCCGCCGTCGATTACTTTAAGGGCAAGATTTCCGACCCCATCGTAGCCGCCAGGGTTCGTCGTTGCTGCGAGGTTCCCACCGAGGCGATCCTGTTTAACATCGACAGCAAGGGCGGCCAGTGGAAAGAGGGCGACACCTCGCGCACGGCCCTGCTGCGCGCCTTTGAGCGCGTGTTCTTTGAGCACCTGGGCTTTTTTGGCGAGGACCTTAAGCTCGCGCGCCTGGAGCAGCATATCGACAGCAAGGGCAAGACGCAGGAGTTCCGCGCTGCCTACGAGCGCATTGGCGGCGGCAACTGGCTCGAGGACCGCGAGAGCTATAGCTACTTTGAGGATGACATCGTCGAGGCCCTGCAAGAGGTCCTGGGCATGAGCGAACAGGCCGCGCGCCACTGGTTCGACGGCACCGAGGACGACGCCATCGCTGCCGACACCTTTGCCAAGATGGTCAAGCAGTATGCCGACAAGCGCGCCGAGGAGTGCGGCGGCGAGTTCCGCCTGCTGTTTATGGCCGACGAGGTGGGCCAGTTTATTGGCTCCGATGCCGACATGAGCACGAGCCTTATGCTGTCGCTGCAGACGCTCGTCGAGGAGCTGGGCAGCCGTTGCGGTGGCCGCGTGTGGGTCATGGTGACCAGTCAGGAAGCCATCGACGAGGTCGCCATGATCGTGGGCGACGACTTCTCCAAGATTCAGGGCCGTTTTAACACGCGCCTTTCGCTCTCCAGCTCCAGCGTGGATGAAGTTATCCAGCGCCGCGTCCTGCAAAAGAACGATGCCGCCTCGGCAAAGCTCCAGCAGGACTACGAGGTCCAGAGCACCGTGCTCAAAAATGTGTTCTCCTTTGACGGTTCGCGCGGCGATCTGATTGGCTATGCCAGCCGCAAGGATTTTACGGACAGCTACCCGTTTGTGAACTACCAGTTTAAGGTGCTTCCCGACGTTATGACCGAGGTGCGCAAGCACGGCGTCAAGGCCAAGCATATGTCCACGGGCGAGCGCTCTATGCTCTCGGCCTTCCAGGAATCGGCCCAGGCCATCCAAGACCAAGAGGTGGGCGCCCTGGTGCCGTTCTGGCGCTTCTTCGATACCATTGCCAAGGATCTGGAGCACGGCGTAATCCAGGTGGTCACGCGTGCCGAACGTGCGGCCGAGGATGGCCATGGTCTTAAGGCCGAGGACGTTAAGGTCCTAAAACTGCTGTACCTGATCCGCTATATCGACTACATCAAGTCCAACGTCGAGAACATCTCTATCCTTATGGTCGACGGCATGGACGTGGACAAGGCCGCCCTTAAGGACCGCGTTAAGGAGTCGCTCGACCGCCTGGTGCGCGAGAACTACGTGGCACGTCAGGGTGATGCGTACAACTTCCTTACCGACGAGGAGCAGGATATCTCGCGCGCCATTAGCGAGACGCCGGTGGATGCTGCCCTGATTATCGAGGGCATTAAAAAGTCGCTCTTTAGCGGTATCTATACGGCTACCAAGCTGCGCGTGGGCGCCAACGACTTTCCCTTCGACCGCTATGTAGACGATTCTGCCTATGGTGTGGCCCAGGGTGGCATGAAGCTCAACGTAGTCACGGTGGCCGATGACCTTTCGCGTGCCGACGACGCCGAGCTCGCCGTCAAGTCGGCCAATATCGCGCTGGTGGTGCTGGCAGACGACATCGACTACTTTGACGACCTGCAGAATGTGGCTAAGATCCGCAAGTATCGCAAGACCATCAACACCGAGGCCCTGGCGCCTTCGACCCAGCAGATTATCCAGGCAAAGATGAAAGAGGCTACTTTCGTTGAGCGCGAGGCAGCCAAACTGCTGGAGGAGGCCGTGCTGCATGCCCGTGTGGCTGTGAATGGTTCCATGGTTAACATTCGCGCCACCAAGCCCGCCGATGTGTTTGACCAGGCCCTGTCAAAGCTGACGGATGCCATCTTTACCAAGGCCGACTACATCGCCGACCCCGCCAAGGCCGACGAGGACATTCGCGCCACGCTGCGCGGTGCCAACCAGATGGCGCTCGACGGCTAGAGCTCCCAGAATGCCCGCGCCGAGAAGGAGGTCGCGGACTTTTTGCATGCCCAGACGCGCCTGTCGTTGAATACGACCATGGGTGACCTGCAGCGTAAGTTCCAGGGTGCTCCCTATGGTTGGCGCGAAATCGACATTGCCAACGTGGTGGCGCAGCTGGTGGTTTCGCAGCGCGCAACCATTACAGCTGCCGGCGCCAATGTTGCCCCTGCCGATTCGCGTATGGTTGCCTTCCTGCGCAAGGACGCCGACAAGGCTCAGGTGCGCGAGCGCGTCAAGATGAGCGACGAACTCATCAAGAAGGTCAACAGGGTGCTGCGCGAGACCTTCGGTGCGAATCGTGACATTTCCAACGAGGACGAGCTCACCGCCACGGTGGTCGAAACGCTTGCAGGCTTTAAGAACGAGTGCGTGGAGCTCACGAACAACAACTTTACGGGCTTGGCCCCGGCCTATCCGTATCCGGGCCTAAAGGTGCTGGAGGACGGCATTAAGCTGACCACGCGCCTGCTGGACAACCAGAACGACGCTCAGACGCTGTTCAACGCCTTTGTAAAGGCGCAGGACGATCTGGACGACTGGAAAGAGGACTACGACCAGGTCACGTTCTTCTTTGAGAGCCAAAAGCCCGTCTTTGATAAGGCCGTTGAGTTTATGGGCCTTATGAAGGACGAGGGCTTCTATATGGATTCCGACGCGCAGGCGGTCGAGGCCAACAAGCGCGTTGAGCAGATTCTGAAGAACCCGCATCCGTACCGCGAGGTTCGCGAGCTCCACGATCTGATGGAGCCGGTCATGGTGGCTCACAAGCAGATGGTCGATGCCAAGCGCAAGGAGACGCTGGACGACATTGCCGCGCAGATGGCACAGGTACACGAATATGCCCAGAGCCAGGACGGCTATGCCAAGCTTGCCGAGCGCGCTATCGAGAACGCCGGCCGCATGGCTAACTCGTTTGAGAACCGTGCTCACGCCGCCACCAAGGCGAGCGAGCTTGCCGCGCTCAAGCAGCAGCTGATTGAGTATTGCGACCGTGCGTGCGAGAAGATTGATACCGCAATCGATGAGGAGAAGGCCCGCCAGCAGCGTGAGAGCCGCCACAAAAAGGTCACGCCGACCGGCGAGATCGTTACCACGATCAAGGACAACGACAAGGACGCCCCGACGACCGTAAAGCCTGCGCCCGCGCCCAGGATTAAAAAGCTGCGCCTGGCCGACCTGGGTGAGCGCAAAAAGCTGGAGAGCGAAAGCGACATCGACGCCTATCTTGCCCAGCTCCGCGTGCGCTTGCTTGCCGAGCTGCAGGGCAACGACGCCATCCGCCTGAGCTAACCAAGAACCACCGGGGAAGGGCAGACCGCCATGAACGATACCGCCATCAAGAACTACTGCATCTGGGCCCGCAACGAGCTCATCGCCGGCGTCGAGGCCCGCATGAGGCTCTACGGCGTGGCCGAGGGCGCCGAGCCCGCCGGCGCGACGGCGGTGGGCGGGCGCGCCCTGTCCCCGGAGGAGACCGGGTGGCGCGACGCCCTGCTGCGCGCCGGCGCCGAGGAGGGCTTCGCCCGCCTGCGCGACCGCGCCGCCTACACCTGGTTCAACCGCATCGCCGCCGTGCGCTACATGGAGGTCCACGACTTCCTGCCCTCCCGCGCGCGCATGTTCACCCGCCCCGCGGCGGACGGCTCCTGGGAGCTGGGCAGCCAGGCCGCGGACGAGGCGCTCGACGTGGAGATCGAGGGCGCCGACCCCGCCCGCGTCGCCGAGCTCAAGCAGGCCGGCGAGGACGGGCCGCTGTTCCGCTACCTGTTCCTGGCCCAGTGCGCCGAGCTCTCAGGGTGCCTGCCCGGCGTGTTCCAGCCCGTGGACGCCTGCATGGCGCTGCTGCTGCCTGCCAACCTCATGGACCCCGACGGCGTCATCGGACGCATGGTGGGCGACATTCCTGAGGAGGACTGGCGGAACGTCCAGGTCCTGGGCTGGATGTACCAGTACTACAACTCCGAGGTCAAGGACGCCTTCTTCGCCTCCAAGGCCAAGGAGACCCCCGACACCATAGGCCCGGCCACCCAGCTGTTCACGCCCGACTGGATCGTGCGCTACATGGTGCAGAACTCGCTGGGGCGCCTGTGGATGCTCAACAACCCCGCGAGCCCCCTTCGCGGCGAGATGGAGTACTACATCGAGCCCGACTCCGGGCACGAGGACTTCATCAGGATCGGCGGCCCCGAGGACATCTCCCTGTGCGACCCGGCCTGCGGCTCGGGCCACATCCTGGTCTACGCCTTCGAGCTGCTGGCCAAGATGTACCTGGAGCGCGGCTACCGCGAGCGCGAGATCCCCGGGCTCGTCCTGTCGAAGAACCTGCACGGCATGGAGATCGACCCCCGCGCCGCCCAGATCGCGCGCCTGGCGCTGGCCATGTGCGCCCGCGGGCTGGACCGCCGCTTCTTCGGCCGCGGCGTGCAGGCCGACATCGCCGTGCTCGCGCCGGTGGCGCTGGGGGAGGGCGACGTGCCGCAGGGCAGCGCACTCGAGAAGAAGAAGGACCTTGTCGACGCCCTGGCGCACCTGGACGAGGTGGGCTCGCTGCTCGCCCCGGCCGAGGGCGACCTCGCCGCGATCCGCGAGGCCATCGACCTCACCGGCGGCGGCCTGTTCGGCAGCAGCTCCAAAGAGAAGCTCCAGCGCGCCCTTTCCACCTGCGAGACCCTGGCCCGCCGCCACGACTGCGTGGTCGCCAACCCTCCCTACATGGGCAGCTCCAGCTTCGGCCCCTTCATGTCCAGGTGGGTCAAGAAGAGCTACCCCGACGTCAAGAGCGACCTGTGCACGTGCTTCATCGAGCGCGGGTTCAACCTGGCGAAGGACCGCGGCTACGCGGCCATGATCACCATGCAGAGCTGGATGTTCCTGGGCAGCTTCGAGAAGATGCGCTCCTCGCTCATCGGGTCTAAGTCGATCCTCTCCATGCTGCACCTTGGCCCCCGCGCGTTCGACGCCATCGGCGGCGAGGTCGTCAACGTCACGGCCGATGTCGTCTACAACGGCCGCGCGGCATGCGAGGGCGCCTACGTGCGCCTCGTCGACATCAACGGCAGCGAGGCCAAGCGCCAGAAGGCCCTCGAGGCGATCCAGAACCCCGGCTGCGGTTGGTTCTACCGCCGCGACGCCGAGACCTTCAGGCAGATCCCCGGCGCCCCCATCGCCTACTGGGCCAGCGACGCCTTGCTCGATAATTTTGCTGAGGGTGAGTCCTTGGGTTCATTTGTTGATATGCCTTATGGATTCAAGACGGGCGATAACGATACTTATCTGCGCCTTTGGTGGGAGCCTTCAATTACTGACGATTGCTTTGCTTGTTCGGATTACGAGGACGCTATGAGCAACGGCAAAAAATGGTTTTCGTACAATAAAGGAGGTCAGTTTAGGCGATGGTACGGAAACAATGAGTACGTGCTGTTTTTCTTCATGGGCGGCGCTTCCGTTATTGGTAATGCAAGGGCTGAAGGGCGAAATGCTGCAGAGTATTCACATGCCTTAATGTTTAAACCCACCGTTACTTGGTCAAGAATTTCTAGCGGTAAAATTGCGCTACGATATGCTCCCTCGGGTTCAATAAACGATATGACTGGTCCTGGTATCTTCGCAGACGAGGAGACCCTTTCGAGACTTCAGGGCTTCTGCAACTCGCAAATCGTTGAAAAGATCGCCGAGTTAATATCTCCCACGCTTGATTTTCAGCCTGGTCAGGTTGCGTCCTATCCCATCATCAAATCATCTGAACTGAATTCGGGGATTGATGACCAGGTCAATTCTTGTCGCGATTTGTCAAAAACCGATTGGGATTCGTTTGAAACCTCTTGGGATTTCAAACGTCATCCGTTGGTGTAGGTGTTTGTGATGGCCCTAACTGAGCAATGCGCATTCCTAAACTGGCGTATGGACAAGCTGGATCGCTCTCAAAACTATGCAATGATGGCAGAAGGCTATTGGAAAGCTGCGGTCAGGCTCCTTGATTCCCTCTTGGGTGACAATGCGGGACACGACGCTGACGCAATAGTCTTTCCAATACTGTTCGATGCCCATCAGTCGTTGGAGCTGTACCTCAAGGCAACTCGAATAGCCGTCTGTGAGGCAAAGGGCGCCAATCCATGGAGCGTCAACATTAAATCTATCCACGATCTCGATAAATTGACGTCTTCCTTGAACTCGGCTCTTGACGCCGGCGACGAGCGGCTCACGAGAACCAAGGAAACAACTACTTATTTTGAGCTTGTTGATCTTTTGAAATCTGTTGGCGATGATAGCGGGGGCGGCTACTACGTCGACTTCGCTCGTTATCCGGAAAAGGAATCCGGCAAATCATACGTTTTCGTGAGAAGCGACAGGTTTGTATTAAAACTTGAAGAGTTAAAGGGTGCTATTAACGATGGGTGCCAGTTTATGGATGGATTTTACTGGCTTTGGCAAGGACGAGTCGATGCCGTTCGTTGCATGAAAGCCGATTTGGAGCAAGGATTATATTCATAGAGATCATGGCGGCATAAATGAACTAGAGCACCATTCAGAAGAAGTCTTGGCTGGATTGGCAGACGAGTCCATGGGCCTTGCGGCTGGTTTGGGATATATCTCAAATTCATATGTATTTGTTCGTGCGGGTGAGTGTTGTGATTAACCAGGGTCGAATCACGGCTTTCGCGCTTTCAAGATTGATTGCGCGAGGTCTCGATTTGGACATCGCTATTTACAAAGAGGTCGGACGGGATGCGTTCTTTGAATTCAGCCCTGATGACGATGCGGTATATGTTGCGAACGTTCCTTTGCAGGATATTGAAGAGAGGGAGAAAAAATCTCTAAACACCGCTGTTTCTTATGAGATTTTGCTGTCGAAAGCAAGGGAAATAGCCATGGCCTGCTCGTATGGCATGGATTATAGGGACTGCTTTCTATATTGCGTTTTCGCTACACTCCATGAGTTTGGTCACCTTGATGCCCGCCAGCGTCTTTTGGCTTCCGATTATATGAGGCTCACAACCGAGCGTGAGCGTCTTCTTGTGCAGCTCAAGACCAAGCTTCAAATAGCCTCCAACCTTAATCGTGACGAAATGGATAGTCGGCGCGAATATGAGCTCGGCTATAGGAACATTCCTTTTGAAAAGATTGCCGATGACTATGCCAAGAAGTTGATGCCTGAGGTTCTTGCTGCGTTTCTTGCAAAGGATTGAGTTTATGAAACAAAATGAGTCTCTTGAGCTTCGCTGCGAAATGGCGACCATGCACGACTTCTTTCTAAACAAGATTGACGAATCAATCGAGGGAGGGCTGTATTTCGAAGCCTCATGGCTGATTTATTCATGCCTTGAGAACCGCTTCTTTCGTGTCCTGGATAAATACAAGCGTGAATGCAAGTATTGCCGTAAAGGAAGTAAATGTCGCAAGGGGAGTAATCAACTCGCGATATCTACTAAGGTCAAATGCGTCGAAAGGCTATGTGACGCAGGGGTAGAATGTATCAGCGACTCTTTCTCAAGCGAGATATTTGACGAGGTTAAAGCATGGATTAAACTGCGAAACAGTCTGATGCACAATCTTTTGTCTCTTGAGCACTATGAGGACCATTTCGATAAGGACTTTAAGGAGCTCGCCTTAAACGGCAAGAGGATTGTCGAGGACGTATACGAAGCTTGTACAAAATTCAGGGAAGCATTCTTTCAGCCTGATTATGAATTTGTATTTCCAGAGTCATGTATGGAGCCGTGTCCTTGTAAGCCTCAGAAGCAAAATGAAAAATAGGCCGCCTTACCCTTTTTAACGCCCCGCCGATACGCTCTTCTGAGCACATCCGATTATTTCTCTATCGTATTTCTGGACGCACGCTTTCTACCTCAAGGGATAAGTGCGCGGGCAATGAGCCCGACACGCTATTTTCGTTTTCGGAGCTTGTGGTGCAAAATACCTGACACAAGAAAAACGGTTCGACCGTTTTGCAAGAGGGATTCTCTTTAGGGGACGCCCTCTATTTTTATGCGTGGCAATCGGAAATAAATGCATTGCCAGTTGCTCCATAAATTCGATCCCGACGGTCGTGGATCAATACCTACCGCTCGCACTTGTTGCTCAACAAATGGCGAGGCCGGTGGGCTAAGTTGATTACAGCGTTCGACCAAAGCGGGGGAGCGGAGGGAATCGAAGCCCTCCTTGAAATTGCCCCGAAGGAATCGAAGTAGCTGCTGAAGCCAAAGCGAAAGGTTAATTCAAATGGATTTGGTGACCTCTTTTTTCCACCTTCTGTCCGATTATTGCGTTTGCTTTGACGACGGAATGATTACCTGGGACGGTCATCATCACGCTGCGACCGGTTTGCATGTCGATAATGAAAAGGTGCCCGAGCTTACCGAGTTTGCCACGCAGGGTGGCTTTGATGATCTGAATGATTATCTCAACTGCTTTGTAGATGGCTTTCTGAATAACCTGGTTGAGGCCGATGAGGATCTCATTGTTCCCAGGAGCGCAATCCACGAGGCACTTTACCCCATGCTTCGAGAAGGAGATTTGACGGGCCTTGTTTTGGCTGATTTCTGTGGCTGTAACAAGGCGCTCGTAATCGACAATCCGGCCCCCGATGCGTATTGCGTAATGTATGACACGCGAATCGCTCGCGGTATTCCCCAGTTCTTCAACTTGGTCACACGCATGCTTTGGGATATGCGCCAAGGGCTGCGTAGCCAGCAAGGCGCCTCGTTTAAAGTGACGTTTGTTGCGGCGAAGAACGTCGATCTATCCATGTTAGTCGTAGACGACGTGACGGACGTTGTGGGTGCGCAGGAAAAGCCGGGAACGACGATGGTCTACTCTGCCCCGAAGATTCGGCTGGAGATTCGGCTGGATGCTCGCAATGGATCGGAATCGGTGGCGGCATCCGTCGCGTTAGAGAACGAGAGCGATGCTCCCGGCAAAAAGAACAGGGGCGCGGACGAGAAGCCTCAGCCGTTTCAACCAAAGTCTTGGGCAGAGGACGAGACGAGGGATAGGGTCTACGCGCTTGCTGATCGATGCCTCGCCGACCAAGACGAATTAGATCAAGCCGAAGCGGAAAAGGCGAAACTTCAACGAAAGCTTGACTCGATTACTAAGGCTCTGGCCGAGGCAACCTCGAAGTTCGATCACTTCCGGGGCCTGGAGCGCAAGCGAGAGCAGCTGACAGAGCAGAGGAACAACCTTGATAACGAGGTCTCGACCTGCGAGAAAGAGCTTCAGTCGTTTGGGCTGTTTGACATTAGCAATAAGCGCCAAGTAAAGAAAAAGCTTTCGGAGCTTGCTGGGCGTATAGAAAAGATCGATTCCAGCCTCAAGTCTATTGGGATCGATCTCTTTGAAGGATCGAGTGAGCTTGCCAAAGTTGAGGTCGATAAGTTGCGGCAGCAAGAGGGCGATGCTCAACTGGCGCTTAAGGAGGCCGAGGCGAACTTTGAGCAGAAAGAGGCTACATGGAAAGAAGGCAAAGCTGAGCTTGAAGCGTTCTGCGCCAGCGTGCCAGATAATCCAAAAATGGATAGGTTTTGTTGGGATGCCGACTGGCGCATAAAGCAAGCGCGCGATCGCAGGGAGCGGGCTGAATACCAGCAGAAAATGAGGCGTCTTGCAAAAGAGTTTGCACAAACAGTCGAAGTTGGCGAAGAATTTGGCGTACGAGATATGGTTGATGCGGTCGACGGAATAGACTCGGTTTCAACGGCCTCGATTATTGTTCAGAAATACTACAACAAGACTCATTCAGTAAAACGGGTTGCCCCGCTTTACAACCTTCCTGCCTATGTGTTTACCGACAAGAGGTTCATGGATTTATTGGACGATTGATTCTTGTTTAGGAGTCGGCTGTATTTTGCAGGGGGCATCTCTAGGGATGCCCCTCCCGTTTTTATGTCGAGCTTGCATTGGATCCAGGCAAAAAAATGCCGGGGGACATCCCCCGGCTCTTGCCGGAGGGAAGCCCCCGGCTCTTGGAGGTCCCTCTATTCGAGGGTACCGATATCTTTATAGCAGAAGCTACGTACCGGGTCTACGTGAGGCGCTTATTTGGCTTGAGCTGGCTGCTGCGGTCGTGGCGTTATGGCTACCGCTCGCACTTGTTGCTCAACAAATGGTGGGACTGGTGGAGTAAGTTAATACATATTGGCTGCAAAGCGGGGTCGGCCTGTAGTGGGCGTACTCTCAAAATGGTGCCTGAGAATGCTCCGCATAGGGCGCTATTAGCTTTGCTGTCGGGTAGACTTGTCTATGTTGATTTAGCTAGTTTTATTGGGCTTTTAATCGGTCCTGATTGGATGGGATAGAGATATGGCAACGTTGCTCGCCGATAAATACGAGGCTCGCAAGGCCGAGGTCAATGCTCGCTTTGAGCAGCTTCGCGCTAACGAGGAGGAGCTCAATCGAATCTTTGCCAAGATCTACAACATGGAGGGCGAGGTGCCCATCGAGGTCGAGGACAAGTACGTCTCGGTGGCGCGCATCTTCGACACCGCCGACGAGATCCCCGAGAGCTACAAGGGCAACAAGTATGTGCGCACCAAGCGCGACGAGATTACCTCGCTCATAAGCTATGCCGTGGGCTGTATGTTCGGCCGTTATTCGCTGGACGTGGACGGTCTGGTTTTGGCCGATCAGGGCGCCACAGTCAACGACTACCTGGCCAAGATGCCCGATCCCGATCACGTGACCTTTATGCCCGATGGCGACAACGTGCTGCCCATTACCGACGACGAGTACTTTGACGACGACATCGTGCGTTACTTTATCGACTTTGTGCGCACTGTGTATGGCGAGGAGACGCTCGAGCAGAACCTGGCCTTTATTGCCGAGGCGCTTGGCGGCAAGGGCACCTCGCGCGAGGTGATCCGCACCTACTTTTTGAGGGACTTCTTTAAGGATCATTACCAGACCTACAAGAAGCGCCCCATCTACTGGCTGTTCGACTCGGGCAAAAAGAACGGCTTTATGGCCCTGGTGTACATGCACCGCTACACGCCCGACCTGTTGGCGCGTATTCGTACCGACTATGTGCACGAGCAGCAGGAGCGCTATCGCTCACAGATCACCGACGCCGAGGACGCGCTGGCCACGGCGGAGCGCGGCGAGAAGGTCGCGCTGACCAAGCGCATCAAAAAGCTCAAGGATCAGCTGACCGAGACCGTTGCCTACGAGGAAAAGCTGCATCACCTGGCCGACCAGATGATCAAGATCGACCTGGACGACGGCGTTAAGGTCAACTATGCCAAGTTCCAGGATGTGCTGGCAAAGATAAAATAATGCACGCGTGATTACGCGTTACGCGAATTGTTTTGACCGGTATGACAGTGGGATTGTTAGATGGCAAAGTTCGATGTAATTGAAGAGCTGGCGGCGCGCTTTGAACAGCCGCTGCCCGATTGCCGTGAGCGCCGCGTGGTGGTGTGGCACGACGCGGAAGGCGAGTTTGCCGCCACGTTTTCCGAGCTTGCCGAGGGCGGCTTTGGCGAAGCGGTAGAGCAACGCTTGCCGCGTCCGGTGCGCTTTGTGGAGGCTTGCGATGGGCATATGTTTGAGGTCAAGCGCCTTATCGCCCGCGAGGACACCACTAGCGACATGCTGGTGTATCGCCAGCAGGGGCGCGGTGGGCTTGAGGGCGATTGGCTGGCCGATGTTGAGCTGTATGCCGATCAGTTCTCGGCGGACTATCTGTCACTGCTGGCCGATCAGCTGGGCGCCTCCAACGCGAGGGATATTCGCAAGGCGCTACAGGCGCACAAGTCGTTCTTTGCCGCTAAGGGCCGCGTCGCCAAGTTTTCCAAATGCATGCCCGCGCCTGCGTGTGCGGCCGATGTTGAGCTGGGCCTGTTGGCCGCCATGTTTGGCGGCTCCGATCCCAGCGATGCCACCATGCCGTTTATTGTGCGTGCGTGCCTGACCATGTTGCTGCACGATGGCCCGGAGGCGCTGTCGGAGCTGACGCAAAATTTTGAGGCTGCCGACAGCCTTGCTGCCTTTGTGCGTCAGCGCACGGGCTTTGAGGGTGCGCTGTTCGAGCGTGATTCGCTGCAGGATTTTGCCGCCCATGTGCTGCTGACGGCCTCGTCATCGCTGGTGTCGGCCTCTGCGCTGCAAAAGCTCTCCAACCATATTGCGCCTGCCTATGCACCGTATTGCATTGCCGTTGTCCGCGAATGGGCGGGCGATGCTGCGGCGTCTGATGACCTGCGCGAGATTTGCGAACTGGTCCAGGACGCGTGCGGCCTGCGCCATGTGTTTGATGCTCTGCCTACCGACGATCTGCTGCGCCTGGATGTGTTCCCGTGCGTTGACGAGGCCATTTTGAGCGACCTACTCGCCTCGCTGGCGCAGGGTGCCGATCGCGTTGACGAGGCGCGTCGTGTTGCCGCAACCCGTCGCGATCTGTGCTGGTACAACGATGTCGCCTGCTATTACCAGGTGCTTTTGGCGTTGGCCGACATGGCGGCCTTTAAGCGCGACCATGCGGGTGGATTCCACATTGCCCAGGCAGCCGAGGTATGGGAGGCCTACACCACGGATTGGTGGCGCATGGATGCGGCCTATCGCGCACTGCGTCAGGCAAACGAGTGCTGTAAGCTGCGCGGCGTCGACCTGTTGGAGGAGTCCGAGCGCCGCGCGGTCGAATGGGCCGAGAACAACTACGTCAACTGGTATCTGACCGAGAGTAACGCGTGCTGGGCCAATGCCGCCCAGGCGCAGTGGCGCGATGCCGGCTATGTTGAGGGCATCGCTCGCCAAGACCTGTTCTATTGGGAGACGCTGCCCACGTATGCCGGCAGCGCTAAGGCCAAGGTGGTCCTGATTAGCGATGCGTTGCGCTACGAGGTGGCGCAGGATGTGGCTGCCGCTTTGGAGCGCGAGCGCGGTGGCGAGGTGCGCATGGGCAGCGTGCAGGCGATGTTCCCCTCTATTACCGAGATGGGCATGCCGGCGTTGTTGCCGCATCAGGCCATGACGCTCAACATGGAAAGGGGCGCCGTGCTGCTCGATGATATGCCGACGGGTTCTACGGTCGAGCGCCAGGCGATGCTGCAGAAGGCCGCGCCTACGGGTCGTGCCCTGAGCGCTGCGGCGTATTTGGATATGCCTGCCGCCGACCGCAAGGAGCTGATCAAGTCCAGCGAGATCGTGTACCTGTATCACAACAAGATCGACGCGACGGGGGAGAAGCTCGCCACCGAAAGCGACGTGTTCGATGCATGCGCCGAGAGCGTGGACGAGCTGGTCTCGATCGCCAAGCGCGTGTGCACTGACGCGCCGGGCGCCCGCGTGACGATTACGTCCGATCACGGCTTTTTATTCACGGCCAACGAGCTGCCGGAATGCCTGTTCCTGGGCAAGAACGACCTGCCCGACGATCCGGTGCTGTTTGGCAAGCGCCATGCGGTGGTCGCTCGGGGCGACGCCTTGGCCGATATCGCCAGCGGTGCGGACGGTAGCCCGTATTTGGCCATGAACATGGATCGTGTGGTGCCGGGCGGCGGCTATGTTGGCTTGGCCCCGCGCGGGATCGTGCACTATAAGCGACCCGGCGGAACCAAGCGCTATGTGCATGGCGGCGTGAGCTTGCAGGAGCTCGTGGTGCCGGTGGTTGGGTATCGCCGCCTGAGTGCGTCTTCAAAGGAATTTGTCGACACGCAGACTGCGAAGCTGCGCGTGCTCAGCGAGAGCCGCCGCGTTACCAACTCGCTGTTTGGCATTAAGTTGCTGCAGGAGGAGGCCGCTACGGGCAAGGTGCTGCCGTGCGAGTATGAGCTGGTGTTTACCGATGAGACCGGCAACGAGGTGAGCGACGTTGCCCGCGTGCATGCGGATATGACCTCGCCCAACCCGCAGGATCGCGTGGTCGAGGCTCGCTTTACGCTTAAGGCGGGCGTGTCGTTTGGGTCCGGCTCGTCCCATTTGCTGGTTTGTCGCGATGCCCAGTCGGGCAAGATTGTTTGGCGCGAGACGTATACCATCGCCGTCTCGTTTGCCCCCGTTGCTGACTTTGGTTTTTAGGAGTGTGCCCTATGTTTGATAGCCATGACGACGATCTGTGGGAAGTCCCCTTGATTGATGTGAATGCGCCCGAGCAGGCTGCGGTGCCTGCAGGGGTGGCCGTGCCTGCTGCGGAGGCTGAGACTGCCGCGCCCGTTGAAGCTGCCGCGCCCGCTGAGGGTGAATCCTCGACCGATGGCTATGACCAGGCTGTGGCCGAGACTCCCGAGGACGACGGCTACGACATGGATGGGTTGGACGGCAAGCTGCTCGAGCACTTTGCCGGCAAGATCGTGCGCAAGGACCTGACGGCCCTTATGAAGCGTGGCGCCAACGTGCCGACCTTTGTGCTGGAGTATCTGCTGGGCATGTACTGCTCAACCGACGACGAGGATGCCGTGGCAGAGGGCCTGGACCGCATCCGCAGGATCCTCACCGATAATTACGTGCGCCCCGACGAGTCCGAGCGCATTAAGTCCAAGATTCGCGAACTGGGCCGCTTTACCATCATCGACAAGGTGACGGCCAAGCTCGACGAGTACAAAGACATCTACGTGGCATCGTTTGCCAATCTGACTATCGAGCCGTTTGTGATGCCGGCCGAGTACGTGCGCGACTATTCCAAGATTCTGCAGGGTGGCATTTGGTGCATTATGAGCATCGAGTATCGTCACCCCCTGGATGAGGAAGACGAGTTTGGCATGGAGGTCTTTGGCGATGATGCGCCACGCCGCTCCAAGGCCAAGCGCAAAAAGCGCGGACCTGAGGACTCTCCCTTTAGCGTGGCGTCGCTCACGCCCATTCAGATGCCCAACCTGGACCTGGATGCCATGGTCGACGAGCGCCAGTACTTTACGCGCGACGAGTGGCTCAACATGTTGCTGCGCTCGGCTGGCTATGAGCCCAGCGAGCTTTCCGAGAAAGAGCGTCTGCACTTTATCGAGCGCATGGTGCCGCTCATCGAGCGCAACTACAACCTGTGCGAGTTGGGTCCCCGTGGCACCGGCAAGAGCCATATCTACAAAGAGGTCTCGCCCTACGCCATCTTGCTTTCGGGCGGCCAGACCACCACGGCTAACCTGTTCGGCCGCATGAACTCCATGCGCGCCGATCGCGTGGGCTTGGTGGGCCACTGGGACTGCGTGACGTTCGACGAGGTCGCCGGCATGCGCTTTAAGGACACCAACGCCGTGCAGATCATGAAGGACTACATGGCGAGTGGCAGCTACGCGCGCGGCCGCGACCAGATTAACGCCGATGCCTCCATGGTCTTTGAGGGCAACATCAACGACACCGTGCAAAATGTCCTTAAGACCACGCACCTGTTTGATCCGTTTCCGCCGGAGTTCAACAACGATTCGGCCTTCTTCGACCGCATCCATTACTACCTGCCGGGCTGGGAGATTCCCAAGATGCGCTCGAGCCTGCTGACCGGGCATTATGGCCTGATCACCGACTGCCTGTCGGAGTTTTGCAAGGAGATGCGCCGCAAGGACTTTACGCACCATATCGACCGGTATTTCCGCTTTAACAGCGACTTTAACAAGCGCGACGAGATCGCCGTGCGCAAGACCTTTAGCGGCCTGGCCAAGCTGCTGTTCCCCGACGAGGCCATGGACAAGGACGACGTGCGCTGGCTGCTGGACTACGCCATCGAAGGCCGTCGCCGTGTAAAGGAGCAGCTCAAGATTATGGCGGGCGTCGAGTTTATCGACGTTAACCTGGGCTATATGGATGCCGACAACCCGCAGGACGTGCATGTGGTGCGCGTGCCCGAGCAGAGCGAGGACACGCTGATTCCCGACGGGCCGCTGTTGTCCGGCCATGTGTTTGGCGTGGGCAGATCGCAGGGCGGCGAGGTCGCCGTGTACAAGCTGGAGAACAAGGCCGTTGCTGGCGAGTGCAAGTTTAAGCACGAGGGCGTGGCCTTTAACAAGCCGGTGCGCGATACGCTGGAGGCCGCGTTCGACAACTTTGTGAACCTGGCGAACCGCGTGGCGCCGGGCATGCACATTGGCTCCAAGGACTACCTGCTGTTCTACAACGACCTGCAGAGCAAGGGCCTGTCCGAGGAAGTTTCGCTCGCCGAATTTGTGGGGCTTTGCTCTGCGGCGTGTAACCGCCCGGTGATGCCCGCGCTGGCGATTCCGGGAATCTTGCGCATGTCGGGCTCTATGGACGAGATCCGCGGGCTCGAGGACATTATGCGCGTGGCCAAAAACGCCGGCGCCAAGCGCGTGATTTTGCCGCTGAGCGCCATCGCGGGCCTGCAGAGTGTTTCGTCCGAGATTATCTCGGGCTTGAGCCCGGTGTTCTACATGGATGGCGATCCCGTCGACGCCGCGAAGAAGGCGCTGGATCTGTAGGAGTGCGGGCGTGCGGGGCGTCCCGCGAGCATGTTGGTGCGTAGTGCGTGAGGAGGCCTTGCCATGGCGGACGAGCGTTCTGTTGGTGAGCTGCTCGACGAGCTGTTTGGCTTTGAGTCGGTGGCCAAGCGTCAGACGGCGCTTGAGCAGTACGATCGCGGGGAGTTGGTGCGGAAGGCGCGCTCCCGCGAGCTGCTGGGCGTGCTTAAGGGCGTCGAGGCTGCCGAGCACGCTGCGCGCGACTCTGCCGTACGGGCTGTTGACGGGTACGTGCGCCGCGTTGAGAGCGCTGCGCTTGCACGCGCTCGCAAGCAGGCGGGTGTTGTGGGCCCGCTGCAGATGGAGCGCCGCTATGCTGCCTTTTTGCGCATGGAGGACAAGGCCGAGCTGCTGATGCGTCTGGAGCAGGCGCTTTCGTTTATCGAGGTAAAGCTGCGTGCGAATACGACGGACAGGGTGCGTGCGGCGTACGATGCTGCCGGCGCTTTAGTGCTGCAGGACGTGGCACGCCTGAGTGACGTGCGCGTTGTGGATGCCGTGCCCCTGGATGCCGATCTGCTATGTACGCAGCTGGAACAGTTGCGTATTGCCGCCGATGCGACGGACCTTGCGGGCATGATCACAGCGACGTTTGAGTCCGAGCTGAGTGCGACTGGTCCGCAGCGCGCTGATGGGTTTACGGGCGATTTGGCTGGCGATGTTGCTGGTGACGTGGCGTTGGAGCGCGAACTTACCAACGTGCGCGGCGCTGCGCAGCGAGCGCGCTTGACGGCGCAGGCGTATCGGGCCGAGCGCGCCGCCCGCGTTGCGGGGAGCACGGTGGAGCCGGTATTGTTGCCCGAGCCTTCGTGCGTTGCGTGCGAGACGGCGTGCGATGCCGGTTTGCTTGCCGAGCTGCTCGTTCAGGTTAAGAAGTCGTTTGAGACCTACCGTCGTGTTGTTGCCGACGGCGGGTTGTTCTGTGCCTTTGGTGCCGGTTCGCCGCATGGGATTTGCCGCGGCAGTAGTTATTTCGACTACGATGATCGACTTGACGAAGACGTATTGGTGGGCGAGTACGACGGTGCTACCAGGCACAATGTTCGGCGCGAAGTTGCGATTCCCGAGCTTGTGGACGAGGCTTCGGCCGACGGCGGCGACTCGCTCGAGGTTGCCGTGGCGCGCATGCGTGAGTTTAACGGACGGCGCTACGATGGTGTGCTGGACGAGGATCCTGCGCGCCATGTGAATGCGTTTTGGTATGGACTCAAAAAGCTCAGCCAGTATTGCGAGGCCGCTGTGCGTGTGGATGAGCGTGCCTGGGATTGCTTTATCGATAAAGTACAGTTTGCCTACGATGAGCCCGTGGGCCGTTTGGCCATGCAGATGGACGACAAGCAGGTGGCGGCTTTTGTTGCTGCTGCGGAAGTGCTTGACGCTGGTGAGTAGGGGTCTGATCCGGTAGGGGGTTTCACCATGAAGATCGATGTTGATGTTGACCAGCTGCGCGAGGGTTTGCTCGACCGTGCGGGGAGTGCAGCCGGCGTGGGCCTTCCGGCTGCCATGCTCGACGTAGTGGATATCGAGGACGAGTCGCCCCAAGAGCTGCTAGCCCGAGCCGAGCGCGAAGGCCTCGACCTCCGCGACTTTGCTGTCGATGGCGACGCTGAATGATGGTCACCTTTGCTATTGACGAACATATGTTTGTATCTTATACTCATGCTTGAATATACATCCAACTTCATGGTATAAATTAGGTGGTCATCTCTTAAGAGAGGGCTTCCAAGTGCCGGGGACGTTTTCCCCGGCTTTTTTATTAAGGATTGCCCATGCGAGAGCTGAGTATCTTTATTGATGAATCTGGAAGCGATGATCTTCGTGAAAAATACTATCTGGTTGCCTTTGTTTTTCATGAACAAAATATTCCCATCGCTGAGGGAATAGAGAAATATGAAAGGGCGGTAGCCGATAGCGGATTGCCGCTCCTTCCGTTCCATGCTTCTCCTCTCATGAATGGAAAAGATCAGTTCAAGGACTTGGACATCAGTGAGAGAAAAAGGCTGTTTTCACTATTTCGAGTTATGTTTCGACATTTGCCCATCTCGTACAAGGTGTTTGTATTCAAGACGCATCGGTATCGAACTCTCAAACAGATCGCTGATGCGATGCGGCGTGAAATCATCGATTTCATATTCGATAATTTGAGTTGGTTTCAGCAGTTTGATGCTGTGAAGATTTACTACGACGGAGGACAGGGTTCGGTTTCGAGTGCGCTTCACAAGGCAATCGATTACGCTTTGGCTAAAAATGCAGTTATCTATAAGCCGACAACTTCATCGGATTACTATTTGGCTCAGGCTGCGGACTATATCTGTACCATTGAGTTCACGAGTCTGAAATATCAGGCGAATAAGCAGACTAATACTGACCAGAAGTTTTTTGGTGGTAGTACTGCGTTTAAAAAAGGCTTACTAAAAGAAATAAGAAAGAAGGCTGTCGTCTAATGGGCAGGCCTCGTATTGCATAAAAAATGCCGGAGGTAAGACCCCGGCTCTTGGAGGCCCCTCTATTCGAGGGTACCGACATCTTTATAACAGAAACCGCATGTCGGGTCTACACGAGACGTTTCGCTCGATTTCCTGTTGACCTAAAAACAAAAATGCCGGGGGGATCCCCCGGCCCTTGACTGCCCTCCATAAAGGAGCGCAATCCATTTATACCATGGTTGCGATGCGAGCGGTGGCTCATTCGGTCTTCTTTTTCCTCAGCTTCTTGCTGAAGTTCTATTTAATGTGACAAAGGGACTGCCCCTTTGTCATATGGGGCGACGGGGTGTTTGTGCCCACGGCTGTGCGGAAATGCATGATAAACCGTCGCAACGGAGTCCAACGACGTCGCGGCGGTTCTATTATGGCCACCCGCCGGCTAAGTGAGTAGGCTTTTTTGGAAATGCTGAGCACCCGAAGTCTTTTCTTCAACAAACCCGCAGGTCACAGACTTGTGCTTTGGTGACGTGGTCGGCGATTCGACAAAAGCCTACTCACTTAGTCTTGAGAGACACTAACTGTCCTCAACGAGACCCCTGTCGGGGCGATTGATGCTCAAATGTAGCCAATTCGGGATGTGTCTCTTTTAGCTACCCCATGGCCACTACGACGCCAGCGTGGCGATGACGGCTTCGTCGCCAGCGTATATAAGGGTGTTGCCGTCGGGGATGATCGTTTGGCCGTCGCGCTTGAGCATCACGACGATAAAGGGGTGCTTGCCTTGCGGCACGTCGCGCAGACGCTGTCCAGCCAAGCGACCGTGGGGAGTCACGGTAACCTCGCGCAGCGTAACCTCGGCACGCTCCTCAAACGTCGGCGCGGCCATAACCAGAAGGTCGCCTTCTTCGATCACGGTATCCCCGTTGGGCAGCACCGGGTGCGCGCCATCGCGCAGCACCAGGACCACGAGCATATCCGTCGCACTGCCAATATCGGCAAGCGAGCGCCCGGCAAACGGATGTCCCGCTCCCACCTTGAGCTTAACAAACGACATGCCGTCTTCGTCGCGGTAGTCGTTAAACGTGCGGCGCACGTCGCCTTCTGCGTCGATCATGTCGAGCTTTTTCGCCACCGCCGGCAGCAGCGAGCCCTGCACCACAATGCTCGACACGGCAATTACAAAGACCAGGTCAAATAGGTTATGTCCACCGGGAACGCCGGCCACCACGGCAAAGAGGCTAAACACGACCGAAGCCGCGCCGCGCAGGCCCGCCCAGCTCACGAGCGCAACCTGACGAGGGTTGGTCCTAAACGGCGCCAACAGCAGGCCGACGGCGATGGGGCGGCTCACAAAGAGCATAAACGCCATGAACGCCAGGCCCGGTAGCAGCATCTGCGGCAGGCGAGCTGGTGTCACGAGCAGACCAAGCAAGAAGAAGATAGTCATCTCGGCCATTTCGGTGAGGGTGTCAAAGAAGTGGGCCATCTCGACCTTGCCGGTGATATCGCTCGCGCCTAGCACGATGCCGGCCAGGTATACGGCCAAAAAGCCGTTGCCACCCAGATAGCTCGGCAGTGCGTAGGCGACGATCGCCACGGCGAACAAAAAGATAGTCTGCGCGCCCTCGGCCGTTGCGTGTGCGCGCTCAATCAGACGGCTGGATGTCCAGCCGATGGCAAGACCCAACCCCACGCCCAGGATGATCTGCTTGGCCAGCAGTACGGGAATGTCGATGTTGCCGCCCGCTGCGAGGGTCGCGAGCACCGCGGTGAGCATGTAGGCGACGGGGTCGTTAGAGCCCGATTCGACCTCGAGCAGCGAGTCGGTGCCGCCCTTTAGCGACAGGTTGTGCTCGCGCAGCACGCTAAAGACGCTCGCCGCGTCGGTCGACGCCACGACCGAGCCCAGCAGCAGACCGCCGATCCAGTCGAAGCCCAGTGCGAAGTGCGCAAAGGCGCCCGCGATGCCGGCGGTGGCGATAACGCCGAGGGTGCTCAGCAGCACTGCGGGTACGGCAACGGGCTTGGCGCGGTCGATGTTGGTGTTAAAGCCGCCGTAGAACATGATGAACAGCAGCGCCGTGCTGCAGACGGTTTCGGTGAGCGCATAGTCGCTAAAGTCGATGTGTGCCGGGCCGTTGACACCCAGCAGCATGCCGAGCGCGATAAAGATGAGCAGGGTGGGGAAGGGGAGCTTTTTGCCGACGGGTTTGATGGTCAGACACAGAATAATGACGAGGCCGATAAAGAGAAGTATCTGGTTCATGGATGGTGTCCGCTCCTGGGTGGTTGGCGTGGCACGGTCAGTTGTCTGCGGTTATTTGTACCCAAAGGTGGTGGGTTTATGGGCCTGGATTGCGGGCGTGCGCACTTTCGACACGAGGCTGCGATGCGAGCGTCGCTGGTCGGGGCGCTGGGCCAGACGGCGTGGCGTGAGCGGCGCGGGTTGGCAGGCGTGCGCTGGCGACCGTTGACGGTATGCAACCCTTTCCAGCTTTATTACAACGGAGTACAATGGATAACGTTTAAGTTCAACTTGAAGTTTTAGTTGCGGCTCCGGGCTTCGGCCGCAATGTAAAGAGAGGCGTTCCATGGCGATCTATGTGACATCTGATGCTCACGGGCATGTGCGTGCGCTTGATGAGGCCCTGTCCAAGATTTCGCTGGCGTCCGACGATACGCTGTACGTGCTGGGCGACATGATCGATCGCGGACCCGATCCGGTTGGCGTTATTAAGCTCGTGCGCTCGCTGCCCAACGCCCGCGTGCTCAAGGGTAATCACGAGCAGATCATGCTCGACGCTATCATTGGCCAGGATCCGCTCGATGCCGAGACCTGGGATATCAACGGCGGTTGGACTACCCGTCAGCAGCTCAACGATATGGAATTTGAGGCGTACGAGGAGCTCGTGCGTTGGATGGCGACGCTGCCGCTTTATGCGGTGGCCGAGACTGGCGAGCGACCGTACCTGCTGGTACATGCTGGTATTGAGACCGAGACGGCGCGGGCGTTTTTGCTTGAACATGGGGTTGATTGTGCCGATGGTGCGGGGGCGGTGGATGCCGATCGCGAACTGCTGAAGCAGATGCTTGCCGTGCAGTCGTCCGATGACTTGCTGTGGATTCGTCACGGTTATTGGGATGCGCCGACGGGGTTGCTTTCTGCCGAGGGCAAGGGTCCGGTCGTGGTGAGCGGCCACACGCCAACGGTGTCGCTCGGGCGTTATTGCGAGGTAGGCGGCCTGGCGGGGCTCGATGAGGAGTCCGGCCGTGGGCAGATTGTGCGCCTGGGTGGCGAGGATACCGCCGGCGTGCCCGACCGCATCGACATCGACTGCGCCGCCGCCACTGGGTCGGAGTTTGGCCGCGTAGGTATCCTGCGCCTAGACGACGGGGCCGAGTTCTACGCGAACATCAACCCTGGCGAGTAATCGGTGCTAAGGGTAGCTAATTTGGGACGGGGCTTTTTTGACCACTTTCGGAGAGTAGCGCCTTCTTGCTCGGTAAGTGCTAGAAACGAGGAACGTCTGCGTCCTCGGCAGCGCGAAAATGCTCGAAAAACCGTCGCAACGGAGTCAAACGACGTCGCGACGGTTCTTTTTTGGCTGCCCGCTGGCTAAGTGAGTAGACTTTTTTGGAAATGTCGAGCAGCCGGCAAATTTGCCTCAACAAAACCGCAGGTAACTGACTTGTATTTTGCCGGAGTGGTCAGGGATTCGGCAAAAGTCTACTCACTTAGTTTTGCGTGTCGCAAACCGTCCGCAACGAGACCCCAGCCGGGGTGATTCCATCGTTAATTCCGGTGACCGGGGGCAGCTAATTAGGCGCCGTATGGGTTACGGTCGCGTTCGATGCGTTGGCGGATGTGGACGTACTCGATAATCAGCAGCACCAGGAGTAGGGCCATGATGGCTAGGTAGCTCACCACAGCGCCCATCAGACCCAGCAGCTTAATCAGAATCACCGGCAGCACCACGCTTACGGCGAAGCAGATTAGGTAGATCCTGGTGACGTCGCCGGCGTGGCGCAACACCGTGATGATGGCGTAGATAAAGTCGATTGCCGCGGTGACGCCGCCGGCGACAACCATTAGCAGCGCCAGCGTGCGGTAGCGCTCAAAGTTAAGGCCGTACATAAAGCTCATGATGGGGATGCCGGGGCCTGCCATAAATGCGGCGCATGCTCCGGTAATGACCACGATCAGTGCCATAACGGCAACAATAATTAGGTCAAAGCGGCGACGCTTGCGCGGATTCGCCCAAATGCTCGACAGACGCAGGAGCTGCGGTTTGTAGATAAATCCGATGCTCAACAAAATGGCCTGCGCCGGAAAGAACAGGGCATTAAAGTACAGCTGATACTTGTAGGCCAGCGTGCCCTCCATCACGAACTTGGGCATGCTCTCGATAAGGTTGAACAGGAACAGCGCACCAAAGAGCGGGGCGCACTGGACAAACAGGTGGCCAGCCTCGCGCAGACTCACGCGGCGTGATTTTTCGGTTTCGAGCAGGGCGAGCGGCGCGGTGACCAGCACGAGCGAGGCGATGGCGGTGACACCCATGGCCATGGCCGCGATAGGCATGCTGCGCGTGAGGAACAGTGCCACGCTAAAGACCGCGATGACGCCGGCGGAGCGCAGCGTTTGGCTCATGCCGGCCAGGTAGAGCTTGTCGGCCTGCTGCAGGCGGCCCTCGTATACGTCGGCGATGCCGTCGATCACCTTATACAGGTAGACGCCCAGGCCGATCGTGGCCATCTGCGCATCGTAGCCGCGGGCGCTGCTGTATACCAGGCCGCATGCCAGCGCGAGCGCTCCGCAAAGCCAACGGTTGAGCTGGTAGGAGGCGAAGGAGGTTTTTTCGTCGATGTCCGAGACCTGAAAGTTTCGCACTCCGTAGTTGCACGCGATCATGATGAGCGTGCCGGTGACAAAGGCGATGGAGAACTTACCGGCTTCCTCGGCGCCCACAAGCTGCGTAGACACGATGGTGAGCAGCGGAAACGCCATGCCCCATACGGCGGTGCCCAGGGTATTCCAAAGGTAGTCGCGACGGGTGGCGTGATCTTCGTACTCGGCTTCTTGCGTGGAGAAGCCGCCGCCGTAGACGGCTCCGAGCAGGCGGTTCCACCAGGCATTGACCATGCGGCGGATGGGGCCGGGTTGGCGATCGCGCTCACGGCGACGGCGTGTGGCCTGGCTGCTGTCGGGACCGCCGGCGTTACGCTGGCTTAGCTCTTGGATTCGTGCGAGCTCCTCGGCGGTGTGCGATGCGGGGAACAGGCCGTTCTCGATGCGTCCGCCCTGCCCGTGCGCCCCGCCCGATGCGGTGGGGTCGGTGACGCCGTTGCGGCGGGCGATGGCGCGGCGGACGCTATCGAGGGGCGTGATGCTCAAGACGATTCCTTTCTATTACTGTGCTCTAGTATAGACTCGACGGCGTTTGCTCGTGTTTTTGAACAGGTTGTTCAATAATTTCGGCGGCGCCATTCAGTGGTCGGCACTTTAGGAACGCCCCTAAGTACAGGCATCATGGAACACTCCTTGGCTGTTGCCTGTTCAAGAGCGTCCCCAATGACTAGTCGTTTAAGAACGTTCCCAATGACTAGGCCGCTTGCGTGCGATTTTTGACCGTTGAGCGGGCGCTTCGCTGTTGCCGCAAAAACGTTTTTGCATATCGGGTACAACGGGCTTTACGTGAGTAAAGTGCGCGCCGCGTCCACGTGTCGCGCTTTTAAAGGAGGCCCCATGCCAGGAGTTACCCCTGCAGAAGTTCTATCCAACTTTGGCATTACGCTGGTCGAAGACCCTGCCGAGAACCAGCCCCGCCTGCTGGTTGACCTGCCGGCAGCCGAGCTCGTCGAGCACGCCATCCGCCGCAACGAAGGCCGCATGGCCTCCAACGGCGCACTGGTGATCGAGACGGGGGAGCGTACCGGACGTTCGCCCAACGACCGCTTTATCGCCGACACGCCCGACGTGCACGACAAGATCGCCTGGGGCGCCGTCAACCGCCCGCTGCCTGTCGAGAGCTACGAGGCCATCAAGGCCGGCATCGTCGACTATCTCAACGAGCGCGATGTGTTCGTCACCCGCGGTATGGCCGGTGCCGACCGCAATCATACGCGTCGCCTGCTTGTCGCCTGCGAGCGTGCCAGCCAGGCGCTTTTTATTAAGCAGATGCTCGCCCGCCCGCTTGCCCGCGAAATCGCACGCACCGGTGAGCCGGACTTCTGCGTGCTCGCCGCGCCGGGCTACCAGTGCGATCCCGCCATCAAGGGCCTCAACTCCAGCGCCGCCGTGGTCATCAACTTTCAGGAGCGCGTGATTCTGGTCGCTGGCACCGGCTACTCCGGCGAGATCAAAAAGTCCATCTTCAGCGTCATGAACTATCTGCTGCCCGTCGAGGACGACGTGCTGCCCATGCATTGCTCGGCCAGTATGGACCCCGTCACGCATGAGACCGCCGTGTTCTTTGGCCTGTCCGGCACCGGCAAGACTACGCTTTCGGCCAACCCCACGCGCCTGCTGATCGGCGACGACGAACACGGTTGGTCCGACATGGGCATCTTCAACATCGAGGGCGGCTGCTACGCCAAGTGCGAGGGCCTGGACGCGTTCCACGAGCCCGAGATCTTCAACGCCGTTCGCTTTGGCGCCATCTGTGAAAACGTGGTACTCGATGAGAATCGCAAGCCTAACTACGACGACGTCTCGATCACGCACAATACGCGCGTGGCCTACCCCGTCGAGCATATCCCCAACGCGTGGACCAAGGGCATGGGCACCACCCCGAGCGTCGTGCTGTTTTTGACCTGCGACGCCTTTGGCGTGCTGCCGCCCATCTCGCGCCTGACGGCCGACGCCGCCATGTATCACTTTGTGACGGGCTTTACGGCCAAGATTCCCGGCACCGAGGTCGGCGTCACCGAGCCCACACCCACGTTCTCTTCGCTGTTTGGCGAGCCGTTTATGCCGCTCGACCCCATGGTCTACGCTAAGATGCTCGGCGAGCGCATCGCCGACGGTCGCACCCGCGTCTATCTGGTCAACACCGGCTGGATCGGCGGCGGTTATGGCGTGGGCCATCGCATCGAGCTTGCCTACACGCGCGCCCTGGTGGCCCGTGCCCTCGACGGTACCATCGAGGACAGCGAGTTCGTGCATGACGATATCTTTAACGTCGACATTCCCACCACGTGCCACGGTGTGCCCGACGGCATTCTGGTGCCGCGCCAGTACTGGCAGAGCACCGCTCGCTACGACGAGGCAGCGCACAACCTGGCCGTGATGTTCGAGGAGAACTTCGAGAAGAAGTACTCGCACCTGCCCGAGTCCGTCAAGGCCGCCGGCCCGCACGCCCAGGTGCCCGCTGAGGCCCGTCATCGCGGCCGCGGCCTGCTGGGACTCCGCCACTAGCGTCGCCTCAGGCCCAAAACCACCACAAAGGGGACGGGCGCCTTTGTGGTGGTTTTACTCACGCGAATGACTCGGGTTACAATACGCCTGACATATCGCCCCCTTCTCCGGATGGGGGCAGCGTAAGCGCTCTTGTGGCGGCACCGTAGGACTTTGAAGGTGGCCGCTGTGAGGGCGCTTTTTGTTTAGGCGTCCGGACTCGGGCGTCCGCTATGAAGGGAGAACATATGAAGAGTTTCGTTGCCGAGGATTCGTTTTGGGAGCTGTTTCCGCAGGCGGCTATCGGCGTCGTGGTCGTAAAGGGCATGAAGCCCGCGGCTCAGATTCCCCAGGAGGACGTGGATGCAATCGCCGCGCTGCTTGACCGCGCCAACATCGATGCGGAGCGCCATCTGACCAGCGATACCATCAGCGATAACGCGCCGGTCAAGGCATGGCGCGAGGCCTATCGCCTGTTCAAGACCAAGAAGGGCGCGCGTTGCTCAGTTGAGAACCTGCTCAAGCGCGTGCTCAAAGGCAAGCCGGTCGGCCACATCACGCCGGCGGTGGATATCTACAACACGATTTCGTTGACCTATGCGCTGCCCGTGGGAGGCGAGGATTTGCATGCGATTGAGGGAGACCTTCGCTTGGAGGTGACCGACGGCGGCGACGCGTTCTTGCCACTTGGCGAGGAGGCGGATGATCCGACGCTGCCCGGTGAGCTTGCCTATATCGATGATG